>ERZ857801.3701-NODE-3701-length-10219-cov-3.214778_pt1 | contig 10219 bp, 11 predicted proteins | sample MGYA00519762_ERZ857801 | MGnify/ENA primary metagenome ERZ857801 (study PRJEB31778, sample SAMEA3449368) | human gut metagenome | biome: human gut; feature: human-associated habitat; material: faeces | place: United Kingdom | collected 2010/2012 ...
ACACCCTTAGCAGGGGCGCCTCTTCAGCCTCTTGAGTATTTCTCCTGATTCTGAAAACCAACTGCAAAATGAACTATTTTACAGCACACATATTTTCTGCGATAACGCAAGAATTATTATACTAAAGTGAATTTGCAATGTCAACGGTAAAATAAAAGTTTTTCCGATATTTTGACCAATCCTACAGACTTTTTCAAATACTGAATTCTGTCTGTTCTGTATAACAGAATTGCTCTGATACTATTATCTGGATATTCATACAGTGACAGAGCTTTCATTTTCATCAATTGTTTTTTGTATCTTATCATGTACTAGTGCTGCTATTTCTGTTGTTTTCATCTCTTTATAGTCTTCATATTCTATTGGCTTTAAAAAATGCACCTGAACTGTTACCGGAGCAATTGTATTTCTATCAAAAGGCTGAAAGGAATCAATCAGAGCAACCGGAACAATCGGACATTTTGCACGTGTTGCTGCTTTAAAGCTTCCTCCTTTGAAATCGCCGATACGATTTCCACATTTCGATCTTGTTCCTTCTGCAAATATCAAATAATTTCTACCTTTTTTCACTTCATCCGATACGTCAAGAATCACTTTCATTGCCTGACGCACATCTTCTCTATCCAGCATATATGCTTTCATACAGGCAAATACCTGTTTTAAAAACTGGATATTTTTTATCTCTTTTTTAGCTACAACAGAAAATGGAACCGGGCACGCTTCTAATACTGCAAGAACATCGTATAGTCCCTGATGATTCGGGTAAAACATAAAACCATTCTGGGAAGGAATATTTTCTGCTCCATGCACATCAATATACACATTTCCTCCTCTGTTTGCATGTATCACAATCCATTTTAAAAAAGCATATTGATTTTCTTCTGTATATTTTTCTGTATGTGCCGCCCTGTAACAAAGGCGTATCCACATATATGGCACTAATAAAATATTTCGAAATACCATTAGTAAAATACGTTTCATTTTTTCATATCCTTCCTCTATATGCTTTGTACTGGCTTTAGCACATTTTAATAAGAAACCATATGCAGATGCTTAAACACATATCTGCTCCCTGCTCTGCTTTATAGTTTTTCTAAAGTGTAGGCTGCTTACTTTTCCAGGCAATACTCCCGAATCGCTGTTTCATAGAGATTTTGTCCCTTTGAATCTATTACAACAATAGCAGGAAAGTTTTCAACTTCAAGTCTGCGTATTGCTTCTGTTCCAAGATCCTCATATGCGATGACCTCTGACTTTTTAATACATTTCGAAAGCAGCGCTCCTGCTCCTCCTACTGCCGCGAAATAAACTGCTCCATTCCTGATAATTGCATCTACCACCGACGGACTCCTTTTTCCCTTTCCAATCATCGCTCCAAGCCCTAAATCTAAAAGCTGTGGTGTATACTTGTCCATGCGGCTTGCCGTAGTGGGACCCGCCGAGCCAATTGGATAATCTTTGCGGGCAGGTGAGGGCCCCATATAGTAGATTACCTGTTCCTTTAGATTTATTGGAAGTTCGCCGCCCTTCTGTAATATTTCATACATTCTTTTATGTGCAGCATCTCTTGCGGTATAGATGATACCTGTAATATACACATAGTCCCCCGCCCTTAATATCTTAGCGTCCTCTTTTGCAATCGGTACTTTTATATGTCTGTCCACCGCGACAACCTCCTCTTTTTAAGCCCCAGTTTTTAGCCGATATAAATGTTTTTGAATCCCCCACCTGAACAGCTCTTATTTTACAGGTTGATTTAAAATATTTATACCGGCTACTAAAATAATACTTTTTTAATTGTTATCCAATTTATCTTCCTTTACAGAATTTAATATCTATTTCTACTGTGTATATTACCTAAACATAAATAAATCACTCTTTTATAATACTCTTGTTATATGACGATTTACATGACAACAGATATTAATTCCCACAGGCAGGCCCGCTATATGAGTAGGGTATGTATTTACATGAACCGCCAATGCTGTTACAGTACCTCCCAGTCCCCCCGGGCCGATCCCAAGCTGATTGATTTTTTCTAAAAGTTCTTCTTCTAATTCTGCAGCCCATGAAATTTCTGAATGCTTTCCTGTTTCGCGGGTCAATGCTTCTTTGGCCATAAGAGCGCATTTTTCAAATGTGCCTCCTATTCCAACCCCTACTACTATAGGCGGACAAGCATTAGGCCCCGCATCTTTTACTGCTGTCAGCACCGCCTGCTTTACACCTTCTATTCCCTCTGCTGGTTTTAGCATAAATACGCGGCTCATATTTTCACTCCCAAAGCCTTTGGGTGCAACCTTTATTTTTATCTTATCTCCAGTTACAATCCTTATATGAAGAACTGCCGGCGTATTATCTCCCGTATTTTTTCTTAGGATAGGATCTCCAACTACTGATTTTCTTAAAAATCCTTCCTCGTATCCTCGGCGCACACCTTCATTTACAGCCTCTTCCAGACTGCCGCCTGTAAAATGTACGTCCTGCCCTATTTCGAGAAAAATCACTGCCATTCCTGTGTCCTGACAGATTGGTATCATATCTTCTGCCGCTATATGAAGATTTTCCTGAAGCTGACTTAAAATCTGGCGGCCGAGGACAGACTTTTCCTTTTTCTCTGCACCTTTCATAGCGGCTGTCATATCAGAAGAAAGAAAATGATTCACCTCTATACACATCTCTTTTATATTTTCTGTTATTTCATTTACATTTACTGTCCGAATCATAATGATGTCTGTCCCTCTTTTTTCCTATTTATAATATATTACAGAAGAATTTTTACTTCTCTGTTTGTCCGGTGATACTGGTGATAACGTCCCCCCGCCGCATCCATCATCCTTTTAGATGCTATCACACTCGGGGTATCCGCATACTTGTCACAATCATATATCACTTCTTTAATGCCCGCCTGGATAATGGCTTTCGCGCATTCATTGCAAGGAAACAATGAGACATACAGCTTTGCTCCGACAAGACTCCCGCCGCTGTAATTTAAAATCGCATTTAATTCGCTGTGAGTAGAATACACATATTTTGTCTCAAGGGGATCTTCCCCCTCACGCGCCCATGGGAATTCATCATCTGAACATCCAATCGGAAAACCATTATAACCCATAGACAAAATTTTATTGTCCTTGCTCACAATGCAGCATCCTACCTGCGTATTCGGATCCTTTGAACGCATGCCTGCCAGCATTGCAACTCCCATAAAATATTCGTCCCACGATAAATAATCTTTTCTCTTTTCAGACATTCGAATTCCCTCCTGTATTTTACTTTGTTCCGAATATCCGGTCTCCGGCATCGCCCAGTCCCGGAACAATATAAGCGTGTTCATTTAACCGTTCATCCAATGCACCGATATACAAATCTACATCCGGATGCTCTTCCTGCATTTTCTTAACGCCTTCCGGTGCCGCAATGATACACATAAAGCGAATGTGCTTTACCCCTTTTTCTTTTAGCATATGAATTGCAGCCGTACTAGACCCCCCTGTCGCCAACATTGGGTCTACCACAAATACTTCTCGTTCCTCACAATCTGCCGGAAGCTTACAATAATATTCAACCGGCTGAAATGTCTCCGGATCTCTGTACAATCCGATATGTCCCACCTTTGCAGTCGGAATGAGGGAAAGCATTCCGTCCACCATTCCCAGGCCTGCCCTAAGAATCGGTACAACCGCTAATTTTTTTCCTGTCAATTCTTTTCCCCATGTTTCTGCAATCGGTGTTTTAATTTTAATATCCTTCAGCTTTAGATCCCGCGTTGCCTCATAACACATTAAACCTGCAATCTCACCAATTACTTCTCTGAACTCTTTTGTACCTACATCCTCCCGTCTGATATAGCTGATTTTGTGCTGAATCAACGGGTGCTCCATCACGTGAATCTCTGCCATCATTCTCCTCCTTTAGTATATGAATTTAATTTATTTGTCAACTTTTCTATTAACTTTGTCAAAATTTCATAACACTCACCGTAGGCAGTCAACGGCTGTCCGTATGGATTCGGAATGTCTCCTTCCACCTCCGTAAATTCATTGAGTGTATACACATTTTTTGTATTTTGATATTCAGATAAAATCTTTTTCTTCAGTCCCTCATCAATTGCCAGAACCAAAGTATCTTCTTGTAAATCTTCTTCTTTTAATTGACTAGAAAAATGTTTCTCAAGGCTTAATTGTCCACTCTTCATAATTGCTTCTATTTTCTGGTTTACTGGTTCCGGAAAGAGTACAATCAGTCCCCTGGAGTCAATCACATATTCTTGTTCCAATTCCTGTGCCCGAAGCAGTTCAGCCGCCATAGGCCCCCGACTTGTATCTGTACTGCTTACAAATAAAATCCGACGGTATTTCTGTTCTTTCACTATCGCAGCAGCAGATAAACGAAGATGACCTGCCGCCTTTTCCAGGCGATTCATAATCGCTTTCCCGATTCCCTGCATCGCAAAAGACTCACTATATATTGCATCCACATTTTCCTCGTCAAATTCTCTTAGAATACGATATAAATTTTTTGCAATTGTTTTTTCATTCTCTCTTGTCCCTATATTCTTAACAAGCCCATACCGATAAAACTGATTTGTTTCATTCGTAGCAATAATCCCAACGGATTTCCCTTTTTTGTATCCCTCATATGCCAACTGACGAATCGCCAGGATTTCTTCCCTTAAGTCTCCTTCTACGATCATCAGCCTTGCTTTTGGAGCATAATGCCTGTACTTCATTCCCGGCGCCTTCGGAGGCTGACTGCTCTCGCTGCCTAAAAGTGTTTCATCTACACTCACTGTTCCAATTATTTCCTCAAACATATCAGCCGTAATTGCCCCTGGACGCAGAATCATAGGCGGAGTTACTGTCATATCCAGTATCGTGGATTCAAGCCCTATATCCACACTTCCGCCGTCTAGTATCATATCTATTTTTCCATTCAGATCCTCTTCTACATGCGCTGCAGTCGTCGGGCTTGGACGCCCTGAGGTATTTGCACTTGGAGCAGAAACAAACCCTCCTGCCGCTTTAATAAGCTGCATAGCAACCGGATCGCTCGGCATCCGAACAGCAACTGTGTTAAGCCCGCCTGTTGTTCCATAGGGAACTGCTGCACTTTTTTCAAATATCATCGTAAGCGGCCCTGGCCAAAAATGCTGCATCAATGCTTCTGTCTCTGGAGGAATATGAACTGCAATTTTCTTTAAGTCCTCTCTATCCGCAATGTGAACGATCAGAGGATTATCGGATGGACGCCCCTTTGCTGCATACGTCTTTTTTGCAGCCTCCTCGTCCAATGCATTTGCACCAAGCCCGTATACTGTCTCTGTAGGAAACGCAACAAGCCCGCCTTGTTTCAATATTTCTCCCGCTTCCTGTATAATAGATTTCTCTATATTATTTTTATCTACTTTTCTTATTTTTGTCCTCATACGCTTCATTATACCATTATTTGTATTAAAAAAAAACTCCTTTATCTGCTTTCTAAGTATTCCATGACTCCATCTGCAATCGCTTCTGCAAGCTCCTTCTGGTATTCTTCTGTGACTAATTTTTCCGCCTCTTCGTAATTGCTTAAAAATCCGCACTCCATAATGACAACTGGCACTTCTGTTTTCTTTAAAAGATAATATGTATCGTTCGCCTTTGCTTCCCTGCTTCCTTCGGTATCTGCTGTTTTTATTGCTTTCTGGATGATTTCGGCTGCCGTTTTCGCCTCTTTTGAATGTGTAAAATAAAATGCCTGCGCTCCATGCACAGATGCTTCGTGGTAACTATTCTGATGAATGCTGACTGTTAGATCCGGAGAATTTTCATTGATGAGCTTCACCCTTTCCTTCAAATCACCCGATTGAGAATTTACCAGGCGTTCACCGTCTTCCCTTGTCATAAGCACTTGTACATCCCTTTTTTCCAAGTATTCCTTCAAATAAATTGCAATGCTCAAATTAACATCTTTTTCCAATGCATCATTTACCCCTATTTTGCCGGGATCCTGTCCGCCATGCCCGGCATCAACAATAACCAAAGGCTTCTCTCTTTTATCTACCTTCTGCGCCGTAGTTTCCATACTCTTATTCATATGACGATACAGATATTCTCCACCCGCCCGACATGCTGCTATCACACATAGCAGCAATGCGATTGCCCCTACAATTTTTATTTTCTGCTGCAAAAAAACATCCTCCTTTCCATATATTGTAATATATGCGAAAGAAGGATGTCCCTTTCACCGACTTCTTAAATCTAATTTACATACTGGAGAATCAAATCCCAAACACTTGCATTTTCCCAGCCGAGCTTCCATTCAGCTACACCTGCCAATTTATTCTGCTTAATCAGCTTTAGTTTTTCTTCAATAGATGTGCTGTCCTCAAGCCATATCTTATAAACGCCTTCATCTGTCTCCCACTGGGCATAATTCTGTTTTGCCGTATCGTCCCATTCTGCCTGGGCACCCACAGACTGAAGCATATCTGCTGCTTCATCCATTCCAAGTGCTGAACTAGTCACTTTATTTGGATAATTTGCTGCTTCCGTACCTTCGTCCTGAGCAAGCTCTTCCTCCGTCTTTGGAGACTCCAGCCACAGCCTTGTATAGAATGGAATACCAGCAATTAATTTCGTATTTGGCACTTTCTTCAATGCGTCTTCAATCCCTGTTTTTACATATTCATAAGACGACACTGAGCCCGCCTCATAGGAACCTTCTGTATGCTCGTCATAGGCCATAATAATTACATAGTCAGCCATTATTCCCTGTTCTTCCAGGTCATAATGTTCATTATAAGGCTGTGGCACATAATTATCTACAGAAAAAACAAGGCCATTTTGCCGGCATTTTACCGATAATTCTCTTACGAACTGAATATAATGTTCTCCACACTCATTTGAAATCAGTTCAAAGTCCAGATTAATTCCGTCTACACCCGACTGTAACGCCGCGGCAATAACCTGATTGATAACATTTGCTCTCTTTGACGTATAACTTAATACCTGGTATGTTTCATCATAAGAGTTAATTCCTCCATGAAAATCTCTAAGCACAGCCCACACCTCTAGCTTAGACTGGTGCGCATAATTCACATACTCAGAATTCGCTATAGATGAAATATTTCCTTCGGTATCTGCAAGATTAAACCATGTCGGAGCGATTGTTGTAAGCCCTTTTGTCCCTGCTATTGTCTCAAGAACATAATTATTTGCATCTTCATTTTCCACATTATGCCATGCCATATTTATAGTATGGTTTTCTGAAATATTTGTATATACGGGCTCCTCAAATTCATTAGAAAGAGTTTCTGTTTTCTCATCTTTCAGAGAACTCGTCTTTACATAGCCAATAAACCCATCGTTGGTAGCGACTTTTTGCCAGTCATTCTCATCTTCAAGAACTGTCACCTTATCCGATTTCTCTACTTCAGTCAAAATCGGACTTTTGACTCCTCCCTGATAACGTACCTCTGTATCTCTTTTTAGTTTGGCTGTCTGAACCTTGCCCCATTCACTTGTAATTACTGCTCGATCCGGCTGTTCATAAACAGAGTATGTCATATTTGTGTAGTGCTGTATAAACGGTAAAGCTATATATGCTGTCTTACCCTCTGTTTTCAATATCACATATTCTTCGCTTTTAGTCTCATTAATCTCTGTATATTCTTTGCTTCCTACTTCAACTGTTACATTTCCGTTCGGAAGTGTATAAAGAAGAACGTTTTCATTAGAATCCCAGTAAATTCTCTTATTGATCCTATCTCTGACTACCGAGTATTCTACATAAGGAGTTCCATCAAACATCTTTCCCGGCGGAACCGCCTCTGTATCCTCCGTGCTGCGAACTACCTGATTATTTACTATAACTGCAATATCATCTTCATTCACTAACCCATAATATTGATTCAAATCGGCTTTCTCACTTGATGAACCGTATCTTTTCCAAAATATAAATCCTGCAATAACTGCAATAATCACTATAATAAGAAGAAATGTCCTTATTATCATATTTCTTCTTCTACGCCTTGCACGGCTACTTCTGCGCCTTGATCTTTGAATGCTTGGATGTTCGGATGTTCTTTCCGTCTCCGGCCGTCTCCCCGTTCTGCGGGTACTGCTGCCCGGGCTTCTTCTCTGCCTTCCCTGCTGTCTCGCCCTGCGGGTATCTGCACCCCTTCTTTCTCTTTCGTCCATGCCGCACCTCCTAGTCAGGCCTTAGTATTCCATGTCTTACTATTTAAACACAGATTTGCGTATATTATACCATATTTTTTATATACGTCATCAATATTTTGCTATTTTTTACGACATTTTAAACGGTTTTGCCGAATATACATCAATTATTTTGTCCTGCATGTAAAGGGGTATTCCATGCCTATTTGTTTCCACTAATATTGATAAAAGCTAAAGATTCTATGTTTCCTTCTGGATTCAGTACATAATCCCGCATATAGCTTCCTTCTTCCTTCAGCATACATGCTGTCACAATTTGCATTGGGCTTGCTTTGCAGTCCTCCATAAAAATGTTTACTCCGTTTTTCTCATAATTTTCCAACTCTGCAAATAATTCTCTATAAGCTGCTTCGTCCCTACTCATGGTCTCCTCCTCTCCCTGGCGATTCTGGTAAACATGTAAAATCTGCCAATCAAACCATACAGAGGTATTCGTGACATACTGCCGGTTTTATGACAATCTGGAAGATAGTATGAATCACAGTGGATAACATCATTGTCGTGTGCTGATTTTGTCCTGACACAGGACTTAAGATTTTGAATTCTGATTTCCTTATCCGGAAACCAGTTCATACTGTACCGAGAAATTTAGAAAAGTAAATTGTATTCCTCCTTCCGTATAAACTCATATTTACCAAGGAATACTATCTTCTGTAACTGCCATTATAGATACTAAACTTTGTGTTTGCAATGTGTTTTTTGTTTATAAGTCAGGCTATTTTGTTGATAACCTAAATCTTGAGTTTATTTCGCTTTACATATTTTTGTTTTTTGTTTATACTAATAGTGAGAAGATATACTATTTGATATATCAATTCATAAGGATGTGATCATATGAAAATCGAAAAACTGAATGAGAATCAAATTCGTTGTACTTTGACACATGCTGATTTGGCAGCACGTCATCTGAAATTAAGCGAACTCGCATATGGCACAGAGAAAGCAAAATCTTTATTTCGTGATATGATGCAGCAGGCTTCCTTTGACTTTGGTTTCGAAGCAGAGGATATTCCGTTGATGATTGAAGCAATTCCTGCTTCTTCTGACTCCATTGTATTGATTATAACAAAGGTGGAGGATCCGGAAGAATTAGATACAAGATTTTCTAAATTTACGTCATCTGGTGATACGGAATCTATGAATTCCGAAACACTGGATAAATTAGAAGGTGCAGAAGAATTTCTCAACCTTTTAAATAAAGTAAAGGAGGCTGCATCAAGTACAGAATCCGAAACAAAAGACAATGACAGTACATCTATTCCTTTTACGGTACGCTTGTTTTCTTTTGAAACGATTGACTCTGTAATCCAGGCAGCGCATCTGATAGCACCGGTATATCAAGGTTCCAACACTTTGTACCATGATACAGAAAATAATATGTATATACTGGCACTTGCACAGTCGGAACATACTGGTAATGAATTTAATAAGATTTGTAATATGCTTTCCGAATATGGATCACCTGAAAAAGGGTCCGCCGCAATCCTCGCATTCTTAGAGGAGCACTGCGAGATTTTTATATCAGCTGATGCAGTACAAAAATTATCTGTACTATAATTTACATTTTTATCTTTCTAAAGCAGATAGTACGTGATTCAAAAAATACCGCCCGGATTAAATCCAGGCGGTATTTTTCATTTCTGTATTCTTTATTTTCCTGCTGCCTGCATCGCTGCATTAATCTTTTCTACAAGCAGGTCGCTGTCTATCCCATGAACCATTGCCGCTTCCTCTAAGGATTCCATCTGTGCAGAAGGGCATCCCAGACAGTGCATTCCAATTTCCATAAGAATCGGAGCTGCTTCCGGATAAACATTTAGCAATTCCCCAATTGTTGTATTTTTAGAAATCTGTGACATTTCTATTTCCTCCTTTTTATATTCAGTGTTTTTAATTATAATCCCTTACTTCCAAATAATCAACCGTCAGAAAAATAAATTAACCTAAATTATTCACGGAACAGTATCTGAATTGATAACAGTACCATGAATCTGAAA
>ERZ857801.3703-NODE-3703-length-10203-cov-2.325286_pt1 | contig 10203 bp, 12 predicted proteins | sample MGYA00519762_ERZ857801 | MGnify/ENA primary metagenome ERZ857801 (study PRJEB31778, sample SAMEA3449368) | human gut metagenome | biome: human gut; feature: human-associated habitat; material: faeces | place: United Kingdom | collected 2010/2012 ...
TAAAGAGGCGAGTTGTACGGTCACGGTGACGGCTCCCGTCGTACCCGTAACCAAAGTTACTTTGAATAAATCTGAGCTCGCTTTGGAAGTGGGCGGGGCAGAAAAGCTCAGTGCGACCATTGAGCCGGGTGACGCCACGGACAAATCGATCAGTTGGAAGTCTTCCGATGAAAGCGTTGCAGTCGTAGACAAAAACGGGGTCGTAACGGCACTGAAAGCGGGTACGACGACCGTTACAGTTACCACAGCGGATGGAAAGACCGCCACATGCAAAGTCACGGTTTCGGCAAAATCGACGGAGAGTTCGGAGGTCGGTGATGACGGATGCGGTTCCGTATTTGGAGGAACGGGAATCGCCGTCGGTGCGGCGGCCGTGGGAGTCATCCTTTCCCGCAAGAAAAAAAGAGACTGAAAAGAAAAATAAATAAAGAGAGACGATCGTTTATGAAAATTCAGTACAAAGATTACAAAGACAAGATTTTAGGTTGCCTGTATGGAAAAAATATCGGCGGAACGCTGGGCGCGCCCTTTGAATGCTACCGCGGCGTTTACGATGTGACGTTCTATACGCAGGATACTTCTAAACCCATTCCCAACGATGACGTAGATCTGCAATTGGTATGGCTGCGTGCGGTAGAACTGGAAAAGGGCAGATTGGATTCCCATGTTCTCGCGGAATATTGGAGTACGTATATTTCCGCCAGTCTTTCCGAGTACGGCACGGGAAAAAACAATTTCCGCATGGGGATCCGCCCACCTCTTTCAGGTCATCTGCGCAATCGTAACCGCGATAGCAACGGTGCGTGGATCCGTACGGAAATTTGGGCGTGTTTGGCGGCGGGACATCCGGATGTAGCGGTACGCTATGCTTTGGAAGATGCTATGGTAGATCACAGTGGCGAGGGCGTGTATTCCGCGATATTTCTTGCAGCAATGCAGTCGGCGGCATTTGTCGAAAGCGATCCTTATAAGCTCATATCGATCGGTCTTTCTTATATTCCCGAGGATTGCGGCATTACGAAAGGGGTACATACCGTCATGGAATGTAAGGAAAAGGGAATGGACTGGAAACAGGCGCGTAAAGCTCTTTTTCAGGCTGTTCCGGGTAGTTTCGGCATGATGGGCGGGTATTATAAAGGTCAGATTCCCGAAGAAGATGTCCCCGTAGGGGAAAACGGTTACGATGCGCCCAGCAATGTCGGAATTATTATCATCGGCCTGCTGTACGGCGAAGGAGATTTCGGGCGTTCCATCTGTCTCGCGACAAACTGCGGAGAAGATACTGACTGTACGGCAGGTTCGCTCGGCGCCCTTCTCGGAATTATTTCGGGCAAGAGCAATCTTCCCGAAAAGTGGGTGAAGGGTTGTTCGGACGAGATTTCCACTTGGTGTCTCCGTATAGACGCTGCACTCCGTTTAAACTAGCTCATTTTGTAAGATTAGTTTAAGAAAAAAAGAGGATTTTAAAAATTCTTGTCGAATATATAATTTAAGAGAGTAGATACACTCTACATTATTTGAGGAGAACAAAAATGAATATTATTGAATTATCTAAAAGAATTGACCATTACAAAACTAATGTAACTTCACGTTCATGGACAAAGATAGAATCAGCAGTATATTTTAGTAATGAATACATTAGTGTAAAAAGATTAGATTCTTCAAATAAATGGCTCGGTGTTCCTCATGCGTCTGAAATGGAAAAAATGTGGAGTATTATTGTAGATCTAAAAAAGGAGATTCGAACTCTCCCTAAATATCGTGAGCTGTCAAGAGTAATAGATATAAGATTGACACCTGTAAAAAAAGGTGAATTGGCTGGTTGTTATGATATCCGCATTTATGGAATGAAAAGAGAACCCACTAGTACCATTATTTACGATATTTTAAATTTTATTTTTAGTTAAATACATAAGGAAATAAATGGAAAAAAATTCAAGTTAATTTTGGATAGTTTCCATCTCTCTTGTGACTACTAGAAAAAAGACACCTTACGGGTGTCTTTTTTTGGTGGACAGAGGTGGATTCGAACCACCGAAGTCTGAGACGTCAGATTTACAGTCTGATCCATTTGGCCGCTCTGGAATCTGTCCGTTTCGCTCGGTGCAGCAATGCAAGCTGTGGAGCCGGTGATTGGACTCGAACCCACAACCTGCTGATTACAAATCAGCTGCTCTGCCAATTGAGCTACACCGGCGCATGGTGCCTCAAGGTGGAATCGAACCGCCGACAGAGGGATTTTCAGTCCCTTGCTCTACCAACTGAGCTATCGAGGCATGTCCGTTGATCGGGAGGAGCTCGAAAAACGGGTAAAAAAATGGCGACCCAAACGAGGCTCGAACTCGTGACCTCCAGCGTGACAGGCTGGCGCTCTAACCAAACTGAGCTATTGGGCCGTGCAACAGGATATGAAAAATTTTGGTGGGCCTTCACGGATTCGAACCGCGGACCAATCGGTTATGAGCCGACAGCTCTGACCACTGAGCTAAAGGCCCACACCACGCGACGTTAGAAGTGACGATGGTCATCACATAAGTGCTTGTATATGATAAACTATTTTGCGGAAAAAGTCAAGTATTTTTTTGAAGATTTTTGATAAAAAGCGAAAAAAATTTTTTCGGCAAAATTCGTCGGAGTTTTTCCAAAAAAAGCAAAATCCGCCTTGCGGTATCGTGTAAAATGTAGACACATAAAAACGGGAGGAAAAACTATGGATCTCGCGGCTCATTTGGAGGAGGGGATTTTATATATCGTCATGAACGGTGAAATCGACGAACATTCGGCCGCAGACGCAAGGCGCCGAGCGGATGAAATTATCGACTGCCACACGCAGGCGGAGCGAGCGGTATTCGATTTGAAGGACGTAAGTTTTATGGATTCGACGGGGATCGGTTTTCTGATCGGGAGATATAAGAAGCTGAAACGGTACGGAATTTCGATGTACATAACCCGTCCGAACCTGACCGCGGATAAAATTCTTTCTTTAAGCGGTGTATACACGTTGATTCCCAAGATCTGAACTTTGTGAGGGAACGGAAACAAAGACGAGGAGAAACAGCATGGAAAATTATATGAAATTAGAAATCGCGGCGATAGGGAAAAACGAAAGTTTTGCGCGCAGTACGGTAGCTGCGTTTGCGCTGCCCTTAAATCCTTCCTTATCGGAACTTTCGGACATAAAAACGGCGGTGAGCGAAGCGGTAACGAACTGTATCGTACACGCCTACGGAAAGAAGGGCGGCGATAGGTCGGACGCAAATAAAATTCTCATCGAGTGTGAGATAGAAGCGGCTCCCGAAGGGGAGGACGGCGGCATTTTACATATCGGGATCACCGACTACGGGTGTGGGATAGACGATGTCGAACGCGCCGTCCAACCGTTTTATACCACGTTGTCGGACGATGAGCGTTCCGGTATGGGGTTCACCATCATGCAGACATTCATGACGGAGTTTTCCGTAACGAGCGAGAAAGGCAAGGGCACGAAGGTGAGAATGAGTAAAAAAATCGGCGTAAAGGACGCGGCAGATGCTTGATGAAAAGGACACAATCGAATATATCCGCCGCGCGAAAAGCGGGGACCAAGAAGCGAAGCAAGCGCTGGTAGACGGAAACGTTTCGCTCATTAAATGTATTGTCAAGCGCTATTTGGGGAAAGGAGTGGAGTACGACGACTTGTTTCAACTTGCCTGCATGGGTTTTCTCAAAGCGATAGCGGGATTTGACGAGAGTTTCGGCGTCCGTTTTTCCACGTATGCGGTGCCCATGATTGCGGGAGAAATCAAGCGGTTTATGCGGGACGACGGTTCGGTGAAGGTTTCGCGCGCCATGAAGCAGACGGCGAAAGAAATGAATACGTTCGTTTCGGAATATACGTCGGTGCACGGTCGCCAGCCCGCGATTAAAGAAATAGCCGAAAAATTTGGTTTGGACGAAAGCGAAACGGTATTCGTCATGGGCTCTTCCAAAATGCCCGTTTCCATATACGGCGGTTCGGAATATAAGGACGGAAACGAAAGGGAACTGATCGATACGCTTCCGGCGGAGGACAATCAGGAGGAACTCATCGATAAACTTCTTTTGCGCACGGCCATAGAGTCCCTGCCCGAACGCGACCGAAAAATTATTGTCCTCAGATATTTCAGGGACATGACGCAGAGCGAAGTGGCGGAAAAGATAGGAGTCAGTCAGGTGCAGGTATCGCGGATAGAGAGCCGCATTATTAAAGAATTTCGGCAAAAACTCATCGGATAAAAAAACAGCGGGAAGAGAAAATTTCTGTTTCCGCTGTTTTTTGTTTGCCTTCCGCAAAAAATCTGTTATAATAATACCATGGAATCGCAAAACGGAAAAAATTCATTATTCAAAGATCTTACGGCCGAAAGGCAGTCGGGCTTGACATACAGTGCCGCCGCCGTTCTGCCCGTAATCATATCCTTTGTTTTTCTCCTTGTCGTTCAGCTGATCGGGCTGACCGACGCGGAAGGGAAATACACGTCGGAAGAGTGGTATCTTTATTGTAACTTTTTGTTGCCGCAGCTCTCTTTCGCGCTCGTGGCTTTTCTGTTTTTCCGCATGACGAAAACTCCCGTCGGAACGGTCGCGGGCAAATGCAGAGCAAAATATTTTTTGCTCGCGATTCTCTTGCAGGTCGGGCTGTTTTCACTCTCTTTCGTCAACGGACTCTTTCTCGATTTTCTCGGCCGTTTCGGCTATGAAAACAGCGAGATAACTCTTCCTTCTTTGGACGGAGCGGGCGTAATCGGCGTGCTTTTGGTCGTCGGGCTTCTTCCCGCGGTTTTCGAGGAAACAATTTTCCGCGGCATCGTTTTGAGAGGTTTGAAAAGTTTTGGCGCGGTGGGAGCGGTGCTTATCTGCGGCGCTTTGTTTTCCCTTTATCACGAAAACCCCGCACAGACGATCTATCAATTTTTATGCGGAGCGGCGTTCGCTCTCGTGGCGTTGCGTTCGGGCAGTATTCTTCCCACGGTGCTTTCCCATTTTCTCAATAACGCCGTCATCGTCGTTCTGACGAAATTCGGCATCGAAAGTTATCCTTCCGCCGTGGCTGTTCCGTTAATGATTGTGTCTGCGCTCTGTTTGGTCGGCAGTCTCGTATGGCTGATCTTCTTTGACGGGCCGAAACGCTCCGAAAATCCGGGACCGTCCGGCGGGACATCCGACAAAAAAGGATTTTTTCTCTATGCGGCTTTGGGTATACTCGTCTGCGCCGTGATGTGGCTGGGCGTACTGGCAACGGGCTTCGGAAACTGATTCGGATAAGAGTTTTGCGCTTTTTTAGGGCGCACAGAAAATTTTTCGTCCGTACGGAGTACAGACATCGGGAGCTTTGGAAAAATTTTTTTTAAGCGCGGCGGGAGGCCGCGAAAGAGAATGCAGAAAATTTATTTTGTCGTCGTGGGAAAAATCAAAGAGGCGTTTTACCGCGACGCCGTCGCGGAATATATCAAGCGCCTTTCGCGATTCGCAAAAACAGAGATCAGGGAGCTTCCCGAAGGGGTGAATCCCGAAGCGGAAGCGGACGAGATTCTGCGCGCCGTGCGCGGATACGTCGTGGCTTTGACCGTGGAAGGGGAAAAGATTTCCAGCGAAGGCTTGGCGTCGCGCCTGAAAAGGCTCGGCGACGAGGGCAGGGAAATTACTTTCGTCATCGGTTCTTCCTGCGGGCTCTCGGAACGGGTGAAGTCTGCGGCCGATTGGAAACTGTCCTTTTCCGATATGACTTTTCCCCATCAGCTCATGCGGGTAATTCTTGCGGAGCAGGTATATCGGGCTTTCATGATCAACAGCGGTTCGGCTTATCATAAATAATTTTCGCGTTTTTTGAACGAAGAAAGGCGGATTCACATATAGTATTATGTGGATATTTTCAAAGAGACGAAAAAATTTTATAAGGCCGCCGACGGAGAAAAATGCACGATCGGCAAGAGTATTTCGGGACGGCCGATCTATGCCGTGCTGCTCGGCGAAGGCCGACCGACGGGAATCGCGCAGTATGCGATTCACGGACGGGAATGGATTACGGCCCGCCTCGCTTTCGAGCATTTTCATTTCGGGCTTAAACGCGGAAGCGTTTGGCTGATTCCCCTGATGAATCCCGACGGAGCGCTCCTCAGTCAAAGGGGAATCGGGTCCGTGCGGGATGAGATGCGCGCGGCGTTTCTCTCCGGGATCAACGGCGGAACGGATTTTTCGCTTTGGAAGGCGAATGCCGCGGGAGTGGACCTCAACGTCAATTTCGACGCGGATTGGGGCGAAGGAAAGCGCAACGTCTTTTCCCCCGCAGGTGAAAATTATATCGGTCCCTTTCCTTTTTCGGAACCGGAAACCCGTGCTCTGAAAATGTTTACCGAGAAAATCCGTCCCGATTTCACGGTGAGTTATCATACGAAGGGCGAGGAAATTTATTGGTATTACGGCCAACCGCTCTCGTCATGCGTGCGGGATAAGCGCATGGCGATGGCGCTTTCAAAAGCCACGGGGTATCCGCTGGCGCATGCGGCGGGAAGTGCGGGCGGGTATAAAGATTGGTGCATCAAAAAACTCGGTATTCCCGCGTTTACGGTGGAGGCGGGTTCGGACGTTTTTTCCCACCCGCTCGGAGGGGAAGCGTTCAAAAATATATGGAAGCACAATATAGAAGCGCTCCGCGTTCTGACGGAAGCGTGCGGGAAAAAGGAATGACGAAATGACTCGGGAAGAAAAATTCATGCGCGCGGCGCTCCGCTGCGCGAAAAAAGGATTAAAAGAAGGCGAGGTTCCTATCGGAGCGGTCGTCGTGTACGAAGATAAAGTGGTGTCGCGCGGCTATAACCGCCGCGCAAAGACGCAGCTCGCCTCCGCGCATGCGGAAATGATGGCGATCGATAAGGCGTGCCGCAAGTTTTCCAGCTGGCGCCTGCCGGAAGGGTGCGAATTGTACGTCACTTTGGAGCCCTGTCCCATGTGCATGGGCGCGGCGCTCAACGCGCGCGTGGACAAGCTGTATTTCGGGGCCTACGAACAGAAGGGGCGCTCTTTGACGAAGGAACTCGCGGAGGCCAATCTGCTCAATCATAAGACGGAGGTGAAAGGCGGAGTCGCGGAGGCGGAATGTTCGGCGATCCTGACGGAATTTTTTTCTTCCATGCGAAAGCGGGCGAAAGAGGAGAAGGAGCGGAGAAAAAATATTCCCGAAAATAATTTGGGGGAAAGCGGCGGAAACGGTTGACTAAATTTCCCAAAGAGGTTATTATATAACTGTAATAAAATTGTAAGGCGTCATAAAAACGCAGGAGTTAAGGGGTCACACTACGGATAAAAAGATTCGGCTTCCGGAACGCGGTAAAGCGCTCGGCAGACGGATAAAAAATAAAGGAAGGTACTTCATGATAACTCACGGCAATGAAATCAAGTTGTTCTCCGGTAACTCGAACCGTCCTTTGGCAGAAGCGATTGCGGCAAAGCTCAATACCGAGCTCGGCGGAATCGAAGTAGCTACATTTTCCGACGGTGAAATCAATGTCCATATCGAAGAGACCGTTCGCGGCAGAGACCTGTTCATTATTCAGTCCACGTCCTCGCCCGTCAACGACAATCTGATGGAACTTTTGATTATGATCGACGCGGCAAAGCGCGCCAGCGCGGGGCGTATTACGGCGGTAATTCCCTATTTCGGGTATGCGCGCCAGGACAGAAAAGCGCGTTCGCGCGACCCCATCACCGCGAAGCTGGTGGCGAACCTTATCACCGCGGCTGGTGCGGACAGAGTGCTTACGATGGATCTTCATGCAGAGCAGATTCAGGGCTTTTTCGATATTCCGGTAGACAATCTTCTCGGCGGCCCCACGCTCTATAATCATTTTGCGAGGGAAGGGAATATCGACGTAGTGGTTTCTCCCGACGTGGGCAGCGTCAAGCGCGCGAGAAAGGTAGCCGAAAAATTCGGAGTACCCATTGCGATTATCGATAAACGCCGCCCGAAAGCCAACGTCATGGAAGTCATGAATATCATCGGCGACGTGAGCGGGAAAAAGTGTCTGATGATCGACGATATGATCGATACGGCGGGAACCATTACCAAGGCGGCCGATATGTTTAAGGAGTTGGGCGCGACGGAGATTTATGCCGCCTGCACGCATGCGGTGCTGAGCGGTCCCGCGGTGGAAAGGCTGGAAAAGTCCGCCATTACCAAACTTGTCATGCTGGATACGGTGCACCTTCCCGAAGAAAAAATGCGGGATAAGTTCAGTATTCTTACGACGGCAGACATCTTTGCCGCGGCAATCGAGAACGTGTATCTCGATAAGCCCATGTCCAAGCTGTACGACTGAAAATCGACATACGCACGAAAAACCGCCGCCGCGAGAACCGGCGGCGGTTTCGGCGGTTAAAAGAGCGGCATGCCGACAACTCCGACAAAATGCCGCGGTAAAACTTTCGCGGAGCAGTTTTTGATCGGACGCGAAGAATGGAGAAATAACAGGAAACGATTATGTATCTGATTGTAGGATTGGGGAATCCCGAAAAACAATACGAAAAGACCTTTCATAATATGGGTTTTATCTGCGCGGGCGACGTTGCGGAGCTCTTGGGCGCGAAATTCAAAAAGAAGGAATGCGAAGCTTCGGTCGCGGAAGCCTACGTCGGCGGGGAAAAGGTGATTATCGCCCGCCCTTTGACGTATATGAACAGCTCCGGACGCGCGGTGAAGCAGCTCATAGCGAAATATAAAGTTCCGGAGGAAAAACTTCTCGTCATTTACGACGATTACGATTTGCCGAAAGGAAAAATCCGCATCCGCGCGGGCGGCAGTGCGGGTACGCATAACGGCATGCGCAGTATCATCGGAGAGACGGGACTTACGAATTTCCCCCGCATCCGCGTGGGAATCCGCGACGAAGAGGTGAAGATTCCCATTATCGATTACGTGCTTTCCGAAGTAAGAAAAGAGGATTACGAGCTGTTCGCGGCCGCCTGCCGTAAGGCGGGGGAAGCGGCGGCATATTTTGCCAAGGGAAATCCAATCGATCGGGTAATGAACGAATATAACTGATTTTAATGAAAGACGGTTTCTGTCCGAAAAGACGGATTTGTTTATTGTCCGAACAAATGGGAAGTTCGAGCGAGGTTTGAGGAAAAAATCAGCCCTCGATAAATACCTTCTGAACCGCTGTGAGACTTTCAGAAAATATAATTATTGTTCCGAACCGTTGCAGGGCTTTCAGAAAAATGCGGGTATTATTCCGAAAGATTGCGGGATTTTCAGAAACATGCAGTTATTGATCCGAACGATTGCGGGGCTCTCGATTAAATATGGTTTTGGATAAATTCAACTGCTCTAGACGCGCGATGAAAGAAAATTTCTTTACTTTTGACAATATAGGAGGGGACTATCCCCTTTTGGGAGAAGAACTCCGCCGCGGCGCGCCCACGGCGGTTTTCGGCGTTTCCGATTCCCTGAAATATCTCATTGCATCCCTTGTTCCTTATCCCGTGGTATATATTGCGGCGGACGGAACGGCAGCGCAGAAAGCGGCGGACAATATCGCGGCGCTTTCGGGCAAAAGGACAGAGGTTCTGGCGGCGAAAGACGAGGTCTTATTGTATCGGAAGGCGCTTTCCAAAGATTCTCTTTTTAAGCGTCTGCAAGGCATCGAAGCCTTGCAGGAGGGCTGTCCCGTGGTAGCGGCGGAGCTCGACGCGCTCCTTCAGCTCTTCCCGAAAACACTGCCGAAAATCACATTGAAGGAGGGCGAGGACATCGATTTTTCTTCCCTTCCGTTCCGCCTGACGCAAATGGGTTATGTGCGCGGTTTTGAGGTGGAGACAAAGGGCGCTTTCGCGCTTCGGGGCGATATTCTCGACATCTATCCCGTCAACGCGGAAAATCCCGTCCGCGTGGACTTTTTCGGGGATACCGTGGAAAAGATAAAGCCGTATGACATCGTCACGGGCGAGCGCTTGGCCGGTACGCGGGAAATCTCCGTCCTTGCGGCGACGGACGTTTTCGTTTCGGACGGGGACAGAGATCGGATTCGGAAAACGCTGGAAAAGGAACTCAAAACTTTCAAGACCTCCGACGCCTATTCCCGCGCAAAAGAGATCGCGGATGAAATTCTTTCCGATCCGGCCGGCGAGAAATCCTCTTTTATTCTGCCTCTCACGGAAAACGCGACGGATTTTTTCTCCGTTCTTCCCGAA
>ERZ857801.3706-NODE-3706-length-10186-cov-4.073241_pt1 | contig 10186 bp, 9 predicted proteins | sample MGYA00519762_ERZ857801 | MGnify/ENA primary metagenome ERZ857801 (study PRJEB31778, sample SAMEA3449368) | human gut metagenome | biome: human gut; feature: human-associated habitat; material: faeces | place: United Kingdom | collected 2010/2012 ...
AGGAAAATGGGTATATTCTAAAGAAATTAAAGATATCTCTGGTTTAACTCACGGTATCGGTTGGTGTGCTCCTCAACAAGGTGCTTGTAAATTAACATTAAACGTTAAAGAAGGTATCATTGAAGAAGCATTAATTGAAACTATCGGATGTTCAGGGATGACTCACTCTGCAGCGATGGCTTCAGAAGCATTAGTAGGAAAAACTTTATTAGAAGGTTTAAATACTGACTTAGTTTGCAATGCAATCAATACTGCAATGAGAGAATTATTCTTACAAATCGTTTATGGACGTACTCAATCTGCATTCTCTGAAGGTGGTTTACCTGTTGGAGCTGGATTAGAAGACTTAGGAAAAGGTTTAAGAAGTATGACTGGTACTTCTTATTCAACAAAAGCTAAAGGTCCTCGTTATCTTGAATTAACTGAAGGTTATATTAATAGAATCGCTTTAGATGCTAATAATGAAATTATTGGTTATGAATTTGTTAACTTAGGTAGAATGATGGATATGGTTAAAGCTGGAAAAGATGCTAATGAAGCAATGAAAGAAGCTACTGGAACTTATGGTAGATTCGATGATGCTGCTAAGTACATCGATCCAAGAAAGGAATAATAGGAGGGTACGAAAATGGCATTATTTGAAAGTTATGAAAGAAGAATTGATCAAATTAACGCTGCACTAGCTAAATTTGATATCAAATCAATCGAAGAAGCTAAAGCTATCTGCGATGAAAAAGGAATTGATGTTTACGAAATCGTAAAATCAACTCAACCAATCTGTTTTGAAAATGCTTGTTGGGCATACACTGTCGGTGCTGCAATGGCAATCAAAAATGGAGATGTTAAAGCTGTAGACGCTGCAAAAACAATCGGTGTTGGTTTACAATCATTCTGTATTCCAGGATCAGTTGCTGATGACCGTAAAGTAGGTTTAGGACATGGTAACTTAGGTTCTATGTTATTAGATGAAGGTACTGAATGTTTTGCTTTCTTAGCTGGACATGAATCTTTCGCTGCTGCTGAAGGTGCAATCAAAATCGCTGAAAAAGCTAATAAAGTTAGAACTAAACCATTAAGAGTTATCTTAAACGGTTTAGGAAAAGATGCTGCTAAAATCATCTCAAGAATTAACGGATTCACTTACGTGGAAACTCAATTCGATTATTTTACAGGTGAAGTAAAAGTATTATCTACAACAGCTTACTCTGATGGTCCTCGTGCTAAAGTTAACTGCTATGGTGCTGATGACGTTAGAGAAGGTGTTGCTATCATGCATAAAGAAGGTGTAGATGTATCAATTACTGGTAACTCTACTAACCCTACTCGTTTCCAACATCCAGTTGCTGGAACATATAAAAAAGAATGTATTGAACAAGGTAAAAAATATTTCTCAGTTGCTTCTGGAGGAGGAACTGGACGTACTTTACACCCTGATAACATGGCTGCTGGTCCTGCTTCTTACGGTATGACTGACACTATGGGACGTATGCATTCAGATGCTCAATTCGCTGGTTCTTCATCAGTTCCTGCTCACGTAGAAATGATGGGATTAATCGGTATGGGTAACAACCCTATGGTTGGAGCTACAGTTGCTGTTGCCGTAGCAATCGAAGAAGCTTGTAAATAATTACACATTTATATTAAATTCTTTAAAAAGTCCTGATTAATTCAGGACTTTTTTGTTTTTTCAACAATATTATATTTAACAATATATCTATATAATAGGTTATACATTGATTTAATTCTAGATTTTGTTGCATTACCTACATTAGCTTTTTCAATCACCCCTTCTGTATGATTAGGTCTAATATCCTTAAATCTCATATTGTGCAATGGTTCTGAATGATTAAATGCTGCTAAGGCTTCATTTTTTATTGAATAGTGACCAAGTATTACTCCTCTAAGCCTTACATCATTTTTCAGCTTTTACGCATCGCCCCTTTAATTTGTAAATATTCCTATATCCGTTTGGTAATTTTATGATTTCTTCAATAACAAGTTTCACTAAGTCATTAATCATTATGCTTCAAATAATATCTAATTTAATATTTTTATTTGCAACAAAAAAAGTAGATCAATCAATATCCTCTATCTTGAAGATCAACCATCTACTTTAGTTTTATAAATATCTTATTTTTTTGTAACTACTTTTACATAGTTTAAATACCTCTTCAGACACTTCTATGTCTTGGTTTTTCAACTTACAATAATACTTCTTCTCGCTTTTAAATCAAGACTTACTCATCTATGTTAAGAATATGAAGTTTATAAATGTAAAATGCTAAAATATATTCTATTTCGTGTTTGGTAAAAGACCTACTATAGAATGTGGTTTATAATCTTCTTCTAGATACCTGCAGTCTTCATCACTCAATTCTAATTCTACCGCTTTAACTGCATCCTCAAAGTGAGGTATTGATGTAGCTCCTACAATCGGTGAAGCAACACCTCTCTTTAATAACCAAGCCAAAGATATTTGAGCCATTGACACATTATATTTTTCAGCAAGTTCACTTACACGATCAATAATGATCGTGTCATTATCTATTGCATGATCATACTTATCACGGCGAACTTTATCGGTTTTTGCTCTCAAAGAATCACTATCCCAACCTCTATGTGTTAAATGGCCACCAGCCAAAGGACTATATGGCACTAAAGAAACAGCATATTGTTGACAAATCGGAATCATCTCATGTTCATCTTCACGATACAACAAATTATAATGATTTTGCATTACTGAAAATAGTGTCCAATTATTATTCTTCGCTACTTCCTGCATATTATGGAATTGATATCCATACATTGAACTCGCTCCTAATGCTCTTACTTTACCACTTTTGACTAGAGTATCTAAAGCCTCCATCGTTTCTTCAATCGGTGTATCATAATCAAATCGATGAATATAATACAAGTCTAAATAATTAGTCTGAAGTCTTTCTAATGTTTTCTCTATCTCTCTAAAAATCGCTTCTTTACTAAGTTTACCTTCATTAAAATAGACTTTTGAAGCAATAATTACTTTTTCTCTAGGAATTCCTAGTTCTTTTAAAGCATTACCAATAAAGATTTCACTTGTACCATGAGAATATGTATTTGCTGTATCAATGAAATTCACCCCTAATTCATAGGCATGTTTAATCATAGACGTTGTCTTTTCTTGATCCAATGTCCATAAATGGAAATCTTCTGAAGGTTCTCCAAAAGACATCCCACCCACACAAATTCTAGATACTTCAATATCAGTGTTTCCTAATTTTATATATTTCACTCTTTTTTCCTCCTCAATATTTTATAAAAATATCTTATTGTAAAAATATTTTTTAAATTCTTCTTTATGCATACTCATATATTGATTATAAAGCTTTTCACATACAGAATCTGTAGGATAATCTATTTGATCTTTTCCATCATTAACAGCCTTCCATATTACCTTGGCAGCTTCACTAGGTTCTGGGAATTCTTCATTTCCACTTAATAAATACTCTCTTTGTTTGGCAGCAGGCACTTCATATCCAGTTAAATCATTGAGTGGTGTTTGAAAATTAGTTTTTGTACCACCTGGAATCATCGACTTCACACTAATACCAAATGGTTTTAATTCATAATATAAAGACTCCATCATTCCTTGTTGAGCTCGTTTTGCTGCTCCATAAACACCATCACGAGGTAATGCAATAATCCCAGCTAGAGATGTCGTCGTTAAAATCATTCCAGCTTTCTTTTCCTTAAAATGAGGAATAAATTGTTGTGTTACTAACATTGTCCCTATAACATCTGTATCAAATAGTTTTTTAATATCTTCTTCTGGAATTCTTTCAAAAGCAGCCATTATTCCATACCCTGCATTATTAAATAATACATCAACATCATATTCCTTAATTGCCTTGGAACAAGTCTCTTTTATTTGAATAGAATTTGTTAAATCTAGTGGCATAATAACAACATTTTCAAGACCTAATAACTCTCCTGCTTTATTTAAATTCCTCATCGTTGCGATAACTCGCCATCCATTTTGAGCAAAATACTTTGCTGTTTCTTTGCCAATTCCTGATGAAGCACCAGTAATAAAAATTGTTTTCATTATTTTATTCTCCTTATTTTAAATTAATTTACCTAATTCATATGCTTCTTGTATATCTTTCTTTTTCTTTACCTCCCCTTTATCATAAACACCTATTGCATAAATATGACCTTTCAATATGGGATTATTCAAACATCTTAAAAATCTATAAACTTATTCTTTACATAGTTCATTGCATTTAAAGAACTATCTATACTCGTCATAATATAATAAAATCTTTTATTATTAAATATCTAATGAAAATATCAAATACAATCAATAAAGATTATATCCACAGTATCTTTCTGCTAAGAGTTTAATTTAACGGCATTTGAAAAACATTGTTCCGTTATGTAATGTATAATTTTACATATTTTTATTTTCTTTTATATTAAACAACTTGATAATTCATCCATTTTCCTTTTATATAATGATAAGTATATATAATTGCCTTAACAATCCAATCGAGAAACATTGCATACCAGGTTCCCATCATTCCCATGTTAAAAATAACAGCTAAAATATAAGAAAATAGTATACGACAGATAACCATTGATATTATTGATACAATCATCGGAAATTTTGCATCACCGCTACTTCTAAAAATAATTGGAAGCATATAGCCATAAGGCCATATTAATGTCATCATAATTCCATGAAGTATAATAATTTGCCAAACATATGATGTTGCACGACTTGATAAGTTATAAAAGGACATAATCAGTGGCATTAATAACAGAATAATAACTGTACTAATAATAAAACTTATATGCATCCATCTATTTATTTTTTTAGTATAGTATTTAGCTTGATCATAATCATTTGCTCCAATACAACGAGAAATAATACTTGTTAAACCAAGATTTATTGCAGTACCTGGCAGTACTTGAAACATGACTAATGTTCCGCCTACTGAATTTGCTGCAATACTCGCAGTACCAAACAATGATAGAATACTCAAAACAATTAACCTTCCTAAATAAAACATACTGTTTTCAATTCCAAAAGGAATACCAATATTTAGAATTTTTTCAATCATATTTCTATTTATTTTTATATTCATTAATTGAGATAAATGAATTGTTGTCTTTTTAGAGAAATATAATATAAGTAGTGCCGCTCCCACTCGTGAAACTAATGTCGGAATAGCGATTCCTTCAACACCCATTTTCAAAATGAAAACACATAGTGCATTTCCTATAACATTAACAATATTCATCGCCAACATGATTTGCATTGGTAGTTTTGAATTGTTCATTGTTCGAAATATTGCTGCTCCACCATTGTAAATGGCTAGAAATGGTATTGATAATACAACAACATTTAAATATGTCATCGCATGATGATAGACATCACTACTAATGGAACCAAATAATAAATGTAATATTGAGTTTTTAAATACAAAAATTATTAAAGTGATTACTATAGATAAATAAAATGTCACTTTCATCATTTGTAAGGCTGATTGATTAGCCTCATTATCCTTTTTACTACCTAAATATTGTCCCGTAATGGCTCCACCACCTGTAGCTAAAGCTGTAAAAATACTTATCAATAAAGCCATTACAAAGTCCACAAGAGAAACACCAGATACTGCTGCTTCACCTACTTTAGCAACCATTAATGAATCAGCAAAGCCAACTAAATACTCAAGACCCTGTTCAATAACCAATGGTATAAATAAATAGAGCAAGTTTTTATTAGAATATAATTTTTCTTTCATCTTCATACCCCCCTATGCAATAAAAATAACAACCATAGTATATACAAATAATGTAACAATCATAAAAATAGAAACAAAAGCACTTGTAAATGAAGCATCGTCTTCATCTTGATACAACGGTTCAATAATAGGCATTAATCCAAATCCAGTCGGGCACATAAAGTAAATAATAGGTGCCATCATAAAGGACTTATCTGCCATTAACTCTGGAAATAATACAAAGAATCCAAGTATAACAAATGCATAATAGACAAACTTAACAGCAATTAATCGCAAAACAGGTTTTAAATTATGACTATCAATATTTAAATCATATCCTAAAATAAATAAAATCATTGGAATAATTGGTGCTGTCACTTGATTTATTGTTGTTGAAATCATATCACCAAACGATGATGCTAATAATAATTCATATAAACCAGTAAAATTCATAAATAATCCTAAAATAACCGCAATAACGAAAGTATTAGTAAAGATACTTTTTATAATATCTTTATAAGATGAACCGGCTGATACTTCCTTGGCAATTAATATTGGAATCGTTATAAAACAAATCATAATCCCACCCAAATCAAAAATCACTGTAGTACTTGATTGACCAACAATAGATAAATATAAAGGTAGGGCAACATTCCCGCCCTCAACAACCGTTAGCAAATAAGGAGCAAATTTTTGATATTTTTTAGTGATATGCTGTGTTATAAATTTACCTATAACCAAAATCACTAAATAAGCTATATATACATATAAAATAATCGATATATGACTCAATTCAATGTTCGCATTTGCCATTAAATTAAAAACAAGAACCGGAAAAAGAATTTTAAAGATAATGCTATTTGCACCATTTTTTTGATTTACCGTTACCCATCCCTTTATATGCGATACTAATCCTAGTAATAACATAAAGAAAACAGGAAACAAAGTCGTTAAAACTGTCATAAACAATCACTCCTTATCATTTTATTTCGATTATAATATATTATAGAATTATTCATAAGTAAAATACATTTTTTATCATAACATCATTATGTTTTAGTTATGTCATATTAAAAATATCAACTTAATTTCTTTTATTTATACTTTTAAATAATAATCAAAAAGAGACTTCTTATATTGCTCATTCACTCAACAATATTTGAAATCTCCCATTTTAATTATCCATTATCAAAATTTCTTTTACACTATATTTTCTTTTAGTATCCTAACAAATTCCTTTGCAACTGGAGTTAATTCGTTAAGGTTATTTGTAAACACTCCAATTTCAAAATTGATATCAGGTTTTAAATCATTTATTGTATATTCCTTTTTGATATAAGTTAAAGGATGTGCAGAAATAATACCATCACCTATTCCATCATTGACCATATTCATCATTGAATCCAAATTTTGCACAATAATGACATTTTTCATATCTATAAAATTTCCATTTTTTGTATTATCCATTACAGTTTCAAATGCCGATTTAGTAAGAATTAAAGTATGATCTAATTTTGATAAAATAACTTTTCTTTTTGAAGAGGATTGACTTATACATAACATCTGATCCTCTTTTATTGTTATATAATCATATTGATCATATGGTGATGTTGAAAAAGCTAAATCAACCATATAACCATCTACCATTGCTTTTACTTCTTGAGGTGTTCCCTCTCTAATTTCAATTTTGACATTGGGATATAATTGATGAAACATCTTTAGAGTATGAGATACATATGATGCTGTTAAAGATGGTAATGAAGCTATTCTTAGAGTACCACTAATAAGATTGTTTTCTTGATAGGCTATTTGAGTAATACGATTATCTATATCTTCCATTTGTCTAACTAGAGATAGTATTTTTTTACCAATATCAGTAATAACTAAGCCTTTTCTTTTATCACGGTAAAATAGTTGTACTTTTAATTCATCTTCCAAATGCTTAATAGCATGACTAACAGCAGGCTGTGATATGTATAACACCTGAGCAGCAACTGTAAAACTATTAAATTCAGCAACTTTTATAAATATCTCAATATTTCTATCTAACATAACCTTTCATTCATCTCCTTATAATATTTTCTAGACATCTCTTATAACTCATATTAACACATAAAGCCATAAGAATGATACAAAACATTTAATAAATAGTTGAAAATTAATGTGATAACTAATTAGTTATGTCATCATTATTAAATTTGTATTTTAGTTATTTACAAATATATACTAAAATAAGTGCAACAAGGAGGAATCAATATGAAAAAGACATTATACATGATGCGTCATGGACAAACACTATTTAATGAATTAAAAAGGATGCAAGGTTGGAGTGATTCGCCACTTACTGATTTAGGTATTCGTCAGGCTAAAGGAGCTCGTCAATATTTTCTAGATAATGGAATTATATTTGATCATGCATACTGTTCTACTTCTGAAAGAGCCATAGATACACTGGAAATAGTAACTGATTACTCAATGCCATATAAAAGAATGAAAGATTTGAAAGAAATGAATTTTGGCAAATTTGAGGGTCAAAGTGAAACATTACAACCACCTAGAGATGTTTTTGAAAATTTCTTTTTAGATTTTGGTGGTGAAAGTCGCCAAAATGTTCGCGATAGACTTTATAAAGCTAATTTAAAGATAATGGAAGAAGATAATCATACAGTTTTAGTCGTTAGTCATGCTGGGGCATGTGGGCATTTTTTTAGTGTAATTGAAAGCGTTGAAAGATTGCAAGAGGAAGTAAAAATTGGTATTAGTAATTGCTCCATTTTTAAGTATACCTATGAAGATGGTCAATTTACATTTGAAGAAATCATTCGGCCATTGCCATCAGAAGAATAATTATAGAAAGCACTGAATTATACATACACATACAAATTCACTAAAAACATAGTTAATTAAAACCTAGTGATTCAATAAAAATTTATGGTTCTTAAACAAAATTAAAACAACTTAAAAGTTCATTTAAAAAATAATAACCATTTCTATCGAAGAAGCTTGTAAATAGACAAGATATTCTTAAAAAAGTGTGATTAATTCACACTTTTTAATTTCTAAATATAAACACTATTTAACACGCTTATACAATCCTTCAACTTTAATAAAAAGAGCGCTATTTTTCATTCTCGTCCACAATTCCACTTATCAAGACGAATAAATATAAAAGAGTCTTTTTTATTATGGTCTTAAAAAAGTTTTATCTCATCATTTTTGAGACTACTATCATTGTTCTAGACTCTATTTTTTAATTTTCATTAATGCTTTTTTCTTGTAACATCAAGATACTTAATAAAAAATACTAACTATACTTTAGATATTCAATAACTCATTTATAAGTCCTAATGTGATACCCTATTTCAGTTTATAATTTTCAGGTATATTTCTTCTCTATCTATACTCATCAAACAATGCCCATATCACTAGAAAACGTAATTTTTTACATATATTAAAATTGCTACACTATTTTTATTACTTATTTTTAAATATACAAAATAATAGATATCAATTTAAACAGAAAAATAATATAATAATTTCTATTATTTGATAAAAACATTTAAAACCAATATGATTTTTTATCATATTTCATCTTTTACCTTTATAAAAATAGAATTATCATGTAATCTTATATTATAAAGTAAAGGAGGGTTTAATATGCTAAAAGCAATTATCTTTGACATGGACGGTTTGATGGTTGATACCGAAATCATCTCATTCCAATGCTACAAAGATATTATTGAAAGTTATGGTTTTAACTTTACAAAAAAAGAATACATAGAAGATTATCCTGGAAAATCTGTTATTTCATCAATGAACTTTATCAAAAATAAGTATAATATAGACTTTGATACGGATGAAAAGATAAATCAATTTAAAATATTGGAAGAGCAATACTTACTAAAAAACAGTGTAGAATTAAAAAAAGGACTAATTCAACTATTGAAGTATTTAAATATTCACTATTATAAAACGATTGTTGCAACTTCCAGTGGTAAAGAAAGGGCCGAAAGAATACTTGGTGAACATAATCTTATGAAATATTTCAATGGTATTGTATGCGGTAGTGAAGTAGAACATGGAAAGCCGGCTCCAGATATTTTCTTAAAAGCTTGTGATAAATTAAATGTTGAATCAGAAGAAGCACTTGTATTAGAGGATAGTGAAGCGGGTATTCAAGCTGCATCTGAAGCAAAAATATCAGTTATCTGTATCCCTGATATGAAATTTCCTCAAGAAAAATATCTAAAAAAAGTTGAGCATGTCTATGATTCATTAGAAGATGTTATTTCTTATTTAGAAATGAAAAAAGATATTTCAAAATAGAAATATCTTTTTCTCTTATCAAGCTATCTATTTAATCACTTAAATCATCACCATTAGTGGCAATAACTTTTTTGTACCAATAGAATGAATCTTTA
>ERZ857801.3707-NODE-3707-length-10186-cov-2.545257_pt1 | contig 10186 bp, 9 predicted proteins | sample MGYA00519762_ERZ857801 | MGnify/ENA primary metagenome ERZ857801 (study PRJEB31778, sample SAMEA3449368) | human gut metagenome | biome: human gut; feature: human-associated habitat; material: faeces | place: United Kingdom | collected 2010/2012 ...
TTGGCGGACGTATGGAGTATCTGCTCGATTGTGCGGACCTGGACGAGGAAACGACGGGCGAAATTATTCAGATGCGGCGTACGCTCGACCATATCGTCCGGCTGAATAAAACGCTGTTGCTGCTTACCAAGATAGATAACGGTCAGTTTCCGCAGAGCACCGACATCGATCTCGTTCCCCTGGTCGAGGAGCGGAAGGCGCTTTATGACGATATATACGGAGAACACAAAATCCGTTGTCGTCTGCATTTGCCCGGGACCTTCTCGGTCCGGATGGATGAATCGCTTTGTTCGATATTGGTTTCCAACCTGATCAAGAACGCCTACCTTCACAGTGCCGACGGAGCCGCCGTAGATATTCGTATCGAGGGAAATGTATTGACGGTTATTAACGACGGAGTATCGCCGCTTGATGAGAAACATATTTTCGAACGCTTTTATCAGGGGTCGCAAAAAGAAGGCTCGACAGGGCTCGGTTTGGCACTGGTCAAAGCCATAACGGATTATTATCGCCTCGGATTAATTTATTGCTTCGAAAATGGCCGCCACCATTTTGGCGTAAGCTGGCGATAATTGGGACGAGGATCAGCTGCATTCGAATATGACGACTGTTTTTTGCTGATTTCGGCGATAATCCTCTGTTACCGGTTCTGACTCTGTCCGAAATCCCTTTCTCGGAGGAACGTCGAAGCATATCGGCCGGTTTCGGATCGGGGTATCGAAATATATAATCGGGTTTGGAAAAAATATTTTGTCAAAATATCGAAATTCCAAATTCGCTCCAAAATCGGTTCTCAATTTTGTACCATACAAACCGATCGGGTGATCTCCCGATAAAAAATATTGAGAAAATGAAGAACACGAGAAAAATGATGGCGTTTTTGATCGGCATCACGCTGCTGACAATCTCGCCGGCTTATGCCGATCACGACCGTGCGGTCACAACCGAACAGATGCCGCGACAGGCGCAAGAGTTCATTGCCCGGTATTTTCCCGGTGAAAAAATCGCCTACGCAAAAAAAGAGAGCGATTTTTTCGAAGTCATTTACGAAGTGATGTTTACGAACGGCAGCAAGGTCGAGTTCCGTCGAAACGGAGCGTGGAAAGAGGTGGATTGCCGTTATTCGTCGTTACCCGCAGGAATCGTTTCGATGCCGATCGAAACCAAAGTACAGGAGCTGTATCCGGGTGCTGCGGTCATCAAAATCGAACGCGACAAGCAGGAGGTCGAGGTCAAGTTGAATAACGGAATGGAGCTGACTTTTGATCGAAGTCATAATTTGATAGGTATCGACGATTGATACCCCGTCCGTTTCCGATAAAGATTTTTCAGGCTGTGATTTCGCAGTACAAATTATTGATAAACATTTAAGTAAACGAAACAATGAATACGAAGAAAAAAACATTATCTGTTTTAACAATGGCTGCGACGGCTCTCCTGTTCGCTGCGTGCGACAAGGATGAAGTCGGAGGACCGGGCGACTCACATATTTCGCAGGAGGTATTGGCGGCTTTTAACGCTCGTTATCCGGGTGCCCAAGATGTACGATGGTCCCTTCGAGGCGACTATGCTGTGGCGAACTTTTTCTTCGAGGCTACCCGGACGGAATCCAGGGCCAACAATGCGGCATGGTTCGAAAATGCAAACGGACAATGGGCCATGACCGAAACGAATATCGACTTCGCGGCACTTCCGCAGGCTGTCCGGGAAGGTTTCGATGCCAGCAAATATACCGAAGCCGAAGGATGGACCCGTACTGGTAAGGTGGATAAGCTCGAGCGCAAGGAGGTCGTCGGGGCCGGTGACAGCGAGGGTGTGACCGTTGTCTATGTTATCGGCGTCACCCGCACGGCAGACGGCATAACGACCGGGATGGACCTGTATTTTTCGACCGAAGGCGTATTGGTGAACGAAGTAACCAATGCTGCGGATGATGGTTATGAAGACTATATTCCAGAGAAACCTGCGGCGGGTATCGAACAGCAGATTCAAGGTTACCTCGATGATAACGGCGGAGGCTCGGTGATAGACGTGGACCGGGAATACGGAGGTACGGAAGTCGAGCTTGTTTGCGGCGGTTACAAGCATGAACTCTATTTCGATGCGCAGGGGAACCGCATCTATGCAAAGATCGAATACGGACGTCGGGATATTGGTTCGGCCGTGCCGGAAGCGATTTACAATGCGGTAGCGGCCGACCAGCAGCTGTCGAGCCCCAACGATATCGACGACATCGAAAAATGGTCACTCGATAAGGCTACGGCAGACGGAATCAGCGTTTTCTGGTGTGTCGAAGTGGAGACACGGCATAAAGAGGTCGATATTTACGTAAACGACTCCCCTGTTCGGATCATTTCCCGTCCTGTAATAGATATGGGAAACACGGGAGGTAATGGACTGCCGGTAGAGGATGAGATCGAGCGCTTCCTGAACGATCGTTATCCGGGAGCTAAGGTCGTGGAACGCGAATATGATGACGGATGTCTTGAACTGACGATTCTTCACGAAAATCTCAGGAAAGAGGTGCTTTTCGACGGTCGCAACAACTGGCTCCGCACCGAGTGGGAGCTCCACCGGTTGCCGCAAAATATTTTGGATGCGGTGCAGCAGGCTGGCTATACCCTCGACGACGACGAATTTGAATGCATCGAAACTTCCAGCGGTATGTGGTATGAGTTCGAAGCACGAAAAGACCGTCGAGAGTATGATTTGCGTGTGGATACGAACGGAAATATCGAGGCCTACGAAGATTGATGGATCGGCTAGACAACTTTTGAATTTTTCTAAACCTAATATTCACTTAATTAAAATCAATGTATTATGAAAAAGATGATTTTAGCAGTGGCATTGTTGCTTACAGGCATCGTGTCGGCCTAGGCCGACGGACGCGAGAAACCGATTACGATCGACAACCTTCCTAAAGCCGCGCAGGAATTTCTCGCTACGTATTTCAAGGATCTGACCGTAGCTTATGCGGTTGAGGAGAGCAAATACTTCGGTTCGGAATATGAGGTGACTTATACCGACCGCACGGAAGTGGAATTCCGTGCCGACGGTCGGCGGTCGATCGTAAATATTCGGCCGTTCCTGCGGCGATCGTTCCCCAGCAGATCGCGGATTTCGTAGCGAAGATGAACTACCCCGGTCAGTTTATCCGCAAGATCGACCGTGATGCCTATTCGTGGGAAATCGAACTGTCGAACGGATTGGAAGTCGAATTCGATTTGAATTTCAACGTCACAGACTATGATGACTAAAATTCCCGAAGTTTTGAAATCCGGCTCGGGAAAAAGGTGGGTATGGATCACGGGTGTCGTTGCTATATTCGCTCTACTCTTTGCAATCGCATGGAATATAGAGTGTGAAAGAGCCGTAGCGCCACAGGAACTGCCCGGTGAGGCCCGCTCTTTTATCGCACAGCATTATCCGGAAGAGAATCCTGTTTTGGTAATCAAGACGCTCGACGAACTTGCAGTTACGTATAAAGTCGTTTTCGCCGATGGTACCCAAGTGAAATTTCGCCGAAATGGAATGTGGCGAGAAATTAAAAGCCGTTCGCGGGCGGTTCCGTCGGTTGTTGTTCCGGTGCAGATTGCGGATTACGTCGCTCGGAACTTTCCGGGAACCTTCCTCGTCGGAATCGAGCATACTTGCCGGGAATGGGAAGTGAAGTTGAACAATACGATCGAATTGACCTTCGATGACAAGCGTTTCGCGTTGAAAGAGTACGACGATTGATCGATATATTGTTCCGCTTTCCCGGAAATGGGGAGTTATATTATTTGGAGGTAAAAACCAGCTTCCGGATCGGAGGCTGGTTTTGCTTTGTGGATGTTATTTCCGATTGCTGAAAAGTGTCGGGTATTTCGCTTTTCGAAAAGCGGTTGCGGAATGTGTATCGTTTACTATTGCGGTTGCGAGTTGTTACGCAGTGTGGTTCAGACGGATTTTTGTTCCCCGTTCCGAAGAATCCAAGGGGGCGACGGTTTATCGCTGCAAATGGTCGTGAAATCGGGTTGCAGCCATCGATGTATCGGAGGTGTTCGCCGAATAATTTTTAAGCTCAATATAGAAATCGGTTCTTGCGGATGGAGGATGCTTGCGGAAAGGTTAAAAAACCAAGCCGCCCGGGAAGGCGGCTTGAGAAAAATGGAGAGTTAATTTAGTTGGAATTGGTTGTTTATCGTAAACTTCCGGAAATAAAATTAAGAAAAATTTTTCGAAAAATAAAATTGTTGCGAGAAAAAAATATCGATACACTCCCCGAAAAGAGGAGTGTATCGGCTTTAGAACCTATTCTGATGTTTCAGAGTGTATGCAGGAAGGAATCAACCTCCGATCTCGTTCAATTCCAGCCATCGCATGCTTTTGGTGTCGATCTGGTCCATGAGTGCCGTGATCTGCTCCGAAAGCGCCGTAAGCTCTTCGAACGGACGAGAGTTTTTCTTCGATTGCAGCTTTCTTCTGTTCTAATTCCGGTATTTCGGCTTCGAGATGCTCCATCTCCCGTTTTTCCTGGAAGGTGAGCTTGCGTGCCGCTCCTGTTTTTGCCGGGGCCGTCCCGGACTTCCGGATCTCCCCGCCCCTGCTTCCGGATGCCGTGCTCTTGGCTTTCTCCTGGGCGACGGCAGCCTGTTTCGCCGCTTCGTAGTCGCGTTTCCAAGCGGTGTAGTCGGAGTAGGTGCCGGCGAATTCGCGGATCTCGCCGTCTCCGCAGAAGACGAGCAGATGGTCGGCGACTTTATCGACGAAGTAGCGGTCATGCGAAACCACGATCACGCACCCCTTGAACGCTTGCAGGTACTCTTCCAGTACGCCGAGCGTCACGATGTCCAGATCGTTCGTAGGCTCGTCGAGGATCAGGAAATTGGGACTCTGCATCAGGATCGTGCAGAGGTATAACCGCTTGCGTTCGCCGCCGCTGAGCCTTGCGACATAACTGTACTGCACCTCGGGCGGGAAGAGGAAATATTGCAGGAATTGCGATGCGCTCATCCGGCGTCCGTCGCCCAAGTGGATTTCGTGGGCGATGTCGGTTACGATGTCGATCACCCTCTTTCCCTCGTCGAAGTCCAGCCCTTGTTGGCTGTAATAGCCGAAGCGGACGCTCTCGCCCACTTCGATCGTGCCGCTGTCGGGCTGTATGATGCCGGTGAGCAGCTTCAGGAAGGTCGATTTGCCGCAGCCGTTGTCCCCGACGATGCCCAGTTTATCATACCGGGCGAAGTTGTAGTTGAAACGGTCGAGGATCACCAGATCCCCGAAACGCTTGCAGAGCTCTTTGGCTTCGAATATCTTGGTACCGATGCGCGTAGCCTGAACGTCGAGTTTCAGCGACGCCTGCGTGCGGGTACTTCGGAGTCTGGTTTCCAGTTCGTGAAACGAGTCGATGCGGGCCCGGGCTTTGGTCGCCCGCGCCTGAGGCTGGCGGCGCATCCACTCCAGCTCGCGGCGGTAGAGATTCAGGTCGCTTTCGCGCCGGGCTTCGGCGGCCTCGGCCCGCTCCTGCTTCTTCTCGACGTAGTAGGCATAATTGCCTTTGTATAAAGAGATCGACCGCTGGTCCACCTCCAGGATGTCGCTGCACACCCGGTCGAGGAAATAGCGGTCGTGGGTGACCATCAGCAAGGCTGCCTTGTTTCGCGTGAGGTACTCTTCGAGCCATTCGGTCATGTCGGTATCCAGGTGGTTGGTCGGCTCGTCGAGGATCAGCAGGTCGGCTTCGCTGATCAGCACCGCTGCCAGTGCCACACGTTTGAGCTGTCCGCCGGAAAGCTGGCCTATCTTTTTGTCGAAATCGTTGATCTTTAGTCGGGACAGAATCTCCTTGGCCCGCTGTTCGTAGTCCCAGGCAGCGAGGGCATCCATACGGCTCATGGCCTCCTGCAACCCGTCCTGCGCAGGATCGGCGACGGCTTGTTCGTAGGCTGCGATGGCTCGCAAGGCCGGATTGTCGGAACGGAAACAGGCTTCCAGTACGGTTAGATCCGCAGCATATTCCGGGTTTTGTTCCAGATAAGCGATACGCAGGTCACGGCGGGGCGTGATCGTTCCGCTGTCGGCCGTATCTTTGCCTGCGAGAATATTCAGCAGGGTCGTTTTCCCGGAACCGTTGCGGCCGATCAGGGCAATGCGCTGTCCTTCGCCGATCGTGAAAGAGATATTGTCGAAAAGCACCAGATCGCCGTACGACTTGGTCAGATTTTCGACTTGGAGGTAGTTGATCATTCTTCGTGCGTCGGTTTAGATGGATAGTTTTTCTCGGCTTTTACTCAGTATGTTGCGGTATTCGGTCACGATGTCGCGCACGATTTCTGCCGCAGTTTGCTGCTCGCGGAAAAGCGAGGCCACCTGCCCTATTTCAAGCTCTCCGTTGTCGAGGTCGCCTTCGAACATGCCTTTTTTGGCGCGTCCTTTTCCGAGAAGCGTTTTCAGCTCTTCGGCCGTAGCTCCCCGGTTCTCGGCCTCTTCGACCTCGCGGAAGAAATCGCCCTTGACCAAGCGCGTGGGAGAAACTTTTTTGAGCATCAGCATCGTATCGCCCTCTTCCAGACTCAGACAGCGGTTTTTGAAGTTTTCGTGTGCCGAGCTTTCTGCGGCGAATGCGAAGCGGGTTCCGATCTGCACGCCTTCGGCCCCGAGGGCCATGACTGCCAGCATCCCAGCGCCCGTAGCGATGCCTCCTGCAGCGATCAGCGGCAGCGAGGTGGCACGTCGTACGGCCGGAATCAGGCATAAGGTGGTCGTTTCTTCGCGTCCGTTATGACCGCCGGCTTCGAAACCTTCGGCTACGATGGCATCGACTCCCGCCTCTTCGCACTTGCGGGCGAATTTCGAGGAGGAAACCACATGGACGACCGTGATGCCGTGCGATTTGAGAAAGCCCGTCCAGAGCTTCGGATTTCCGGCCGAGGTAAAGACGATCTTCACCCCTTCGTCCACTATCAGCTGCATGACTTCATCGAGTTGGGGGTACATCAGCGGTACGTTGATGCCGAACGGTTTGTCGGTCGCCTGCCGGCATTTGCGGATATGTTCCCGCAGGGTTTCGGGATGCATGGAGCCGGCGCCCAGCAGACCCAGTCCGCCGGCGTTGCTTACGGCCGAGGCCAGTCGCCATCCGCTGCACCACACCATACCGCCCTGAACGATCGGGTATTCGATTCCGAAGAGAGTGTTGATTCGGTTCATAGTCGTCGTTTTGAAGGTGATCGAAGATAGGCTGGGCAGAGCCTCCCGTAAAATCGCTCCGCATGGGGCCTATTCGTTTGTAAAGATAGTGTAAACCGGGCACGGGACCAAATTTATCGGACCGTTTCAAAATATTTCTGGTTATCGAAAAGAAAAGCAATGAAAGGAGGCGCAAGTCCCTGTTCGAATTTGGCTGGACTGCATTTTGTTTTCTTCGAAAGTAATGCGGATTTCGGGGCCGTCATTATAAGTTCGGCGAAAATAGCGGCGGGATCCGTACGTGCCCCGTTTTTGTAATCTTACATTTTTATTCGGCCCGTGATACCTGCCAAAGCGCCGGGCACCAGCTCGACGGTTTGGACATATTCCGCAGGTAGGAATTCATGGCTGATGCCGTACAAATGCGAAAGTTCGAAGCCGAACCGTCGGTAGTAATCGGGCTCTCCGACAAGAAATACGGTTCGGTATCCCATTGTCCGGGCGATGCGCAGTTCTGCCCGTACCAGAGCCGAACCGACGCCTGCATTGCGGTATTCCCGTAGAACGGAGAGCGGCGCGAGCAGCAGCGTGTCGTACCGACCGCCGTCGGGGAGTACCACGTAGGTTTTGGTGAGCATGATATGGCCGATGAGCTGACTGTCGATTTCCGCGACCAGTTCCAGTTCGGGGATGTAGTTCGTACCTGCGCGAAGATCGACGGCAAAGTCCTGTTCGGTGCCGTCACGGTGCTCGGCGGTCTTGAACGCTGTTTCGATGAGTTCGTATATCGTCGGATAGTCCGCTTGACGAGCGTGTCTTATGGGATGTCCTTTTGCATCGGTAAGATGATATCGGCTATTTTGGGGATTTTCTCCTTTTAGTTATGGCCGGATGATTAGGTGCTGAATACGGAATAGTCCGGACCGTATATGCGGGGCGCTTTTTGATATTCGGATTGAGGTTCCGCTTGGTCTTCAACGTGTATTTTTTATGGTGGCAGGTATGGAAAGTTTTCCGATACGGAGATTCGATTGCTTCGTTCTGAAAAACGGCGGACAGCCCGAAAGAGCCGTCCGCCGGATAATATGCTGCGGATGCGTCGCTTACATGCCGAAGGCGAACGCTCCGATCGAATCGTACACTACGCTGGCGATACCCAACAACAGTACACCGGCAGTGCAGAGCGCCAGGCTCAAACGGGTTCCCCGATCGCTGCGGAAGGTCGGGATGGGGTGTTCGCCGGGGGTGATGAACATGGCTTTGACCACCAGCAGGTAGTAGTAGAGCGAGATCACTGTGTTGAGCAGGGCGATGAAAACCAGCAGATGAAATCCCTCCTTGAAAGCGGCCGCGAAGATGAAGAACTTCGAGAAAAAGCCTGCGAAGGGCGGGATGCCGGCCAGCGAGAAGAGCGAGAGGGTCATCAGCACGGCCAGTTTGGGGTTGGTGCGGTAGAAACCGTTGTAGTCCTCGATGCAAACTTTCCCGTCCGTATGTTGTTCGACGGCCGAAACGATGCCGAAAATCGCCAGGTTGGCTGCCATATAGACCAGGATGTAGTAAACCAGCGAGGTCATGCCCAGGGCCGAGCCGCCGATCACGCCCAGCATGATGTAGCCCGCCTGCGAGATGGATGAGAAAGCCAGGAAGCGTTTGAGATTCTGCTGGCGGATGGCGAAGAGGTTTGCCACCGTGATACTCAGGATGATGACTACGAACAAAATCGTTCGCCACTCCTGCACCATCGGTGCGAAAACCTTGATTAGAATGGTCATCAGCACGAAAGCGGCCGAGCCTTTCGATATGACCGAAAGATAGGAAGTGACGGTCGTGGGCGCTCCCTGGTAAGCGTCGGCCGTCCAGAGGTGGAACGGTACGAGCGAGAGCTTGAAGCCTAAACCGGAGAAGAAGAACACCAGCGCCATAATTTGAAGCGGTGAGCCGTCCAGACGAATGTCGTCGAAATAGAGCGTACCGGCCGTGCCGTAGATGAACGAGATGCCGTAGAGCATCAGACCGCTCGAAAACAGGGCGCAGAGGATGTATTTGGCGCCCGCTTCGGCCGAGTTGTGGCGGTATTTGTCGAAAGCGATCAGACAGGCCATCGGGATCGATGCCAGCTCCATTCCGAGGAAGAACATCAGGAAGTTGCCCGCACTGATCATGAAGTACATGCCCAGCAGCGTGGAGAGGGTCAGCAGATAGAATTCTCCCCGTTTATGGGCGGTGTCCTCGCGCCGCAGCCATTCGTTCGATTGCAGGAAGACGACAAACGTGCCGATAGCCAGCATGCTTTTGACGATGCTCTGCATCGGTTCGTACTGGTACATACCGCCGAACAGCTGCCCTGAGTCCGGTGTCGGAACGATATTGACGAGGATCTGTACCGTCAGGAGGACGCAGGCCAGAGGGTGGAAATATCTGCGGAGCCGCTCCGGGGCGAACAGGTCGAACAGGAAAAGCAATGCGATCGTGACGATGAGCGTCAATTCGGGTCGCATGAAGTGGAATATTTCGCTGTAATTCATAGTCGGATTAGTTCATTAGCTGTGAGATGATCGTGGAAACGCTGCCGCTTACCATATCGCTGATCCAGAGTGGCATCGTACCCATGCCGGCGATAGCGGCGATCAGGCAGATGACCGTGAGTCGTTCGTCCCACGTGGCGTCGGTGAGTTTCAGGTGCGCCTCGTTGCGGCAGGTGCCGTAGAGGATGCGGCCGATGACGCGCAGGATATAGACCGCTGTAATCACGATCGACGTGCAGGCGATGATCGTCACGACGCGGTGGAACGTGTCGTTATTCATGAAAGCGCCGTTGAAGATCGTCATTTCGGCGACGAAACCGCTCAGACCCGGCAGTCCGAGGTTCGCCAGACCTGCGATTACGTACCCTACCGCCAGGAAGGGCATCACCTTCATCAGGCCGCTCAACTCGCGGATGTCGCGCGTGTGCGTGCGGCCGTAGATCATACCGATCAGGGCGAAGAAGAGGGCCGTCATCAGGCCGTGGCTC
>ERZ857801.3710-NODE-3710-length-10168-cov-5.124790_pt1 | contig 10168 bp, 10 predicted proteins | sample MGYA00519762_ERZ857801 | MGnify/ENA primary metagenome ERZ857801 (study PRJEB31778, sample SAMEA3449368) | human gut metagenome | biome: human gut; feature: human-associated habitat; material: faeces | place: United Kingdom | collected 2010/2012 ...
CCATGCGGTATGATAACCGTGGGCGCATTTTCTTTGAAGAGCGCCGCTCAGCCTGACAGACAAAGGCATAGCAATGGTTCCGACCGGTCACTCCGCTGAAGCCGGAAGGCCAGGGAATATCCTGGAAAGGGTATGCGGCCGCTTGCTAAATCCCTGAAAATCCGGTACACTGACTATAGTGAAAGAACGGAAACTGGACCTGTGCGCCGGGAAAGCGGTTTTGGTCCCGAGGCCGGAGCTGTATGTGGTCTATACCAATCGGCGGGAAACGCCTGATACACTACCGCTGTCCGGGCTCTTTGAAAGTGCTCCAGAGGATGGCAGGGTGCAGCACATGGAGCTGGCCGTCCAGATCCTGCGGGACGATGGAAGCGGCGGCGGCATCGATCAATACGTTCGTTTCTGCCAGATTTCCGACGAGATGCGTGGAAGGCATGGTGCGACGCTGAAGGCTGTTCAGGAAACCCTGCGTGAGTGTGTCCGCCAAAACATACTGGCGCCATTTCTGCTGACGCGGGAAAAGGAGGTTTCTGACATTATGATCTCGCTCTTTAACCAGGAAGAAATTCAAGCCATCCACGACTACAATGTTGCCAAACAGGCGCAGGAAACCGCTCTGAAGCAGACTGTACTGCTCATGCGGGATCTTGGCGTGGCCAGAGAGGAAGCCGTGCGCCAGCTCGTCCGCCCCATCGTGGGCGAGGAAGTGACGCTGGAAGTGACCGTGGCCGACGGCCGTGTGCGCGTGGCCGTGGACTGTGAGGAAGATTCCGGCCTGCTCATCGGGCGCGAGGGCCAGACCCTGGCCTCCCTGCAGTATCTGGCTTCGCGCGTGGTCTCGCGCGGCATGAATGCCGCCGTGCGCGTGCAGCTGGATGCCGGGCGCTACCGCCAGCGCCAGGACGAGAAGCTGCGCGAGATGGCCCTGGCCCTGGCCGAAAAGGTGCGCCAGACCGGCCGCTCCTATTCCACCCGTCCGCTCAGCTCCTATCATCGCCGCATCGTGCACCTTTGCCTGCAGGATGCCGAGGAAGTGCAGACCCGCAGTTCCGGTGATGGTCCCATGAAGCGGGTCGTCATCATGCGCCGCCGTCCCGAGCGTTCCTGATGCCTACCATCGCCGCCATAGCCACGGCTCCCGGTGCGGGGGGCATCGGCATCGTCCGCATCTCCGGGCCGCAGTCCCGGGAGATCCTTTCCCGCATGTTCAGCCCCGCGTCGGCAAAGTTCTCGGGCTTCCGGCCCTGGGTGCTGCACCGCGGGCGCGCCCTGGACCATGAAGGCGCGCCGCTGGACGATGTGCTGGCCGTGTTCATGCCCGGCCCGCGCACTTTCACCGGGGAAGACGTGGCCGAGATCCATTGCCACGGCGGCCCCTTCATCGTGCAGGCCATCCTGGAAACGGCCCTGCGTCTGGGGGCACGGGCCGCGGAGCGGGGCGAGTTCTCGCGCCGGGCCTTCGTCAACGGCCGCATGGACCTGAGCCAGGCCGAGGCCGTGGCCGAACTCATCGCCGCGCCTTCGCGCGAGGCCCTGCGTTACAGCCTCAACCGTCTGGACGGCCTGCTGGGCCGCAAGGTCACGGCCCTGCGCCGGCGTCTGGAAGAGCTGCGCGTGCAGATGAGCCTGGCCGTGGACTTTCCCGACGAAGAGGTGGAATGCCTCGCCCCCGAAGCCTTCGCCGCCGTTGTGGAGGACGTGGCCGCCGCCGTGCGCGGTCTGCTGACCGGCCAGCGCCGTGCGCAGGTCATGCAGCAGGGCGCCGTGGTGGTTCTGGCCGGTGCCGTCAATGCGGGCAAGTCCAGTCTGCTCAATGCCCTGCTGGGCCGCAACCGCGCCCTGGTCACGGACATCCCCGGCACCACGCGCGATTTCCTTGAGGAAAGCTGCCAGCTGGACGGCCTGCCCGTGCGCCTGACCGATACGGCGGGCCTGCGCGAGACCGACGAGAGCGTGGAAGAGATGGGCGTGGCCCTGAGCCGCCAGAAGGTGCGTCAGGCCGACGCCATCCTGCTGCTGGTGGACGGCGGCCGTCTGGGCCCTGCCGGGGCCGCTGCCGACATCTGTCCCGACGAGGCCGTGCGCGAAGTGCTGGAACAGGCCGGCGACATCCCCGTGCTGCTGGTCTGGAACAAGGTGGACCTGGCCGAGCCCGCCGTCTGGCCGCCTGTCTGGGGCCATGGCCGCCCCTGCGTGCGCATCAGCGCCAGCACCGGTCACAACGTGGATACCCTGGCCCGCCGTCTGCGGGCCCTGCTGCTGGACGACGGCAGCCATACGCCGCCCTCCGACGGGCTGGCCCCCAACGCCCGCCAGTCGCTGGTGCTGGAACGTGCCCTGCACGAGCTGGATGCCCTGCTGGCGGACATCGCCGCAGGCAGTCCTTATGACTGCTGTTCCGTCCGTCTGGACGCCGCGGCGGCCCTGCTGGGCGAGGTCACCGGCCTGGACAGCCCGGAAGAGGTCTTGAATCGCGTCTTTTCAAGCTTTTGCATCGGCAAGTGATTTGTGTTATAAGGTGCAGGTATGCGCGTACCGCAGGTACGCGGTACCTCCCTTAGGACACAAACCCCCGAACGGCATGAATCTGGAAAGTCTGCGTCGCCGCCTGAGCAGCGACGAAATCAACGCCCTGCCCCTGTGCCATTACGAAGGGCCCATCCATCTGGTGCGCAGTCTGGAAGACTGGGAAAAAGCCCTGCCGGATCTGCAGCAGGAACAGGTGCTGGGCTTCGATACCGAGACCCGTCCTTCCTTCCGCAAGGGCCGGGTCAACACCCCTTCCCTGGTGCAGCTGGCCACGGCCCGGGCCGTGTATCTGGTGCAGCTTTCCTGGTGGCCTTTCGGGCCCGAACTGGCGGGCCTGCTGGCCGACCCCGCGGTCATCAAGGCCGGGGTGGCCATCGGCGACGACATGCGCGAGCTGGCCCGTCTGTATCCTTTCAAGCCTGCGGGCATGGTGGATCTGGGCATGGTGGCCCGGGCCCATCAGCTGACCACGCAGGGCCTGCGCACCCTGGCCGCCAACCTGTTCGGGCAGCGCATCTCCAAGGGGCCCCAGTGTTCCAACTGGAGCGTCATGGAGCTGAGCAAGCGCCAGGTCATCTACGCTGCCACCGATGCCTGGATCGGCCGCGCCATCTACCTCAGGATGCGCGAACTGGGCATGACCGGAGAAGCGGCGTGAGCGTCCTCCTGCCCGCCCTTGGTCCCCGGCTGGTCTTCTTCACCGGCGGTACGGCCCTCAGGGGCCTGAGTCGCAGTCTTACCCGTTACACCCACAATTCCGTCCATCTGGTGACGCCCTTCGATTCGGGCGGCAGTTCCGCCGCCCTGCGCGAAGCTTTTGCCCTGCCCGCCGTGGGGGACATCCGCAACCGTCTGGCCGCCCTGGCAGACAGCATGATCCCGCAGAGCGTGCTGGACTTCTGGGAGATGCGCCTGCCCGCGGAAGGAGATTCCGAGGCCCTGCGCGCCCGTCTGCGCGCCATGGGCAGCGCCGGGCATCCCTGCTGGCGTCCCCTGCCGTCGGTCATGGCCGATGTGATGCGGGTGCATCTGGGCTATTTCCTGGAGCGCATGCCCGATGATTTCCGCCCCCAGAAAGCCAGCATGGGCAACCTGCTGCTTGCCGGGGGCTATCTGCATTTCCAACGCAATTTCACGCCGGTGCTGAGCCTGTTCAGCCGTCTTTTACAGGTGCGCGGCGTGGTCCTGCCCATCGTCAATGCCTGTCTGCATCTGGCTGCCGAGCTGGCCGACGGCTCCGTCCTGGTGGGGCAGCACCATTTCTGCCGCCTGACCCAGCCGGTACGGCGCCTCTACCTCACGGTCCACGAACCGGGGCGCACCTCCACGGCCCTCACGCCCTGCCGTCCGCCCCTGTCGGCCACGGCGGCCACCTATCTGCAAAGCGCCGGGGCCATCTGCTATCCCATGGGCAGTTTCTACACCAGCGTGCTCTCCAATCTGCTGCCCGACGGCGTGGGCCGTGCCGTGGCCGCGGCGCGCTGCCCCAAGATCTACATCCCCAATTCCGGCAAGGATACCGAGGCCCAGGGCCTGACCCTCACCGCCCAGGTGGACATGCTGCTGCGTCACCTGCAGCAGGACGCGCCGCAGGCGGGCCCCGGCGACCTGCTGCATGCCGTGCTGCTGGACAGCCGCCACGGCCGCTATCCCGGCGGCATCGAATGGAAGGAGCTGGAGCGGCGCGGCATCGAGGTGGTGGACAGGGAGATGGTCTGCCCCGACGATCCGCAGCATCACGATCCCGAACGGGCCTCCGTGGCCCTGCTGGAACTGGTGGAAGAGCTGCGCGCCCGTGAGCGTGCCCCGGAAGCGGGGACGGCCGCTATCCCGGAAGAGGATGCCTGATGGACGCCCTGCACCAAGACTGTCATGTGGCCGATGCCGCTCTTGCCGGCCAGCGGCTGGACGCGGCCCTGGCCGTGGTACTGGAAGCCCTGGGCCAGCCTGTGCCCGGCCTGCGCGGCCGTCGGCGCCTGCTGGAAGAAGGGCGGGTGCGGGTCAACGGCCGTCAGGCCCCCGCCGCCTACCGTGTCCGTCAGGGCGACAGTATCAGCCTTTCCCCGGCTCTCCCGGAAGTTTTTCCTGATCCTGCCGGTGGAGAAGCTCCACGTGCGCTTTCCCGTCAGGGGCGCTGGCAGGCTTTTTTCAAACCCGCAGGCTGGCACAGCGTCAGTCTGGCCGGGGGCAGCGGCCGCAGCCTTGAGGCCGCCATCCCTTCGTTGTGGCCCGAGGGCGCCGTCCCTCCGGCCTGGGCCCTGCTGCAACGCCTGGATGCCCGGACGTCGGGCATCGTCTGCGCCGCCGTGGCGGATGATGCGGGCCTGGACGCCACGGTGCGGGATTTTCGCCAGGCCGAAGCCGGGGGGCGGTGCTGCAAAGGTTATCTGGCCCTGCTGTCCGGTTGTCTGGAGCAGGAGGCCTGCGTGCGCCTGGCCCTGGATATGGCGCAGCGCCGTGTGGTCCGTGTGCTGGATGCCGAGACCGCTGATGCCACCCGCTGGACCTGGTTCCGGCCCCTGTACCGCTGGCAGGGCGAGTCCTGCCGTGCTTTCGCCCGCGAACTGTGCCGGCGCTTTTCTTTGTCCGTCCCCTCTTTGCCCGACAGTCTGACCCTGGCGGGCTGTACCATCCATCGGGGCGCCCGACACCAGATCCGGGCCCATGCCGCCGCTCTGGGCCATGCCTTGTGGCTGGATGGCCTGTATGCTTCCTCCCTGCCGCAGTCCTCAGAAGACGGGCAGGGATATTTTTTTCTGCACCACGGCGCCTTGCATCTGCCGGAGGCCCGCTGGCTGCTGCCGCCTGACTGGCTGCCGGAAGGGGAAATCGCAGCCGCAGGCCGGAAATGGCTTGAAAACGATTTCATGGACACCGTATAATCACTGCAAAGATAATAAACAGATATCATTATCTATTGTAACAAAAGGCGGTACCCGCCCGGAAACACGCATACCGGGCGTACACGATAAGGAATGAAGTCAGGGGATCCCGGTAATACATCCCTTTCGGCCGTTTGCCGCAGGGGCAGGGGACCCCGTCCAGGGATCTTTCACATCAAGAGGAGGGCGCATGTTCGCATCCCTGCTTCCCAAGTCCGCTCCGTTCTTTGAAATGCTGCTGGAGCAAAACAGCCATTTGCGCCACATGTCGCGACTGTTGCTCGCCATGCTGGAGGACCTGTCCAAGATGGACGAGGCCCACAAGGAGATCGCCCTGATCGAGGAAGAGGCGGACAAACTCCATGTGCGCATCATCCGCGACCTTTCGCAGACATTCATCACGCCCATCGACCGTGAGGACATCCTGCGCATCAACCAGGAACAGGAAGAGGCTCTGGACGGCCTGCACACCCTGAGCACCCGTCTGCACATCTTCGAGTTCCCCACCATGCGCTTCCCCGCCGTGCAGCTGGTGCGCACCATCTGCTCCATGCTGGAGCTGACCGGCGAGATGCTGGACGGCCTGACCCGGCGTGAGGACTGCCACAAGACGCGCGCCTTCCGCTACCTGCGCGGCGAGTGCGACATGCTGCTGGCCGTGGGACTGGCCGAGCTCATGGACGACCAGCAGGAAATCACCCCCGCCCGGCTCATGAACATCATGAAGTGGAGCCAGGCTTACGACCGCATCAGCATGCTTCTGGAAAACGTCAATAATCTGGCTGAAACCATCGAAGAAGCGGTGCTGAAGAATGTTTGAGATCCCTCTCCTGCTCATTCTGATCGTCCTTGTCGCCCTGGTATTCGACTTTACCAACGGCGCGCACGACTGCGCCAATGCCATCGCCACCGTGGTCTCCACCAAGGTGGTGACGCCCCGCTTTGCCGTGGGCATGGCGGCCGCCCTCAACCTGGCCGGGGCCCTGCTGGGCACCGAGGTGGCCAAGACCCTCGGGGCGGGCCTTGTTTTGCCCGAAGTGGTTCAGGGCAGCCATATCCTCGTGCTGGCGGCCCTGCTGGGCGCCATCTTCTGGAACTGCCTCACCTGGTATTTCGGCATCCCCTCGTCGTCCTCCCATGCGCTCATCGGCGGCCTGGTGGGTGCTGCCCTGGCCCATGCCGGGCCCGATGCCCTCAATTTCGCCGGTATCGTCAACAAGGTGCTGCTGCCGCTGGTGCTCTCGCCGCTGGCGGGCTTTGGGGTGGGCTTCCTCATCATGTGGCTCATCTACTGGATCTTCGCGCGGGTCATGCGCAGCAAGGTCAACCGCATCTTCCGCAAGATGCAGCTGGTGTCCGCGGCCTTCATGGCCACCAGCCACGGCCTCAATGACGCCCAGAAGACCATGGGCATCATCACCCTGGCCCTGTTCATCTTCGGAGAGATCGACGAAGTGGCCGTGCCCCTGTGGGTCAAGCTGGCCTGCGCCATGGCCATGGCCGCCGGTACGGCCATCGGCGGCTGGAAGATCGTCAAGACCATGGGCCACCGCATCTTCAAGCTGGAGCCCGTGCACGGCTTTGCCGCCGAGACCTCGGCCGCTCTGGTCATCTCCGGGGCATCCGTGCTGGGCGCTCCCGTGAGCACCACGCACACCATCTCGGCCTGCATCTTCGGTGTGGGGTCCACCAAGCGCCTTTCCGCCGTGCGCTGGACCGTGGCCGGACAGTTGGTCACGGCCTGGGTGCTGACTCTGCCCGCTGCGGCCACCGTGGGCTTCTGTTCCTACTGGTTGCTGCATCTGATCTGGAACTAAGCGGATACCGCCCTGCGGGCCCGTTGCTGAAAAGCCCCGTGCTGTCGTCATGACGGCGCGGGGCTTTTGGCTGTTCCGGGGCAGGGGGGTATCTCGGGGCGCGGCCCGGCTGCGGTCAGGCTTTTTTGCGGCGCAGGGGCAGGCGGCCTTCGGAGATGACCAGACCGAGGATGATGAGGGCCATGCCTGTAAGGGCCAGGCCGGTCAGGCGTTCGCCCAGCAAAAGGGTGGCGGTGATGACCGAGACCACGGGCACGGCGTAGATATAGACGCTGGTCTTGATGGCGCCCAGGATGCGGATGGTGAAATTCCAGGTGGCGAAGCACAGGGCCGAGGCTCCCAGACCGAGGAAGAGCAGGTTGGCCAGCATCTCGGGCTGCGCCAGACGCTCCAGCCCCCAGCGGAATCCGGACAGCGGCAGGGTTGGCAGCATGAAGAGCAGGCCCCAGCAGAAGATGCGGCGCGTCACTTGCAAGGTATTGTAGCCGTAGTCGCCTATCTTGCGGGTCAGGATGGAATAGAAGGCCCAGGTCAGGGCCGCCAGCAGGGCCAGGACATCGCCCAGCGGGTTGAGCCGGAGCACGGCATTGCTGTTGACGGCGATGCAGACGATGCCGGACATGGCGCAGACGAAGCCCACGAAAAAGCCGGGATGCAGGCTCTCGCCCAGGACGATGCGGGCCAGCAGGGCCGTCAAAAAGGGCGATATGCCCACCAGCACGCCCACATTGGAGGCCGTGCTGTAGCTCAGGGCGATGTTCTCCAGCAAAAAGTAGAGGGTCACGCCGCACAGGCCCGCCAGGGCAAAGGTCACTTCCCGGCGCCGGTCACGCACATGCAGCAGGCGGGGGCAGGCCAGCAACAGGGCACAGGCCCCCAGCAAAAAGCGCAGGAAAAGGATCTCGATGGGCGCAAAGGCCTGCAGCAGCACCTTGGTGGAGGTGAAGGTGGCGCCCCAGATGAGGATGGTCAGGATGGCGGCCGCGTGGGCGGCAAAAGTGGGATTCATAGGGCTGCCTCCTTGGGCAGACGTGCGCCGGGGCGCTCGGAACGGGGCCGCTCCCGGCACGGGCCGGAAACGAAAAAGCGCGCTGCCCGGGGACAGCGCGCCTGAAGGCAAACGGAAGGGGCAGGGATCAGGCTTTGGCGTGCTGTTCCATGCCCAGCTCGATGAGTTTTTCCAGCAGCTGGCCAAAGTCCATGCCCAGCTGGGCGGCCTCCTGCGGCACGAGGCTGGTGGGCGTCATGCCGGGCAGGGTGTTGACCTCCAGCAGGTGCAGGCTGTCGTCGGGGCCGAGGATGAAGTCGGCGCGGCTGTAGCCTTTGAGGCCCAGGGCCTTGTGGGCGGCCAGGGCCAGGCGCTGCACCTCGGCGGTGACGGCCGGGGAAACGGGCGCGGGGCAGAGCTCGCGCGCGCCGCCGCTGGCGTACTTGCTCTCGTAGTCGAAGTAGTCGCCCGCCACGGGTTCGATGAGGATGGGCGGCATGGCTTCCTCGCCCAGGATGCCGCAGGTGATCTCCTTGCCGGGCAGCTGGGGCTCGATGAGCACGCCTTCCCCGGCGGCGAAGATCTCGTCCATGAGGGCATCCAGTTCCTGCCGGTTGGTGGCACGGCCCAGACGCAGGGAAGAACCGCCCGTGGTGGTCTTGACGAAGAGCGGCCAGGGCAGGCGCGGTTCCCAGCCTTCGGCGGGACGCACGGGCAGGAATTCCCAGTCGGCCGTGGGCAGGCCGGCCATGCGGAAGATCTGCTTGGCGGCGGCCTTGTTCAGGGCCAGGAAGGAACCGGAAGGCCCGGAGCCCTGGTAGGGACAGCCGGCCTTTTCCAGCATGGCCTGCACCAGACCGTCCTCGCCCGGCGAACCGTGCAGGTTGATGAGGGCAAAGTCATGCTGCCGGGCGGTCTCCAGCAGCTCGTCGAAATTTTCCAGCAGGTCGAAGAAGGTCACGGCGTGACCGCGTTTGAGCAGGGCTTCCTGCATGCCGCGGGCACCGGTCAGGGAGACCTCACGCTCGCTGGACCAGCCGCCCGCTATCAAAAGAATCTTCATGGATGGCATACCCCAGATGCGCCTCGAAGGCGCGTTCGATACATTCGCCCTGCTGCCACGAAAGGCGGATGCCCTTACGGGCCTTTTCCGTATGGCCGTAGCGCACCAGCAGGTCTTCATAGCGCTGGCGCAGGGGCACGCACTGGTCGTGCTTGACCCGCTTGTCAGCGTAGATCACGAAAAACGGGATGGAGAACAGGCGTTCGGGCTCCTGCTCCGGGACGGCCCAGGGCCAGTGGACGTGCAGCAGCACGCCCTGCGCCAAGGCATGGTTGCGGGTCTCGGCCACCACCCAGCTGGCCCCCAGCTGGGCATGGCTGCCGCCGTGCAGGACGCTGTAGGTCTTGGCGATGTCGTGCAGCATGGCGCTGGCGCGCACAGCGGCCACATTGACCGGGAACCCGGCCGCGCGGGCCCGCTGGGCCAGCTCGGTGGCGATATGGGCCACCATGCGCGAATGGGCGCGGATATTGTCCAGCATGCCATATTTGTCCCAAAGGGCCATGCAGGCGGCATCGTCGGGGATGCTGCCCTGCGTGGGGGACTCCAGGGCCGGTTCGGGCAGGCAGGCCAGCGGGTGCACCAGAGGCCATTCGCCGTTTTCCGGCGTGCCGATGACGGGAGTGGATGTGGTGAAGATGGACATGGCGGCAGTATGCCACCGGCCCGGGGGGAAGGCAACGTAAAAGAGGTTCGCCGCTGCGGCAGGAGGAGGATGGACGCTGCGCCGTGCCGGGATAGAGCCGCGTGACGCGGAGGTCTGCCGTACGATGAGCGGCCGTTGCCCGACATCCGGGCTGGTCTGCCTGCGCGGCGAGCGGCAAGGGGCCGGAGCTTGGGCAGCCCCAGGCCCCCTGCACCCCCTGCCCCGCCTCGGTCCCCGGTACTG
>ERZ857801.3716-NODE-3716-length-10153-cov-9.237869_pt1 | contig 10153 bp, 4 predicted proteins | sample MGYA00519762_ERZ857801 | MGnify/ENA primary metagenome ERZ857801 (study PRJEB31778, sample SAMEA3449368) | human gut metagenome | biome: human gut; feature: human-associated habitat; material: faeces | place: United Kingdom | collected 2010/2012 ...
GCACTTTTTCTGCCTGTTTGAAGCAAAATAAGTCACGTGTTTCAACAAAAAAGACGGCATCTCCTACAGAAAAACATCCTCAATACAACTCTCACAACCAACAAATGCAAAATTTAAACAGGCTTTTAGTATATTAGAATGAGCGCTCGGCATTGTTCGTAAATATTAGACTCTCCGGAAGTTGAGGTTTATCGCATTTTCCTGTTTCCCTCAGTTTGGCTGACAAAACGGGGTCGGTAATCGGATAAGCTACCGGTCTTATTGCTCCTTATCTCGGCGATAATACTAAATAACACTCCGTAAGCGAGTGATAACATAGTTTCTCCTTTGAAGTCTTTTCCTTTGCAGTGTTGATAAAAAAACGAATGAAAATGAAACGAATACTTTATTACTCTCTGGTTTTACTTACTGCCGGTAATGGGATGTTACAAGCGCAGAACTGGATTCATGGAAAAGTGGTCGATAAAGAAGAACGACCGGTAGACGGGGTGGCTGTCGTGTTGCAAACATTGGATTCTACTTATATAGATGCAGTCGTTACGGATAGTCTCGGGGCATTCATGTTGAACAAGGAAGCCGGTCCGAACTATCGTTTGTTGTTCCAGCATCTGCTGTACGAGCCGGTTTGTAAAAAAATCTCGACTGCTGATGCCGGTACGATAAGCCTGACTGAAAAAGATTATGAACTGGAAGGCGTTGTGGTAAAAGCCGAACGTCCGCAGGTCAAAGTGGAAAACGGCGCTTTGAGATACGACGTGCCCCAATTGATGAAAGATAAGGCGGTCAGTAATGCGTTCGAGGTGGTGAAACAGATACCCGGTGTGATCAGTACGGACGATGCTGTCCAACTGTTGGGAGCCGGTAGTCCGAGCATTGTGATCAATGGGCAGTTGACCACGATGTCGGTCGATCAGTTAGTCGGTTTGCTGAAGACAATTCCTGCTTCGCGGGTATGTAACGTAGAGATCATGTATAATGCACCAGCCAAGTATAATATCAAAGGAGCTATGATCAATGTCGTATTAGATAAGGAAACTGTCGAAAAGAATACTTTGCAAGGAGAAACCGGTGTCGATTATTTGCAGCGCCATTATGCGGAGGGGAAAGTCCATGGCAACTTGCTTTACTCCACATCTCGTTTCAATATAGATTTCTTAGCCAATGGGGCTAAGGGACGGAACTATATGGGAGAGGAGATCCAGGCCCTCCATACCCTGAAAGATCAGGTAACGGAGGTCAACCAATCGGGACGTGGCACCCGGAGCGGCATAGATGGAACGATGCGTTTAGGTATGGACTATACTTTCAAAAATGACGACAGGCTCTCTGCCGCCTACTATCTTACGGCCGGCAAATCCGATCTTGAACGGGCGGCCGTTACAACCTTCCAGGCATTGAAATCCGGACAGCCGGTGGAAGAACGCCTGAGCCGTACATACATAGAGGGAAACAGTGCGTTGCACAATGTCCGTATTCAATATGACGGTAACTCCGGACTGATGGCGGGTGCGGATTTTACGCGTTATCATTCACCCGGCTTCCAGACATTTGTCGATCAAAGCCATGAAACGACAGTGACGGATATGCAGAATAATTCCAAGCAGGATATTTCACAAGGAGCACTATTTATTAACCATAGCCACACTTTTGAAACCGGGTGGGCACTGAATTACGGTGTCCACGGCGGTTTCACCTCTTCGAAGACTTATATCGATTATCTATATAATAAAGGTAACGGCTATGAATCGGCTCTTGATGAACTTGAAAATAACCGCCAGAAAGAGTATAGTGGAAATGCCTTCTTGGAGGTGTCCAAGGATTTCGGTTCGCATTTCTCTGCAACAGCTTCTCTGAAAGTTGAATACTTTAAATCGGATTATACCTCTAACGGGATGAAATCCACACTTTGGAATGATTGGACCTTATTCCCGAATGCGACACTCAGCTATACGGTCAATCCGATGCACATCATCCAATTGGACATAAGCAGCGACAAAACCTATCCGTCCTATTGGGATGTGACGCCGCAGGAAAGCCCGATCAACTCTTATTCCGTTATCTTGGGCAATCCTTCCCTGAAGCCTTACCGTTCTTATAGCGGGCAGTTGATTTATATCCTGAAGCAGAAATATACGATTCTGGCTTTTTGTGACTATGTGCCCGATTATTTCGCCCAGTTGCCTTATCAGAATACCTCGGAACTGAAAAACGTTTTCCGGTATGAGAACATGGACTACCAGTTGCAATTCGGTGTAGGGGTGATCGTTCCTTTCCGGGTCGGCGAGTTCTGGAACAGCCAAGTGACTTTGTCCGGTCAGCGTATGCAGGAGAAGTTGGACCATTTTCATGATCTGTCTTTCCATAATGAGAAATACACCGGGCAGTTCAAGATGGATAATACGTTTACCCTTTCCAAGTCTCGTCCGAATTTGAAGCTGGATTTGAATGGCTATTTCGTTACCGGAGCCGTGCAGGGAATCTATGATCTCGGTCATCTCTATGATGTGTCTTCTGCATTGAAATGGCAGTTTGCCGACGATCGTGCTACTCTGATTCTGAAATGTAACAACATCTTCCGTAGCAATATGCCTCATACGATGGAAATCAACCAGTCCGGCCAATACAGCCGCCTCTGGAAACTGGACGACCAACGTTGTGTAACGGTTTCTTTTGTCTGGAAGTTCGGCGGTTATAAGAAAAAGCAACATGAAGCGGTGGATGCTTCCCGATTCGGCAAATCGATGTGATCTGTTCTTTTGACATTTAGATAGGGAAAAGAGGGTTGAACATGCTTGTATATTATTGTCGTATTCTAATTTGAGTGTCTCTCAAATAGCCTACGAATCAGGCTATGGTAATGTTCCATACTTTATCAAGCAATTTGAAAGTATAACCCGGCAAACTCCAAAGGAGTATCGTATTTCTCTTTTGCAAGGTTCGGAGAACCGGATAAAAAGTAGTACATTTGATGCCCGATAACAATTAGAACAAATGGCAGAAAGAGGAAAAAATACAGGAGGAAAAGGGAGGCAGAAACAGGTTGTAGTACCCGATATGGGACGTTTGCAACCACAAGCCCGCGAGTTGGAAGAGGCGGTGTTAGGTGCTCTGATGCTTGAAAAGGATGCTTACTCCATCGTTAGTGAAATATTGAAACCGGAGAGTTTCTATGAGAAGGCACATGAGAAAATTTATGCAGCTATCGTAGATCTGGCGATCAGCCAACGTCCGGTGGATATGTTGACCGTCACTGAGCAACTGAAGAAGCGAGGCGAATTGGAAGAGGTAGGTGGCCCGTTCTATATTTCCCAGCTGACCAGCAAGGTGGCCAGTAGTGCCCATATCGAATATCATGCCCGTATCATCGCCCAAAAATATCTGGCGCGTGAGTTGATCTCCTTCACTGCTATGATACAGGGCAAGGCTTTTGATGAGTCGATCGATGTGGAAGACCTTATGCAGGAAGCGGAAGGAAAGCTCTTTGAGATTTCTCAGCGCAATGTGAAGAAAGATGTTACCCAGATCAATCCTGTCATCAAGGAAGCGATGGTTATGCTTGAGAAGGCTGCCAATCAAAAAGAAGGGTTGAGCGGTCTGCGCACCGGTTTCGAAGGATTGGACAAAATGACGTCCGGATGGCAAAATTCCGATCTTATCATCATTGCCGCCCGTCCTGCGATGGGTAAGACGGCTTTTGTCCTTTCGATGGCTAAGAATATGGCGGTAAACCATAACACGCCGGTGGCTCTGTTCTCTCTTGAAATGAGTAACGTCCAGCTTGTCAACCGTCTGATCGTGAACGTATGTGAGATTCCGGGCGAGAAGATCAAGAGCGGGCGTTTGGAAAACTATGAATGGGAACAGTTGGACTTTAAGATAAAAGAATTGTATGATGCACCGATTTATGTAGACGATACGCCGAGTCTTTCGGTATTCGAACTGCGTACGAAGGCTCGTCGTCTGGTGCGTGAGCATGGTATTAAGATCATCATTATCGACTACCTTCAGTTGATGAATGCAAGCGGTATGAGCTTCGGCAGCCGTGAACAGGAAGTAAGTACTATTTCACGGTCGTTGAAAGGATTGGCGAAGGAACTGAACATTCCGATCATTGCCTTGTCTCAGTTGAACCGTGGTGTCGAGGCACGTCAAGGAGCGGAAGGAAAACGCCCGCAGTTGGCCGACTTGCGTGAATCCGGTGCTATCGAACAGGATGCGGATATGGTTTGTTTTATCCACCGTCCTGAATATTATAAGATAACGGAAGACGAACGTGGTAATTCCTTGATCGGTCTGGCGGAGATTATTATCGCCAAGCATCGTAACGGTGCGGTCGGAGATGTACGTCTTCGTTTCAAGAGCGAGTTCGCCAAGTTCATGAATGTGGACGAAGATGTTCCGGTTCGCGAGTTCTCCTCTAATATGAATAGTTCAGGCCCGATGGAAACAATGCCGCCCATACCACCGGCCGGTACCGATTTCTTGGCTCCCGGCAATAATGAGGTTCCGTTTTAATAATTCTATCCTCTTTTCAAAACATAGGTGTTTAGTATAAATAATTATTTAGTTTAATGGAGTGATATGGCAATTTGTGTTTTCAGCAATTTAATGCCTTTTTATTCTCTTCATTAACCGGGTTCTTTCCTTCCGGTGTGTAGAGATGGTTGATGCGAAAGGCATATGCTTTTTCTATTTTCCCGCGGACGATCTTCATCGTGCTGTTGACCATGCCGTTCTGTTCGGTGAAAGGCTCCGGCAGGATAGCAAAAGCTGCAGGCAGCCAGCGATCGGGGAAAAGGGCGGACAGGTCGCCTCCCTTGCGGAAACGGTCTATCTGGGATTGGATGATCCGGATTGCCTCTTCGCGTCCTTTATCGGATGAAAGATCAAGATACTGGTGCGTCAGATGCTTCTTCAGCCGGTCTTTGTTAGGGACGACGAGGGCAACGGTATAGGGACTCTGGTTGTTATACAGGATCAGCTGGTCGATGCAGGAAGAATGTTCGACGAGTGCCTCCTCGATCCCTTCCGGACTGTATTTTTCCCCGTCACTACCGATCAGCAGACTTTTGAAACGTCCGAGGACGTAGAGCAGACCGTCATGCCCCATATATCCCATATCCCCAGTGTAGAGCCACCCGTCGCGTACGGTTTCGGCAGTTGATACCGGGTTCTTCCAGTAGCCGGCCATCACATTCTCGCCCCGTATGACGATCTCTCCTTTTTCGCCTGCCGGGAGTTCTTTTCCGTCGGCATCGCATATTTTCAGGTCGAGCGGACGGACCAACATACCGCTGCTGCCGAAGGTATGCCGGTGCGGGCCGTTGGTGGAAATTACGGGAGTCGCTTCGCTTAGTCCGTACCCTTGGTACATAGGAAGTCCGATTGCGTAGTAGAACTTTTGCAAGTCTTTATCGAGCAGTGCGCCACCGCCGATGAAAAACTTCAATTGTCCGCCGAAGTTTTCACGGACTTTCGTGAAAAGCATGTGGTCGAACAGGCTCACGAGCGGTTTCAGCAGGAATCGGACACCACGTCCCTTGTCTTCTCCGCCGTCTCCGTTATAGATGTAAGCCACTTTGAGGGCAAAGTCGAACAAACGGGTTATATTCTTGCCCTGGGCACGGATACCTTGTTCGATATTCTTTTTGAAATTCTTGGCCAGTGCCGGGACGCTCAGGATCAAGTAGGGCTTGAACTCTTTGATGTTGACCGGAATGTTCTTTAATGTTTCCAGCCTTGTCCGTCCGACTTGTACTGTTGCTACGGATGCTCCTTTCGACATGAAGATATAGAAACCGACCACATGCGCGAAACAATGGTCGAGTGGGAGGATTATTAATGTGCGCCATGTATCGTCGATATCGACACAAGATAGGGCTTGCTCCACGTTCGCCGTATAGTTACGGTGCGTCAGGATGACACCTTTCGGGTCGGCCGTCGTGCCTGAGGTATAGGTAATCGTCGCATAGTCGTTATTCTGTAAGGATTGTCCGACAGCAAGGAAGTCTTCCAGAGAATGAGATGCCAGATATTCTTTCCCCATCCGGAATACTTCGGACCAGGATATTTCTTTTTCTTTATATTCCGGCAGTTCGTCTATCACAATTATTTTTTCGACTAAAGGCAATTTATCCATGATAGCCCGTATCTTTTTGAGCTGGTTGCCGGAAACCAGGATATATTTCACATCGGCATGCACAAGACGGAACAGCAGGTCGTTCGCTTCTTCGAGCTTGATGGAAAGCGGGACGTTGGTCGCGCCGGCATAGAACATGGCCAGTTCGCCGATGATCCAAGCATTACGGCCTTCCGAAAGGAGCGCCATATTGTCGCCCTTCTTCACTCCGAGAGCTATCAGTCCGGCACCGGCAGCGTAGACTTGTTGCTGAACTTCTTTATAAGTGGTCGGTTCGAAGGCATCCCTGGTTTTTTCCCACAGGAAGGGATTGTCGGGATATTGTTTTACCGAATTTTCGAAAAGGTCTATAATTGTCTTCTTCATATTATTTATTTTTGTATTTGTACTTTCCCGATTTCATCCAGGTAATTACAAGCCACCTCTACCGTTGGTACATTCTTGATCACGATACTGCGTTTTCCGTTCTGTTCGCGAAGCGTGCATTCGCGTGGATGCTTTTGGATGAAGCCGAGCAGCTTGTCGAAGGCCTCGCTTTCGTAGTAAGGACTTTCGGGATTAGTGACGAGAAAAATGCTCATCTGTCCTTTTTTCAGAATGACTTTTTCCATACCTAATGTCTTTGCCATACGGCGAAGGCGAACGACACGGATCAGTTCTTTCCCTTCTTTCGGCACTTTTCCGAAACGGTCTTTCAGACGCTCGGTAAAAGCAAGTATATCACGCTCTTCCTCCATCTTGTCCAGTTCACGATAGAGGGAGACACGTTCGGAGTCATTCGGGATGTAGGTCGGAGGGAACATCAGTTCCAAATCGCTTTCGATATAGGTTTCACGGACATATTCGCTACCGGTGTCGGGGCGATTTTCGGTAGCGTTGGAATACAGGTCGGCAAATTCTTCCGCTTTCAGTTCGTCAACGGCTTCTTCCAGGATTTTCTGGTACGTTTCGTAGCCCAAGTCGGCGATGAAACCGCTTTGTTCGGCACCTAACATATTACCGGCACCCCGGATGTCAAGGTCCTGCATGGCGATATGGATGCCGCTTCCCAACTCTGAAAAATTCTCGATCGCCTGCAAACGACGGCGTGCTTCCTGCGTAAGACTTGACAAGGGTGGAGAGAGGAGATAACAGAAGGCTTTCCGGTTACTTCGCCCGACACGACCGCGTAGTTGATGCAGATCGGACAATCCGAACTGTTGTGCATTATTGATGATGATCGTATTTGCATTCGGTACGTCGATGCCACTCTCCACAATGCTCGTGGCGATCAGTACATCGTATTCGTAATTGACGAAATCCAGAATGATCTTTTCCAGCTTCTCCGGTTCCATCTGCCCGTGACCGACAGCGATACGGGCATCCGGCACTTCACGTTTGACAAGTGCTTCCATTTCATAAATATTTTGGATGCGATTGTTGATGAAAAAAACCTGTCCGTTACGGCTCATCTCGAAATTGATGGCTTCTCGGATGATGTCCGGGTTAAAACGTTCTACCTCTGTTTGAACCGGATAGCGGTTGGGTGGGGGAGTCGTGATGCTCGACAAGTCACGGGCTCCCATCAACGAGAATTGCAGGGTACGAGGAATCGGAGTGGCGGTCATGGTGAGCGTGTCGACGTTGGCTTTCAGCTGGCGTAGCTTCTCTTTGACGGATACGCCGAATTTCTGTTCCTCGTCGATAATCAGCAGACCGAGATCTTTGAATGTGACATCTTTTCCGACGATTCGATGGGTGCCGATGATAATGTTGATATTTCCTTCTTTCAAGTCTTTCAAAGTTTCCCTTATCTCTTTCGCCGTACGTGCCCGGCTGATATATTCGATTCGGCAGGGAAAATCTTTCAACCGTTCGGAAAATGTTTGATAGTGCTGGAATGCTAATACTGTAGTCGGGACCAGCACGGCAACTTGCTTGTTGTCCGAAACGGCTTTGAAAGCGGCACGAATGGCTACCTCCGTTTTCCCGAAGCCTACATCTCCGCAAATCAGTCGGTCCATCGGACGGTCGTTCTCCATATCGGCTTTGACATCGACTGTTGCTTTCATCTGGTCAGGGGTATCTTCGTAGATAAAGCTGGCTTCCAGTTCGTGCTGCATGAAACTGTCTGGACTGTAAGCGAAACCTTTTTCCTGTTTTCGTTTGGAGTAGAGGAGAATCAAATCGCGGGCGATATCTTTTACTTTTGACTTGGTGCGTTCTTTCATCTTCTCCCAGGCTCCTGTTCCGAGTTTACTCAGCTTGGGCGGTTCCCCACTGTCCTTGCCTTTATACTTGGATAGCTTATGGAGAGAGTGAATGCTGACGAATATAATGTCGTTGTTCTGGTAGATCAGTCTGATGGCTTCCTGCATTTTTCCGTTTACTTCCGTACGGACTAGCCCGCCGAATTGTCCGATACCATGATCGATATGTACGATATAATCGCCGGTCGTGAATTGGTTCAACTCCTTCAACGACAGAGAGAGTTTTCCACTTCTTGCTTTATCGCTTTTCAAGTTGAATTTATGAAAGCGGTCGAACAACTGGTGATCCGTGAAAAGGCAGACACGCAAGGTCTCGTCGGCAAAACCTTCATGGATGGTCTTGTTGACGGAGGTAAAAGGTATGTCGTCTCCCCGATCCTCAAAAATGGCCCTGATACGGGTTGCTTGCTTTTCTACATCGCTCAGTATATATAATGTATAGCCGTCTTCTAAATATTTATGGAAAGACTCGCTTACCAAATCGAAATTTTTATGATAGATCGGTTGTGCTTCCATTGAGAAAGTCAGGGTGGCATCGGCTACTCCTGTAGGCCGCGTACCAAAATGGAGCCGGCAGAAACCAAGTGCCGCATGTAGAAAATCCTCTCCGGTAATTAATTTGGCCCGCAGTTGCTCGATGTTGGCAAACGATTCTTCGTCCCCGGTGATTGGTTCTTCATTCCAGATACTGCCGATACGTTCTTTTACCCATGCCATGTCTTTGCTAGCGAGCAGTGTCTCGGATGGCAATGAATCTAGTAAGGATGAGTTGGTCCGGTTTCCTTTTGTCATTTCGGGCACGATATAGATGCTGTCCAGTTTTTCTTTGGATAGCTGTGTTTCCACATCGAACGAACGGATCGTCTCTACTTCGTTTCCAAAGAAGTCGATACGATAGGGAAATTCATACGAGAACGAGAACACATCTAAGATACTGCCGCGCATCGCATACTGCCCTGGCTCATAAACATAATCTACCTGCTCGAAGCCGTATTCGTCCAGTACGTCAGAAACAAACATATTGTCCAACCTTTCGCTGACACTGATCTTCAGCGTGTTTTCTTTCAAGATCTCCCGTGAAATTACTTTCTCCGCCAATGCTTCCGGATAGGTGACAATGATGAAGGGAGCAGTCGGATCCTGCAGCGTGCTGAGAACTTCTGTCCGCAGGATTTCGTTGGCTGGATCCACATGTCCGTACTTGATAGCACGTCGGTAAGCGGAAGGAAAGAAATAGATTCCGTCACCTCCTGTGAGTTGCACCAGATCGTGATAAAAGTAGCCGGCATCCTCTAGGTCATTCAACACACACACATAACTTCCTCTTCTTTTTGAAAAAAGAGAAGCTATTATCATTGCGGCCCCTGAACCGTTCAGTCCTTTCAGAAATATATTGCGGGACGTTTTGTTTTTTAACAGGGTATTTAATGCCGCCACTTGCGGATGGGCGGCATATTGTTTTAGTAAATCTTGTACCTCCAACGGATGAATTGAAAATTGATAATTATATATGCGCAAAATTACGGAAAATGTTACAATAATCTTCCTAAAACCAATGAAAATATCTACCTTCGCGCTTGGGTTGTCAATTGAAATGAGCAGGATCTTCTCATTTTCAATTCTCAATTCTCATTTTTCAATTAAACAGTGGATTATGTCAGACAGTATTGTTATTATTCCCACGTATAACGAAAAGGAGAATATAGGAAATATTATTCGGGTTGTATTTGGGTTGGAGAAAGAATTTCATATTTTGATTATAGAT
>ERZ857801.3721-NODE-3721-length-10144-cov-4.598176_pt1 | contig 10144 bp, 7 predicted proteins | sample MGYA00519762_ERZ857801 | MGnify/ENA primary metagenome ERZ857801 (study PRJEB31778, sample SAMEA3449368) | human gut metagenome | biome: human gut; feature: human-associated habitat; material: faeces | place: United Kingdom | collected 2010/2012 ...
CCACTTCCTCGACAATCCAGCAGTGTCCGGCGATGGCGATGCGCTCACCGGGCGGTGGGGGATTGACGATCGTGCCCAACTCGGCCGACTCGCTGCGAACGGTGAACTCCTCGTTTTCCTGGAACACGGCGTAGAACTTAAAGTTGTTAATGATGCGCTCGCCCGCGAGACCCACGATGAGTCCGCCGCCCTCGGTGACCTGGATGTGGTCGATCTTGATGAGGTGACGCAGCAGTACGCGATAGTCATCGGCCGAGACGCGGTGGAAATAACTAAGCGTGAGCACGCGTTGGGCAAGTTCGGCCGGTGTGAGCTCTCCGGTGCTGGCGAGGGTCGACATGGTCTGGTGATAGAGCAGACTGTAGGGGAGTCGATCGAGCTCGGGCGGCTCGACCCACTTTTCTTCGCGATAGAGTTGTACGAGCGCGATGCCCTGCAGGAGCTTCCATGGAATGGTCTCGGGCATCATCGTGCGCGGCTCGGGTTCCTCCTCGCGCATGACAAACCACATCTCGGGCGGAAGGTCGCGACGGCCTGTGCGCCCCATGCGCTGCAAAAAGGAGCTGACGGTAAACGGCGCGTCAATCTGGAAGGCGCGCTCCAGGCGGCCGATATCGATACCGAGCTCCAGCGTAGAGGTGGTGACGGTTGTCTGCGCCTGTTCCTCGTCGCGCATGAGCTCCTCGGCGGTCTCGCGTAGCGATGCCGAGAGGTTGCCATGATGGATAAGGAAGTGGTCTGGCTCGTGCCGGTTTTCACAGTAGCTGCGCAGCATGGAGCACACGGCCTCTGCCTCCTCGCGCGAGTTGGCAAAGACCAAGCACTTGCGGCCGCGGGTGTGTTCGAAGATATAGCCCATGCCGGGGTCGGCGTTGTCTGGCGCTGTGTCGGTGGGGCTGAGAAGCGCCTGCTCGGTCGCTCGTGGGATGTCGACTTCGCCCTCGGGGGCCGAGGAAGTGCGACGGTCTTTGGGAGCGTCCTTGCCCCGCGCCTGCTCGCGACGTTGACGACGTTCCGCCTGTGTGAGCTGTCCGCTGTGGCGCATGTCTTGTCCGGATGCGGGCAGCGCCGCGGGTGTCACTGCCTCAATGCGCTCGCACGCAAGCACTTCGGCCTCTTGAGGACCCATGCTCTCGAATCCTCGCTGCTGCGCCTGGGGACCCGAGTTGTAGAAGTGCTCCATGGAGATGCGCCACACGCGGCGCGGCTCCTCAAAACGGGGGATGACGCAGTTGCGTCCCGTCCCCTGCGACAGGAAGGCGCCCGTGCGCTCGGGGTCGCCGATGGTTGCCGACAGACCGATGCGGCGGGGCTGCACGCCTGCCATGCGCGAGAGCCGCTCGATAAGGCAGAGCGTCTGCCCGCCGCGGTCACCGCGCATGAGCGAATGGACCTCGTCGATGACCACATAGCGCAGGTCGCAGAACATACGTGGGATTGCCATGTGCTTGTGGATCAGGAGTGCCTCGAGTGATTCGGGCGTAATCTGTAGGATACCGCTCGGCTTTTTGATGAGCTTTGCCTTGTGCGACTGCGAGACATCGCCGTGCCAGTGCCAGACGGGGATATCGGCCTCTTCACACAGATCGTTGAGGCGAACGAACTGGTCGTTGATGAGTGCCTTGAGGGGGCCGATGTAGAGGGCCCCAACGCTTGTGGGCGGGTTCTCCCAAAACTCGGTCAGGATGGGAAAGAAGGCCGCTTCAGTTTTGCCGGAAGCTGTGGATGCCGTCAGGAGCACATTTTCTTGTGTGTTAAAGATGGCATCAGCTGCCGCAACCTGGATAGAGCGTAAGCTCTCCCAATCGTGGGAGTAGATGAAGTCTTGGATAAACGGGGCGTAGCGGTCAAAGGCGTTCACGGGGCCTCCTCTCATCAACGGGCTGATCAACGCAACGGGCAACGGTTCGATATCTTGCAACATCGGCGTTTGCCCAGATAAAACCTACCAAAAAAACCTGTCCCTTTTTGGCAGGTTAGATGGTGAATTCGGCAAAGTTGCGGTCGTCGTCCGCGGTGCCGGTGTCGTCTGTTGCGGCTGCCGGCGCCAGCGCGTCGCCGCCGACGCTTTGCAGCAACTCGGCCACGTTGGCGTCGGGGTTTTGGCATAGGATGTCGAGCAGCTCGATAAAGTCACGAATGACTTCACGCGGCGTCAGATGTGTGTCGGCCCCCACGCGGCCAAACTCAATCTTGAGGAAGTCCACCAAGTCGTTCTCGGTAAGCGTGGGCGTCCAGCCAAAGTAGCCGGCATGGATCTGCATGAGTTTTTCGATGAGCACCAGCAGCTCCTCATAGGTGAGTGGCTGCAGGCGGATGATGGGCGCGAGCATGTCCTTAAGGTCCTCGCGTGCAAAGCGGCCCTGAGCGAGTCGACTTCGCAGGGCCTCGTAGGAGAACACGCCACGGCGGCGGTCTTCGATGGAGGTTGGCGTGCCGCCCATGATCATGCCCAGGTACTGCGCCTTGCCCTGGAGCGTGTCGTTGTACATGGTCAGGATCTTCTCGTAGTTGTATTGGCGTGTGATGGCGTTGGGAATCTTATACAGATTCACGAGCTCGTCGATGAGCACCAGCATGCCCTTGTAGCCGCTGCAGACCAAAAAGCGCGCAATGAGCTTAACGTAGTCGTACCAGTCGTCATCGCTGATGATGGTCGAGGAGCCCAGCTCGGCGCGTGCCTCACTCTTGGTGCGGTACTCGCCGCGAATCCATTTGGTCACGCGGCTCATAGCTTCTTCGTCGCCCTCGGATACGGCCGCGCGGTAGCGGCGGAGCATGCGGGCGAAGTCGAAGCCGTGGACCATTTCCTCGAGCGGGGCCAGTTGGGCATTGACGGCAGACTCGTCGGCATCGGCACACGAGGCGACCCAGCGATCCAGGATAAGGTTGAGCGCACCGCCCTCGGGGCGCGTCTTGGTCGATATGTTGCGGATGAGCTCACGGTAGGTGGCAAGGCCCTGTCCCTGGCCGCCCTGCAGACGGCGCTCAGGGGATAGGTCGGCATCGGCCACGACGAATCCCTCGCCCATGGCGTGCGTGCGGATCGTCTGGAGCAAAAAGCTCTTGCCGGCGCCGTAGCGACCGACTAGGAAACGGAAGCTTGCGCCGCCATCGGCGATGAGGCTCAGGTCGGTGAGCAGAGCGCGAATCTCGACCTCTCGCCCCACGGTGATATAGGGAAGGCCGATGCGCGGGACAACGCCGCCCTTGAGCGAGTTGAGAATGACGGCGGCGACGCGCTTGGGCACGCGGGGTGCTGCGGGTGCGGTATCACTCATGGTCTAGGTATCCTCTCACGTCTGCTTCGTAGTCCTCGATAATTTGCGGTCCTTCTGGGCCAAATTCAATAACGGTGTCGCCCACCAGGTCAAAGAGCGCTTCGTTGATGCTATCGACGAGCATGTCCTCACTCTTGCCCGACTGTGCCACCGCCAATGTGGCCTGCGCCGTGTTCCGCTCGAGGAGCGCGCGAAGGAAGGCATCTGCGGCGGGCGCGAGTTTGTTCGCAGCTTCGGCAGACGCGGGCGTTACGGGCGCGGGCACAGACACGAGGAGCGGTGCCACGACGCCAAACTCTTCGGTGGAGACAGTCGGCTCGTCGGGTTCGTCTTGCCGTGTGGCCATCTCGCCAGGTCCGGCGGTCATGCCGGGCGCAGACTCGGTGTTCGGTTGCTCGATAAGCGTCGCTTCGGCTTCCATAGGCACATCATCCTCGCGCTCCTCGTCGATCAAAAGCGCCTCGCGCGTTTGTGCGGCGGCGTTCCGAATGTGCCCCAGCTGGCTCAGGTCGATATCGATCTTGACGGGCTGATGCGCGGCATCCCATGAAAGCCATGCCGTGATCTCGTCATCGATAATCTTAGCCAGATATTTGGGGACCTTCTCTTCCTTAAGGGGATGGCCGGGATCCAGTGCCAAGCGCAGACGCTGATCGCAGGCGCGCATCATCTCACCGAGCTTGCTACTTTTTTGTCTGCTGCCGTGGATGCGCATGCATTCCCAAAAGCCATTTTGGCAGCGGTAGACGTGAATGGGGTCCAGACGATATTCGCAGTCCTCGTGGCGCTCGGGCGCAAAGAACACGGCCGAGGCAAACATGGTGTAGGGCATGGCCGTCTCCTCCCCAAACAAGCTCGCTACGATGCCGCTCTTTCGGTGCGTGTCATAGTAGCGCGCCATGCGGACATACACGGCGCATGCCACGTGGCGCAGGTCGCGATGGTGGGAACGGTCGAGCCGTGAGTTATTCAGGTTGTACGTCGAGAGCGCGTCGATGGCAGCCATGAGCCGCTCCTCATGCGCCTCATCGGGCGGAAGGGGAAGCGTGGGCTCGGAGGTCTTACGACGCGCAGGCGGCAGGTCCGCCGGCGCCGGCGCGGGTACAAGGTCTCGCGCTGCGCGGCGCAGCTCGATGAGGGCGTTGTCGAATGCGACGGTTTTAGAGTCGCGAAGCAGCTTGGGGTCGAGCTCATGGAACACGGCATAGTCCTGCAACCACACACGTGCGAACCGGTCGATGCCGGGTTCAAAGGCGCGATAGGCATCCCAAAATGCCTTGATCTTGTCATAGCCGTCCCGCGGATTGTCGACGCCAATGCCGCAGATCAATTCGTAGAGATACAGAAAAGCAAACGAGGTCGATGTCTCCTCGATATTGCCGCGGCGCACTTGGGCACGCCAGGTAAAGTAGCCGCGCAACTGTCGATCACTCATGGCATTGTAGGTGGGAAAGTACGACTTAAAGGTGCCGTTGTAGGGGCAATCGTCCTCGAAGTCGGCCATCAGCAGGCCTTGGCGGTAAAAGAGCTCCGCCTCCGATAACCAACGTCCCGCGCCGCCTTTGGGATCCTCTTGCCAGCGTGATATCTCGCGCATCTTGCGGTACTGGTCGGGGAGGAAGTTTTGCATCTGACGACCGGTTTTGAGAATCGGCTCGTCAGCATAGATTTCGTTTGAGAAGCGGGCGGACTGATGGGTCCGGGCCTCGGCCATAATGCGCTCGATGAGCATCTTGACGTCCTGGTCGGCCACCGCCCTCTCCTCTCCCTATATGGTGTCGGTGACCTCATATCATAGCACAGCATCAAACAGATGTTCGAGATGCCACTGCGTAGATAGATTTAGAACAGGAGGGCGTAGATGACGGCGATGACGACGGAGGGGAGCATGTTGGCCGTGCGGAAGGTCTGAGGTCGAATAAGGTTAACGCCAACACAGAAGATGAGCATGGAGCCCACAAGCGAAAGGCTGTCGAGGGCTGCGGTGGTCATGATGGGGGAGAGCGCGCCGGCAAAAAGGGTGATCGTGCCCTGGAATACGGCAACGGGCAGGGCCGAGAAGATGCAGCCGCGGCCAAGCGAGGCCGTCATGGTACAGACGATGATGCAGTCCAGCGCGCCCTTCAGGGCAAGCGTGGACCAGTCGCCGAGCAGACCGTCCTGAATCGATCCTACGATGGCCATGGCGCCGATACACACGGTGAGCGATGTCGAGACAAAGGCATTGGTGAACTCGTTGTCACCCTCGCTGCCGGTTTTGCGCTTGAGCCATTCGCCGAGGTTCTCGATGGCGGCCTCCAGGTTGATGGCCTCGCCGATGAGCGAACCAAGGGCAAATGAGACGATAAGCATGGTGGTGCCGGTGGTCGCCAACGCATCTCCATCGATAACGAGCATCTTTTGCATGGTGCCGCCCAGGCCGATAAACAGAACGCACAACCCCGACGCCTTCATGAGCGTGTCTTGGATGCGGGGCGTAATGAAGCGCCCGCCCATAAGGCCCAGCAGACCGCCCGCGATCAAAAGCGCGACGTTGATGATCGTTCCTAAACCCGGCATGAACCCTCCTGCAATTGGTGCCAACGCGGCAATCGTAGCAGAACGGGGAGGGGAGCGCTCAGTATCCGAGCCAAGCGGCGGTTGGCGGTTTAGGACAGGATGGGGCTAAAGACGAAGCGCAACGTCATGAGGTGCTGCGGGGATTCGATGGCTGCGGCAATGATGTCGGCATCTCGTGCACGATCGAACCCTTCAAGTTCCATTTGATAGGGGAAGTCTTCTTGGATACCGATGCGACGCGGAATCAAAAGCTTGGTTCCGTCAAATTCTTCGGTTCGCGTTCCATCTACTGCAACGGAATAAAGGTGTAACTTGGCGGTCGTTGCGGCATCAAGTGCCGAGATAGCTTGGATATCGTTCGATGCGCTTCTTGCTCCCACTGCTGTAAGTGCCGTAGGCGCGACGACTTCGCCCGAAGGCAAAAAGACGAGCTCGACGGTATTGGGGAATGCGATGAGGATATTTTTGCGGCGGGGCGCATTGGCAGCGACTGGCTCAATGCTTGCGGCATCGACGGTTTCCGTGTGGTCGAGCGCGACCATCATGCAACAGTTGCCTTCGTCGACATCTGGGGGAGCGGCAAAGTCCAGGCCGTCTTTCGGTTGGGGATTGCCTGGTTCGGTGGCGGTGCCGCCTGGCTTCTCGAGAGGAGCCGCAGCGTTGTCTTCTGATGGTGCATCGTCTGCATCGTCAACATGTGCCGGTGCGTCTACGACCTCGTCTTTGGGGGATTTGTCATTATCGCTCGATATAGGAGCAGCAATCCCGACGGACCCCACTCCGTGCCATGTCATTTGGAGTAGCGCCGGATCGGCGAGAATGCGCTGCACGCCCGGCTCCTGGGTATCGATATTGAGGGGGGCGGGTTCTAATCCGCGCGTGAGGTTAAGCGAGCCCTTCTGTCTGGTGCTTTGAGCCTCTTGGTCGTCCGCGTCGCCAGCGTAGAACAGCAAAGGCGCATCTCCCGTTGCGATGGCTTCGGTGTCCGCCTTGGTCAGTCGCAGCGATGCCGTAAAGGAGATGATGGGCTGCGCGCCATCGGCATTCGAGGGAACGCAGCCCAGGCATACACCTCCTCCTTCTTCATAGGTCGCGCTGTCGAAGACGACCTTCGCCCCGTTCGCCGAGTCATCGACCGAGGCAATATCGATGCGCAGCTCTAAGTCGCATGGGTCGCCATCGGCGTCGACTGCGGCCGATTTCCATGTGCAGATGGCACAACCTGTCTGGGGGCCGTTCTCCTTGTTCGGTCGCTTGATATCCACGACTATCGAGCCGACCGTATTGCGGTGAAGGCATCCCGAGGTTCGGACCGTGGCGTGTGCGAGCGAAAAACGTTGGCAGGCGACGATACCCGACGAATCCGCCACGGGGTTCAGAGCTTGCGGTGAGGAGTTTGCCGTGGCGGGCGTCGCCCAAGCGGCGAGAGGCATACCGCTCGCCAGTGCGCTGCAGAGCGCGGCAACGGGCAAAAGGTTTTTGGGTGCCATGGTTCTCCTATCTATTCCGCGTACTCCGGTTATGCTTGGCTATTGGTTGCGTTTGATGTGCAGGCCAAGGCACGTCAGTCCTGCTCCCACCGTGGCGGCGCCTACCGCAATGAGTTGCCGGGTGTCGCTCGTCTGAGCGAGCGGCTCGTGTCGGCTACCGCGATTAAGGCCCGAAAGGTCGACGGTCACTTCTGTGGCCGCCTGCGCTTGCTCTTGTTGAGCAAGGGCCATGGCAGGTGCGGACGCCAAGATGCCGACGATGGCGGCCAGTGCAATCGCCTTAGGACGTGGCGTGCGCACCGGGCTCGACCGTCCAGGTGATGCTTGCCACTTGATCTCCCGTACCGGTGGCGTGGTAGATGTCACGCGTGACGCGGGCGACGTGGCCACTCACATTGAGCTTGATTTTGTCCGTTCCGTCGGCAATGCCCTGGTACTTCATGTCGAAGCTTGCGTCCTTGGAAAGATCGAGGCCCGTAGTCTGAGTCGCCGAGCTGGCATCCTTTTCTGCCTTATCGGGGCCAACCTTAAAATCGATGGAGTTCTGGGCCGAGCCCGTCTTTGCGTCTGCAACGATTGTCCAGTCGTTCTTGGCCGTGACCTTCATGTTGGTGACGTGGATACCATATGCCGAGAGGTTGTCGATGGTAATCGTCTTGTCGGAGGGTCCTACAAGCGTTCCGTCGGCTTTGGCGGCAAAGGGGATGACCGTTGGAGCCTTAAACGAAACATTGCTAATGTCGGCCTTCACCGTCACATCGGTGGTTCCAACGCGCACCTCTGCCATGGCCGCCGTTGGCGCGGCGCCCATCGCAAGTGCGAGCGTAAGCCCTGCGCCCACGGCGAGTGCCCTGGCTCCGCTCAGGTTCATGGGTGTGTTCATAATCGATCCTTTCTGCTCGTCACGGACTGTTTCCGTGATGGTTGGACGAATGGGGGCGGGGTGCTGCCCCTGCGAGCGCGTCGGCCGCTAGCCTTCTGCCTGGGCCACCCGCACTTTGACGCGCGTCGGATTGCCGTGGGTGTCGTAGGTCTTGGCATCGAGTGCCTGAATCTCGATATATGCCTCGCCTTCTTGGATATCGCCGGCGGGGCAGGTCTCAACCGTCTTGCCGGCTTCGACCACACCGGACTCATAGATGGTCTCGTCGTTTTGAATCACGCGGAAGCGCTGGGGAAACTTGTTGTCTTGGACGTTTTGCACGTTGACGCGTAGCTTGCCGCCTTCCTGCAACTGTGCGACCGGCGCGACCGAGATCGTCATCATGTTGTCGCGGACGATGGCATCGAGCTCGTCCTGGATTTCCTGGCGCGACTTACCCTCCGCCGCTGTGACCGAGGCACCTGTCTCGGCGACAGGCTTTGACTGCCAGGCGTAAAGGCCGACGGCGATAAGGGCGCAGGCGATGGCCAGGCAGACAACGCCGAGCCTTTTTCGATGTTTTGACCCTAGGGGGCTCGACTGCTTCCTTACGCTCATGCGGCATCCTTAGTGGTATAGACGCGCGCGAACGTGGACGGATCGGCGCCAAAGAGCATGTGGAGCATGAGGCGTCGCGAGTAGATGAGCTCGTCGAAGTTTGGGCCGAGTTTGATGTCGTGGATGTGGGCGATGTGGTGGGCGAGTGCCGAAAACGATTCGGGATCGCAAATCACGTCGGTGGTGACGTGATAGACAGCCGCATCGGGAAACGCTTCCTCGTCGAAGGGCAGAAGATATGGGTCATCGTCAACTTCGATGGCGATGCCGTACTGGGGCCAGTAATATGCCATGGGAACCTCCCTGCTTCTGGGCCAAAACTTCTATCGGTTTTGGCTGTCGACGCCGACCTTATCAGCCGCTACTTGACCAATTTCTGACCAAATGCTTGACGGATTGGCGTCTCCGCAGGTAAAAGGCGGCAAAAAATACTCCAACTTTTTTCGAGCGACAATTGCGTGGTCGCTGGCTGTAAGGCGACATGTGTCAAAAGCATCGTCTGCCGAGGAAACCTTGCCGCTCGCCGAATTGCACGAACGTAAAAATCGCCAATTATGGAGACGGTCTCGAACACGTCGACGAAACGATGCGGTAACATCTCCCTGCAAACACTGTAGTTAGCTAAAGGGGGAGTTCGCGTGTCTGCAACCATCAAACCCTTCACCGACGAGTTCGAAGAGTATGGCCGCGATGAGTCTCGCACATCGGGCGAGGCCTCGAGCATCTCGTTTCCGACAACGGAGGACGAGGTCCGCGCCATTTTGAAAAAGCTCCATGCCGAGCGTGTCCCGGTGACGGTTCAGGGCGCCCGGACCGGTCTTGCCGCCGGCGCCGTGCCTCATGGCGGTCACATTCTCAATACTTCCCGCATGAATCGCTACCTAGGCATTCGCCGCGATGAACAGGGCCGCTTTCTTTTGCGTGTGGCGCCCGGCGTCGTGCTGTCTGAGCTGCGCAAGCAACTGGGCAAGAAAGTGCTGCCGACTGCCGGCTGGGACCAGGCATCGCTTGAGGTCTACGAGGAGTTCCAGGAAGCTCCCGAGCAATTCTTTCCCACCGATCCCACCGAGGCATCTGCCTGCCTGGGCGGCATGGCGGCATGCAACGCTTCGGGCGCCCGTAGCTACGCTTACGGCCCCATGCGCCCTTACGTCACGGGCCTTCATGTCGTGCTGGCCGATGGCGACCTGCTCGAGCTTCACCGTGGCGAGGTTTTTGCACGGGGTCGTCGCCTTTCGCTCATCACGGTGCAGGGCCGCACGCTCGAGCTCGACCTTCCTGACTACACCATGCCCAAGACCAAAAATGCTTCGGGCTATTTCGTTGCTGACGAT
>ERZ857801.3724-NODE-3724-length-10142-cov-8.762070_pt1 | contig 10142 bp, 7 predicted proteins | sample MGYA00519762_ERZ857801 | MGnify/ENA primary metagenome ERZ857801 (study PRJEB31778, sample SAMEA3449368) | human gut metagenome | biome: human gut; feature: human-associated habitat; material: faeces | place: United Kingdom | collected 2010/2012 ...
GGCTCTCGCCCCAGCAGGTCGTGGTGCTCCCCATTTCGGAGAAGTTCAACGACTACGCCCAGCAGGTTGCGGAGTACCTCAACCGCAGCGACGTGAGGACCGAGGTGGACGACCGCAACGAGAAAATCGGCCGCAAGATCCGCGACAACGAACTCAAGCGCATCCCCTACCTGCTGATCGTCGGCGAGAAGGAGGAGGCCGAAGGACTCGTGTCGGTACGCGCGCAGGGCGAAGGCGACAAGGGTCAGATGACGCTCGAAGGCTTCCGCGACTTCATCGCCGGACTGGTGAAGGAGGAGATCGAGGCCAACAAAATGGAAAAGAAATAACGACTCCGGTCCGCATCCGGGACTTCCCCCTTTCGGGGGAAATTCCGGACGGCGGGGTTTACGGCACGCCGCAGGTCACGCCCCGGCAGCCGGACAATGAAAAACAAAAGTAATTAACCACTTTAATACTTTACGATTATCGCAGCACCGAAACCATTCCCGCCGAGGCCATTCAACCCCGGGAATAACCGGCCGAAACCGGCAGCCGGCACCAACAACCGGTACGGGCGCCGCCCGCCCGAAAAGGAGAATCCGCACCGCATCAACGAGCAGATAACGGCTCCCGAAGTGCGCGTCGTGGGCGACAACGTCGAACAACCGCTGGTTTTACCCATACGCGAAGCGCTGAAGCTCGCCGACAGCATGGAACTCGACCTGATCGAGATCTCGCCCAAGGCCGAGCCGCCCGTATGCCGCATCGCCGATTACCAGAAATTCCTCTACCAGCAGAAGAAAAAGGCCAAGGAGCTGAAAGCCAATCAGGTGAAAGTCGTGATCAAGGAGATCCGCTTCGGTCCGCAGACCGACGACCACGACTACAACTTCAAGCTCAAGCACGCCACCAACTTCCTGAAGGAGGGGTGCAAGGTCAAGGCGTACGTCTTCTTCCGCGGCCGTTCGATCGTCTTCAAGGAGCAGGGCGAAATCCTGCTGCTCCGCTTCGCCACCGACCTCGAAGAGGTCGCCAAAGTGGAGATGATGCCCAAGCTCGACGGCAAGAAGATGAACATGATGCTGGCGCCCAAAACCAACAAGAAGTAGCGGCCGAGCGGTTCCGACACCGCGCGAAGCGACTATATCCGATCCATAATCGGGGTCCCGGAAGGGAGTCCGATTGTGGATTTTTATTTCATGACCGACGCAAGCGGCAGAGAGACGGCGGCCTTTCATATACCTGCGGAAGCGGACCTGCAGGCATGCACCTGCGGGAACGGGCTTTCGGGGACGGGCTTCGGGAACGGGCTTCGGGGACGGGCTTTCGGGAACGGGCTTTCGGGAACGACGCGGGGGACAGACTTTCGGAAGCGCTACGCAGGAAACCGCCCTGCCGGACTTATTCCGTCCGCAGAAAAGGGATTTTGCCGAATTTCGAAATATATTTACCTTTGCAATGAAATGATTACGCAGGACGACATATTCGGGATCACGGACGACGCGGCGTTCGAAGCCGCCGCACTGGAGGTATTCAGGCGGCAGGCGGCCGAATGCCCGCCCTACCGCGAATACCTCGCGCTGGCCGGAGTGCGGCCGGAAGAGGTGCGCGCGGCCCGCGAGATTCCATTCCTGCCGATCGAAATCTTCAAGACCCACGACGTCTACTGCGGCGGCACGGAGCCGGAGGCGGTCTTCACCTCGTCGGCAACGACGGGCATGACGCCGTCGCGCCACCCGATGCGCTCGCTGGCGCTGTACGAACGGACGTTCCGCGCAGCATTCCGCACGTTCTACGGCGAACCGGGGCAGTGGAGCCTCTATGCCCTGCTGCCCAATTACCTGCGCCGCAAGGGGTCGTCGCTGGTCTACATGGCCGACCGGCTGATCGCCGACTGCGGTTCGGGCGGCTTCTACCTCGACGACTATGAAGCCCTGCTGACGGCCATGCAGGCCGATCCGAAGCCCAAAATCCTGCTGGGCGTAAGCTATGCACTGTGGGATCTGGCGGAGCGTTACGCCCCGAAGCTCGAAAATACGGTCATAATGGAGACGGGCGGCATGAAGGGTTACCGCGAAGAGATTCCCAAGGAGGAGTTCCACAAAATCCTGTGCGGCGCATTCGGCGTCGGCGCGATACACTCCGAATACGGCATGGCCGAGCTGACTTCGCAGGCCTATTCGCAGGGCGGCAACCTCTTCCGCTGTCCGCCGTGGATGCGCGTCACGACCCGCGACGTGAACGATCCGTTCGATCCGCAGCCCGCGGGAACGCGCGGAGGGCTGAACATCGCCGATCTGGCGAACTGGTGGTCGTGCGCGTTCATCCAGACGCAGGACGTGGGCCGGGTCGATGCCCGCGGAACGTTCGTCGTCGAGGGGCGCATCGACCACAGCGACATCAGAGGATGCAACTTACTGGTACAGTGAACCTAAACGGGTTTCCGCCGCAAGGCGGGCAGGCCCCGATATAAAACCGAATTATGAAAACAGCAGCATTCGTCCCCATACGGCTCAACAGCCAGCGCGTCAGCGGCAAGAACCTGCGTCCGCTGAGCGGGTCGCCGCTCATGTGCCACATACTCCGGACGCTGACCGAGGTCGAGGGAATCGACGAGGTTTACGTCTATTGCAGCGACGAGCGGATCCGCGAATTCCTGCCCGAAGGGGTGCGGTTCCTGCGCCGCAGCGAGGAGCTGGACCGCGACACGACGCTGGGACGGGAGATTTACGACAGCTTCACCGCCGAGGTCGAAGCCGACCTCTATGTGCTGGCGCACGCCACGTCGCCCTTTATCCGCGCCGAGACCGTCGCGGATGCGCTCCGGAAAGTGGTTTCGGGCGAATACGACTCGGCATTCAGCGCCGAAAAGATACAGACGTTCGCATGGTACGAGGGGCGGCCGCTCAACTATTCGCCCGAAAACATCCCCCGCACACAGACCATCGAGCCGGTGTATATCGAAACCAGCGCCTTCTTCATCTTCCCGCGGGCCTTGTGGACCGGGCGGCACCGCAGGATCGGCGACAGGCCCTACATGGCGGTAGTGGACCGCATCGAGGGGCTGGACATCGACTATCCGGAGGATTTCACAATGGCCGAGATCATCGCCGCAAGCCGCAACCTGCCCAAATAAATTCCGGCGCATTTGCCGGTACATCAGACGATACGAAAAAGGAGGAATTTCGATTCCTCCTTTTCCGTTTTCATCGGGCAGCTCACTCCGGGTTCCGTTCATAGGCGTCGATCATCGAACCGCGGGTGCGGTTGACGATCCGCGCACCGAGCGCGGCGGCATAATCGCGCAGGACTTCGTGGCCGCGGAACAGTTCGGCGACTTCGGCCAGATACTCCGCCATCGTATAGGGTACGTGGGGAACCTTCTTGTAAATAGGCTGCGGCGCGGCGGCTTCCGCTCCGTCGTAATAGTGGCGGTCGATGCGGCAAAGCCGGTTCCCATCGTCCACGCAGAGTCCGTCCAACAGCGTATGGTCCACGCCGTAAAGCTCGATCCGCTTATACCCCAGCAGCAGAGCGACGTATTCGCCGACCTGCACCACCGTTCCGAAATTGGCGCTTCCCAGCCCGCGGCGGAAAAGCCAAAATTCGAGACTTCTGAAACCGCGGTACATCTGGGTATGGAAGCGGACGATGCGGATATTGGAATTGGGCAGCGCGGCGCGGTAGTCGAAGCCTTCGGGGTTATAGTACTGCACGTAGAGGTTCATCGGCCACGTCACCTTTTCGGCAAGCGTGCGGTAGAGTTCCGCCACACGGTCGCGGCAGACGCTGTCGCGGAAGAACATCGGATCGGAAAGCACGTAATAGGCGGGACGGACGGTCCCGAAACGCTCGTCCAGCGCAAAGTAGTTGACCGCCATGACGTCCTTTGCCGTGTGTTCGCCCCGGGCGATCAGCCGCGGCAGGTCTTCGGCCAGCGAAGGGCCGTTGCCGAGGATCAGGACCGACGGCTTCGGCGCGCCGACCGTTCCGGCTCGGCCGACGTAGTTGCGGAAATTCTCCTTCACGGCCATCACTGCAAAGTAAAACGCCGTCTCATAGAGGTTGCGCAGGAATCGGTCGGTTTTTTCGAATACGGTCATGGTACGGTTTTATTTGCAAAAGTAGCAAAAGATCAATATCTTCGCAACAAAACCCGGCAGAACAGATGTCAGAACCCACCATTTCGGTCGTCATACCCCTCTACAACAAGCAGCTGGAAATCGGCACGGCCGTACGCTCGGCCCTGGCGCAGACCCGCCCCCCGCAGGAGATCATCGTCGTGGACGACGGTTCGACCGACGGCGGCGCGGAGGTCGTGCGTGCGATCGGCTCACCGCTCGTAAGGCTCGTCCGGCAGTCCAACGCCGGGGTCTGCGCCGCACGCAACCGCGGCATCGCAGAGTCGACAGGCGAATACATCGCCCTGCTGGACGCCGACGACGCCTGGGAGCCGGGGTTTCTGGCCGAAATCGCCGCCATGATCCGCGAGTTCCCCGGCTGCGGACTCTACTGCACGGCATTTTCAATAATAAGCCACGACGGGACCTATCCGGCCCCGACACCCTCCGAGCGGGGCGTCGTGGCGAATTTCTTCCGCGAATCGGCCCACCGCTACATCGCCATCCCGTCGGCCAGCTGCATCCCGCGGCGCGTGTTCGACACCGTGGGGCTGTTTCCCGAGGGCATGAAGATCGCCGAAGACCTCTACATGTGGATTAGGATTGCCCGCCGCTACGAAGTCTGCTTCTCGCCCGAACGGCTGGTCCGCTACTCGCGGGTGGCTTCGAACCGCTCGGCGGCAAGCTACACGCCCGAGAAGACCGTCCATTCGTTCGAGGAGCTGTACGACCCGCTGGCCCCCGAGGAGGACCGGGAGTTCGTGGCCCGCGCCGCACTGGGAAAAGCGCTTATCATCAGCACTAAAGGCGGCACGAAGGAGGCCGCCCGCGCCGCCCGGTTCTTCGCTTGGACGCGAACCTACCGCCGCACGCTGCGCAAGGTCCGCGCCCTGAACGCCCTGCCCGCCGGCTGGCGCGGTCCCGTGATCCGGCTTTACAACGCGCTGGCCTGGCGCCTCGCCCGCAAAGGACTCTAATACTCAAAATGATGAAATACCTCCTGCACTCCCTTTCCTGCCTGCTGCTTTTCGCAGCGGGAACCTGCCTCGCGCAGACGCCCGGCCACACGCTGCGTTCGGGCGGCATCGACCGCACCTACCGCCTCCACCTGCCCGAAGGGCTGCCCGACGGCGCACCGCTGGTCATTGTCCTCCACGGCTACGGAGGACAGGGCGACCCGGAACGGTTCGACATGAACCGCGTTGCCGACCGCCACGGTTTCGCCGTCTGCTACCCGCAGGGCGAACGCGACGGCCGCGGCAAAACATGCTGGAACGTGGGTTACCCCTTTCAGGCCGATATGGCCGTCGACGACGTGCGGTTCCTCTCCGAACTGATCCGGCACCTTCAGAAAAAACATGGTTTGAGCCGCCGCAACGTCTTCTGCACGGGTATGTCGAACGGCGGGGACATGTGTTACCTGCTGGCCTCGCGCTGTCCGGAGACCTATGCGGCCCTCGGACCGGTCGCCGGGTTCATGTCCGTCGAAATCCTCCGTTCGGACCGCAATCCGCATCCGATTCCGCTGTTCGAAATCCACGGCACCGAAGACCGGACGACCCGCTGGGAAGGCGACCTCGGCAACGAAGGGGGCTGGGGCGCCTATGTCTCCGTCCCGACCGCGGTCGGCTACTGGGCCGCCAAGAACAAATGCCTCGCAGAGCGGGTCGACACCCTGCCCTCCCGCCCCGGCGGCTTGCAGGTCATCGCCCACCGCTACACGGAGGGCACGGACGGAAACGAGGTCTGGCTCTACGAGACCGTCGGCGGAAAGCACTCCTGGAAAGAGACGGGCGTAGACACGGGCGAAGAGCTGTGGAAGTTTTTCAGCAGATACGTCCGGTAAACGAAAAAGGGTTCCGACGATTCGGAACCCTTTTTCACTCTGCCGGGCGGCGTCAGTTCGAGAACGTCAGCCCGTCCTGCCCGGCGTCAATCGCGATCGGCTTCGAGCGGTCGACCTCGCCGGCAAGAATCCGCTTCGAAAGGTCGTTGACCACATAGCGCTGGATGACCCGCTTCACGGGACGTGCGCCATAGAGCGGATCGTAACCCGCCGAGGCGATCCATTCGCGCGCCTTGTCGCTGTACTCCAGCCGGATGCCGTTCTCCGAAAGCATCCTGCGCACGATGCCCAACTGGATGTCGACGATGCGTTCGATGTCCTTGTGCGTCAGCGGCTCAAACATCACGATCTCGTCGATACGGTTCAGGAACTCCGGTTTGAGTTGCTGTTTCAGCAGGTCGATCACCGCGAGGCGCGTCCGCTCGACAACCTCTTCGGGCAGCTTCCTGCCGTCGAAGGCCTCGGCGAAGTTATCCTGGATCACCTGCGAACCCATGTTCGAGGTCATAATGATGATCGTGTTGCGGAAATCCACCGTACGGCCCTTGTTGTCGGTCAGCCGGCCGTCGTCGAGCACCTGCAACAGGATGTTGAAGACGTCGGGATGCGCCTTCTCGATCTCGTCGAGCAGCACCACGGAATAGGGCTTGCGCCGCACGGCCTCGGTCAATTGGCCGCCCTCGTCGTAACCGACGTATCCCGGAGGCGCCCCGACGAGCCGCGACACGGCGTGCCGCTCCTGGTACTCGCTCATGTCGATACGCGTCATCATCTGGTCGTCGTTGAACAGGAACTCGGCCAGCGCCTTGGCCAGCTCGGTCTTGCCGACGCCCGTCGTACCGAGGAAGATGAACGAACCGATCGGCTTGCGGGGATCGTTCAGCCCGGCGCGCGAACGGCGCACGGCGTCGGAAATGGCCGCGATGGCCTGCTCCTGCCCGATGACGCGCTTGTGGAGTTCGTCCTCCATGTGGAGCAGTTTCTCGCGCTCCGAGGCCAGCATGCGCGTCACGGGAATGCCCGTCCAGCGCGACACCACCTCGGCAACGTCCTGCGCGTCGACCTCCTCCTTGATCATCGAACCGCTGGCCGAAGCGAGGCGGTACTCCTCCTGAAAAGCGGCGATCTCCTTCTCGGCCTCCTGAATCTTGCCGTAGCGGATTTCGGCCACCTTGCCGTAGTCGCCCTGCCGTTCGGCCTGCTGGGCCTCGACTTTCAGCGACTCGATCTTATCCTTGTTGGCCTGAATCTTTTTGAGCAGATCGCGCTGGCCCTGCCACCTGGCACGCATCTCGGCGTCACGGGCCTTCAGTTCCTCGATCTCCTTGGTCAGGTGCTCGACGCGCTCCTTGTCCTTCTCGCGGCGGATGGCCTCGCGTTCGATTTCGAGCTGGCGGACCCGGCGGTCGAGCGTGTCGATCTCCTCGGGCACGGAGTTCATCTCCAGACGCAGCCGCGAGGCGGCCTCGTCCACCAGGTCGATGGCCTTGTCGGGCAGGAACCGCGAGGTGATGTAGCGCGTCGAAAGCTCGACGGCGGCCACGATGGCCTCGTCCTTGATCCGCACCTGGTGGTGGTTTTCGTAACGCTCCTTCAGGCCGCGGAGGATCGAGATGGCGTCCTCCTGCGAAGGCTCGTCGACCATCACCTTCTGGAAACGGCGTTCGAGGGCCTTGTCCTGCTCGAAGTATTTCTGGAACTCGTCGAGCGTCGTGGCTCCGATGGTCCGCAGCTCGCCCCGCGCAAGGGCCGGTTTGAGGATGTTCGCGGCATCCATCGCCCCCGACGACTTGCCGGCGCCGACCAGCGTGTGGATCTCGTCGATGAAGAGCAGTATCTCGCCCTCGCTGGCCGTAACCTCCTGCACGACGGCTTTCAGACGCTCCTCGAACTCGCCCTGATACTTGGCGCCTGCGATCAGCGCACCCATGTCCAGCGAGTAGATGACCTTCGACTTCAGGTTCTCGGGCACGTCGCCGTCGATGATCCTGCGGGCGATGCCCTCGGCGATGGCGGTTTTGCCGACGCCGGCCTCGCCCACGAGAATCGGATTGTTCTTCGTGCGCCGCGAAAGGATTTGCAGCACGCGGCGGATCTCCTCGTCACGCCCGATGACCGGGTCGAGTTTTCCCGAGCGCGCCTGCTCGTTGAGGTTGATGGCATACTTGCCCAGCGCGTCGAACTGCTGCTCGGAGGTCTGCGAATCGACCGTCGCACCCTTGCGGAAGGTGCGGATCGCCTCAATCAGCTCCTTTTCCGTCGCGCCGCTGCGTTTGAGGATGTCGGCGGCCTGCCCGCGCTCGGCCACGAGGGCCAGCAGCAGGTGTTCGACGGAGGCGTATTTGTCGCCGAAATTCTTCGTGAAGTCCACGGCGCGCTGGATCGCCTTCGAGGTGTCCTGCGCAAAGAACTGCTCGCCGCCGCCCTCGACGCGCGGCAGCGACGCCACGGCCCGGCCGACCTCGTCGCGCAGCGAACGTACATTCACTCCCACGCGCCCCAGCAGGAACGTCGAGAGCGAATCGTCCTCGCGGATCAGCGCCGCGAGCAGGTGGAGCGGTTCGACAGCCTGCTGTCCCCGCTCCCGCGCCAGTGAGAGCGCCGCTTGCAGCGCCTCCTGCGCCTTGATAGTAAGAGTGTTGATGTTCATAGTAATGCTAATTTATTGTTTCTGTTCTTCATTTTGTCAATTCCGTTTCCGAACGCCGTTATCGCGGCGTCCCGCCGCGTTTACAAGTCTGACCCACCCCCAAGCCCCCGCCTCGGCGGGGGTTTAGTCGCAACGCGACCGGGATTTCGTCCGGAATGCGGAAACAACTCATTCGCAAGACTATTCCACAAAACCCCTGCCAACTCCGAATCCAGGACATAGTGTCATTATTTGTCACAGAACAACTGCCAACAACCGCCAATTTGTCGTGCCGGAGCACGGCACATAATTTTTAATTCTTAATTTTTAATTCTTAATTCATATTTCGTATCTTTGCAACACTATGAGTGATTTCATCGTCAGCGCACGCAAATACCGCCCCGCGACCTTCCGGTCGGTCGTCGGGCAGAAACATATCACCTCGACGCTCCAGAACGCCATCGAGCGCGGCCAGCTGGCCCACGCCTACCTCTTCTGCGGTCCCCGCGGCGTAGGCAAGACCACCTGCGCCCGCATCTTCGCCAAGGCCATCAACTGCCTCGCACCCGACGGCGCCGAAGCGTGCAACGAGTGCGAATCGTGCCGCTCGTTCAACGAAGGACGTTCGCTCAACATCCACGAGCTGGACGCCGCGTCGAACAACTCCGTGGAGGACATCCGCACGCTGATCGAGCAGGTGCGCATCATCCCGCAGGTGGGCCGTTACTCGGTGTTCATCATCGACGAGGTCCACATGCTCTCGGCCGCAGCCTTCAACGCCTTCCTCAAGACGCTGGAGGAGCCGCCCGCCCACGCCATCTTCATTCTGGCGACCACCGAGAAGCACAAGATCATCCCCACGATCCTCTCGCGCTGCCAGATCTACGATTTCAACCGCATCCGCGTCGAAGATTCGGTCGAATACCTCAAATACATCGCCTCCCAGGAGGGCATCTCGGCGGACGAAGAGTCGCTGAACCTCATCGCGCAGAAGGCCGACGGCGGCATGCGCGACGCGCTGTCGATGTTCGACAAGGCCGTGTCGTTCTGCGGCACGGCGCTGGACTACCGCAACGTGGCCCAGACGCTGAACGTGCTGGACTACGACACCTATTTCAGCGTGACGGAGATGCTGCTCGCGGGTAACTACGTCGACGTGCTGGTGGCCTTCGACAGCGTGCTGTCGAAAGGCTTCTCGGGCCAGACCTTCATGTCCGGCATGAACCGCCACATGAGGGATCTCCTGATGGCCAGGCAGCCCGACACGCTGCGGCTGATCGAAATGACCGGAACGCTGCTCGAACGATACCGGACGCAGGCGGGCGCCTGCAGTGTCGAGTTCCTGTTCGGAGCCATCTCCGTACTGACGGAACTTGACGGGAAGATCCGGCAATCGTCGAACCAGCGATTGCTTGTCGAGTTGGGCCTGATGAAAATCGCCGGACTCGGTCAAAAAAAAAATGACACCCTGACATCTTCCGGGGAGTATCCGCTTCCCGAACTGACACCCCGAACGGCGGCCGCGGCCGTCGCGGCGACGCCTGCGGCGCAACCGCAGCCCGAC
>ERZ857801.3729-NODE-3729-length-10126-cov-53.646113_pt1 | contig 10126 bp, 8 predicted proteins | sample MGYA00519762_ERZ857801 | MGnify/ENA primary metagenome ERZ857801 (study PRJEB31778, sample SAMEA3449368) | human gut metagenome | biome: human gut; feature: human-associated habitat; material: faeces | place: United Kingdom | collected 2010/2012 ...
CTCACGTACGGTTCTGAGGGGGGAAGAGGGCAGTAATGCCCTTGACCTACCCGATCGACCTTCCGACCTTGCGCAAAGGAACGGAAGGGCGGTACGCAAAGGCAACACTGTAAAGCTGTGGGGTGGCAATGTGGTAGATATTGTAATTTACGGCACGGAAAAGACCCTTGACGCCTACAAGTTCAATCTGTTGAGAAACAAGCAGATGTTTATCAATCAAATTAACAACGGCACAATCGCCGTGCGCCGTATTGACGAGGGAGGCATGGATGAGGACAGCGGTATGAACTTCGCCGAGTTCGTGGCTATTCTGTCAGGCAATAACGACTTGCTGAACAAGACGAAGCTCGACAACAAGATTATGCAGCTTGAAAAGGAACAGGCTATTTTCAAGAAAGAACGCATCCGTGCCGAGCGTAAAATAGCTGCCGGTCAGGGAGAAATCGAAAAGGCAAAGCGTACTGAGGCCGATTTCAAGAGGGATTTGGAATACATCAACTCGTATAATGGGGCAAAGGCAACCCTGCTTTTGAACTTGCCGCAAGCCAGTACCGAGGAAGTTGGCCGGGAGTTGCACCGTATCGCCAAGACCTACCGCAACGGAGCGTATGGTACAGTTGGCACGTATGCAGGGCTAAACTTGTTGGTGCATAGCGAGTATAATATGGACGGTACGTTTGACCGCAATACATTCTTTGTAGAGGGTATAAGTGGATTGAAATACCGATGCGGTCTGAGCGGTGCGCTGCCGCTTGGTTTCGTTGAGTCGGCACAATATCCGCATGGAGCATTAAGCAAATTGCCCTCTCTTATCGAGAAGCAACAAAAGGCGGTAGAGCGGATAGAAAGCGAAATTCCCACATTGCAGGACATCATTTGCCGTCAGTGGAGCAAAGCCGATGAACTGTCAAGGCTCAAACAGGAATGTAAGGAACTCCAGCACAGGATTGATGAAAGCCTGAAAGAGGCCGAACAACCGCAGGCTGCCAAACACGAAGCTATTGCCGAAGCTGCTTGACATAATCATAATTCAACCGTTCCCTCTGCATGGTCGCGATGACCGGGCAGAGGGATTTTTTTGCGCTCCGGTCTGCCGACGGCTCTACTCTTTTATGGCATCCTTTCTCCCTTTATAACCTCCCGATTCCCCGCCACCACCCATTCTCATTTATAGCTATTAATATCTTCTGTTTTTAGTCAAATAGAGATAATATTCTTTCATCGCATATCCGTTTTTTGCGATACGCCATTTTTAGCTTCTACATTGGTGGCAATGTATCACTTTTGCCTTCACACCTCCTAATAGCTTCAATCAAGGCATCTTTTAACCTTATGAAGGCAAGTTTATCCACTCCTTTTGATATACTGATTTCATTACCGACCAAATCTTTCAACTTGAGTAAACAAGGAACATCTGCCTTATATCTGTCTCCCACATCTTGTAGGTCATAGTCAAAATTATAATGATAAGCAAGAAATTGCGTAAAAGTATTTTTACTTTTATTGCTTAGTTTGCAGAGAGCATCAAAGAGAGCATTGGCATCTTCAGATGCAAATATAGCACGAAGTTCGTATGTACAACTTTTATCTGGATAAGGCAATCTGTCTATGATTATAAGTTGTTCTACTGTTCCTTCAGTCAAATTACGCAGTGCTTTTTGCATTTGATCTGGCAACTCATTTATCTTTGATTCTATCTTCTGCAAGAAATAGTCCACAATATCAACCGTTATTGAGGTCTTGGAATCTGTGGTTACATAATTACATCCACTAATAAAAAGCCCTCTTAGCTGATAAAGTTCCTCTAAACAGGTTTGGCTATCAATCATTTCTGCTATTCTTACTTTTATTAAAGAGACATAAGCCTGTATAAAATAGAAAATGCCAATAGCGTGAAAATATGATAGATATGCAATACTATAACCAAGTTGATAAGCATCTTTTATCTCTCTATCCAATATGGATTTTATAGTGTCCTGACAAATACTTTCAAGTTTTTGCTGCTCCATATCGAAAAAGCCGGATAGCATTTCCCAAGGTTTCAATTCTTTTTGCTTATCCCTTATCTCCGTAACAATAAATTCTACAAGTGGAGCACCTGTGATAATATATTGTATAATAGCCGTAACATACTCCGGATTTAAGACATCATAAATTAGCTCCTTGTTCAAAGAGTGATATTTTTCCCTTAGATGCTGTATCCTTTGCTTATCCTCATTATTATCTTGGAGTAGTGAAATCCGACAATCTCTACTCCAATTACAAATTACCTCTTTGTTCTCACTATTATTATACTCTGCATACACTGCAATAAATGACCCAAGAATATTTTTAAGAAAGATATTATCCTTTTCAATCAGCTCGGGAGGAAGTTTGTTTAAGTGGCTTTTAAAATCATATAAACATTGTCTCAAAACCCGTAAGTTGTCGGATTTTGTACACTTGAAACAGGCAATAATGAAATCACGCATTTCTTTCAAATAATCGGATACCGGTACTTCGCCAAGGAAGTATTCGATGGCTTCTTCTATGTCAGGTTGTATTTCAAATTCCTTGCCTATGGTCTTTTCCTTAAACTCATCCAATACAGCCTTGGGAAGTTTTTCAAGGTGGTTCTCATCTCCAATTACGACAACATGACAATTACAATGCTCTACAAAATAGTTGATAAAGCCTAACAATTCCTTCATCTCTATCAGGCACCTTTCGATGTCATCGAATATCAGAAACTTTACACCTTTTATACTGTCGTCTTTCACTTGTAGTAACGACAACGAATCCAGTGTTGCGGAAAAGGAACCATCCTCTTTAGAGTCTTCATTAAAATCCATACTTGTCTTGAAGACTACCTTACCGGCTAATTTCAAAACTCCCTTTATGAAACGCCCCGTTTTCGAATAGAAGAAAGGATTTAATTCCCTATCTATAGCTGTCTTGATGTCATTCACGCTATCCATTCCATAGGTCGAAATATAGATGGGCTTTAGCGTAATTTCCTCGTCGGTATCTGCGGTTCCATCAAACCTCTTCTTCCATTCTTTTATAAGATGAGTTTTGCCACATCCCCATTTTCCTTTCAGCATCACGGCATACTGAGGATTAGTATTATCAGCATAGCTGTTTAAAAAATCAAGAATCAAAGTATTCATACCTTTGTTATTAACATAATTCTATTTTAACTCCATTGGAAAACAAAAATGTAGCAATAAGAACATTAAATATTGAAATAGTAAACGACGCTGCAAATCCATTATCACCACATCCACAATGAACAAAGTTAGTGATATTTCTTAATACAATAATATCCAAACAACTAAATTTCATGTTTCTTCTTTGAAAGATCCAATAAAGGCTTGCAGGAATCGTCAGTCTTACCATTGATTGCTTAAATATGCGTCTCCTATCATAATAATATCCGCAGAAAATGTGATGGTGGAATACATTTGGCGTTTCCTGTCAACATTGTAAACCTCTTTGTAATATACGATATACGCATATTTGAACTCCACGACACGAAAGATTGAATTATCCTTAGTGTTGTAATAAATCACCTTGCCGCTTATCGCTTTGAAAGGACTGTTTACCATTGCTTCAAGAATAGTAGTTTCTCTGGTAGATTCAACGGTTATGGTAATACGTCCGCCAATAACATTTGTCACTGGCCTTCCTTTATTATCTGTCTTGCGGTTAAATTCAATATGTGATGAAATCACTTCTATATCCTTCCCTTGCAAGCACACGGTTGCCTTTAATTCTGCCATGCTGATCTTATTATTTATTATAAAACCAAGACATTTCGCCTTGGTTAAAGCAGTCAGACCGCTTTCAAGACAAGAAGGAGGATATCATATTTCGCAAATATAGAATTTTCCTTTGAACATAAGTAAGTGTTCGGTGAACTCCCTTGACGAGTAAAGGTAGGGTGTACGTCCTGCTCGGCGCACCTTAAAGTAACATTGAGGGGTATTTACCCGTGCTTGGGCTACCCAAAGAGTGCATCGAGGGGTATTTGTCCGTGTTTGGGTCATCAAAAGGGTACATCGAGGAGTATCTGTCCGCGCTTGGGCTATCAAAAGGGTGCATCGAGGGGTATTTGTCCGTGTTTGGGCTATCAAAAAGGTACATCAAGGGGCATTTGTCCGTGCTTGGGCTACCAAAAGGGTACACCAAGGTACATTCATACCTTTTGCCCCACCTAAAGGGCGTTTAGGATAATGCGTAGGAGGCGAGCTTATTGTAAGCTTTCAGATTATCCGGCAGTAATTCTGCCAAGTCTGTTGAGTAGTCATTGTCATAGTCATGGATATGTTCGAGGAAGTAGATCAGCCATGTACGGAAGTCCACACCGGCAGATTTACAGCACCCGAAGAACGAGTAGAGTACCGCAGCATCTTCCGCGGCGTCATGGTTGCCACAAAATAAATAGTTTTTGCGTCCGCACGCCACGGGACGGACCTTATTTTCTATCTCATTATTATCCGGTCTGTAGCGACCGTCAAGATGGTATCTGGACAATTTGTCGAACCTGCTGTAAGTGTATTTTATGGCTTTTCCGATCGGACTGTCTTTTAAGACCTTTGGATACTCACACACAAGCCATTTCTCAAAGCGTACAAGTATGGGGTATGCAAGGCGTGAGCGGAGTTCCGCTCTCTGCGCATAGTTCATATGCTCGTCATCAGCCTTGCGTTCCACATCATAGAGCAACTGTATTTGTGCGGGGGCATAGTCGGCGCGTTGCAGATCATTCTTTCTCGCTTCAAAAAATTTTCTTCTGGCATGGGCCCAACAGCCCAGCAGGATAATCCCTTTCTTCGCGTCCAGCAAATCGTATCTTTCGTAACCGTCCGTCTGTATGGCTCCACGGAACTTGCTGAAGAGCTTCAAGACCACCCTACCTGCACGGGAGCCATTATCATAATAGAAAAACTGACGTCCGGTCATAACGCTGCGCACAAGCCAGATGTATCCTTTTACCGTCTTGTGTTTCTCGTCATGTATGACAGGGATTGTAGTCTCGTCCGATTGTATATAGTCCGTTTGTAATATCAACTCCCAGAGTCGGAAGTATAGTGGCCTTAAAAGATCGGCCACATCTTTGAACCAGTCGTTAACCGTCGATGGCGGGAGATGCACGCCTACTCGCCTGAACCTTTCCAACTGCCTGTGGAACGGGAGGTGGTCCACATACTTGTTTATCATCATTTCAGCCAGCAACGAGGAGGACGCATAGCTCTTGGCGATCGGCATGACCGGTACTGTTCCTGTACGGAACTCGTCCGTGCCTTTCCGCTTGGCCGTATGCCGTATTATTTTCCGGATATAAAACCGTTCAGGTTCATACACGAGGACCTCGGTCACTTCCTCTCCGGGAAGAAGAACCCATTCCTCTTCATTATACCCTTCAGGATAAACATGCTCCTCCCTGCGTTCCAGATTTTCAGGGAGAGGATTACGGACCGGACGCTTTCCTGCCATCTTTTTACGGGCGATGACCGCCTCTCTGGTAGCTTGCAGCTCCTTTTCTGCTTCCGCAGCGGCTTCCGCTTCTTCCGGCAACATGTCAAAACCTTCAAAATCCAGCCATCTGTCTTGTGCGTCAGGTTTGATAAACTTTTCCGCTTTCCGCCCATATAATTGACGTTCCAGATATGCCACCCGTTCTTCCAACTTGCTGATCTTTGCCTCCTTTTTGGCGATAATGGTATCTTTTTCAGACAACTGAAGCTCATAAGCCTCCTTTTCCGCAACCCCAAGAGGCTGCGCGGACACCTTTTCCCTCAACCTGCTGTTCTCCCTGTAAAGGCAGTCGCATTTATACATGAGGTCTTTTATAAGGGCTTCGTTTTCTGTTGACGTATTTGACATAACTGTTTCTAAATATGACACTAAGATACGCAAAATCGGTTAAAGGACAATGCGACATGTGTTATAATTTGTTACAATTGAACGTTACAGGCATATTTCTTTTATGCCGTCTGACCTTGCTGCTGTCTATACCCTGGACCATCATTACAAGATCGCTCCAGAAGGTCTCCACGACTTTGATGCGGCCTTCTTCCGTATCAATAGAAGGTACGTGGAAGTACCCTTGTTCCAATTTCATGTGATATATTACCAGTCCACCATATTCCATGTGGAGGATTTTCATAGAGGCGCAATTCCTTGATATGAAAATGAAAGCGTCTCCATCACGCACATTCTTGCCCATCTGATCTGTCACCAGACCGCTCAAAGTATAAAAACTCTTACGCATATCGGTCGGATAAGGATACAGATAATATCTGTTTGACTCGTTAAGACTGAACATCGGCTGATTAACGGTTAAGGTTTAAAAATATAAGGGTCTGTAAAATCTCTGATGACACGGGACCATTTAACCGCACAGTAACACCATTGGGATATACTATTTCACAGACACTTTGTGGCTGTCCGGAAGAAGGAAAATCAGGAGAAAAAAAAGATGCTGGAGCTGGAGTTTTGCCGGACAGGGCATGACCGCCAGCTCCCATTTTAACCGGTATAAACTTACCTTTGGCTGCGGCATTCGTTTTGGGACCTTTCAGTTTTGCTTTCCAAAAGCTGAAACGTTTACGCTTGATTCCTTCATTAGAGCAAAAATCCTTTATTGTTAAACCGCTTTCTTTATATCGGGCATAAATTTCTTTGAAATCGTCCATTGTCCATTGAACTCTTGTCACCATAATTGTATATTTTTAAATCATGGACAAAGGTATTCAATGAAAGGATTATTTATAGGGGGAGTTCACCGAACACTTACCTTTATATCGGGCATAAATTTCTTTGAAATCGTCCATTGTCCATTGAACTCTTGTCACCATAATTGTATATTTTTAAATCATGGACAAAGGTATTCAATGAAAGGATTATTTATAGGGGGAGTTCACCGAACACTTACGAACATAACAAACAATCAATTAAATTTATTAACCAGCAAAATCGAAGAAACTCTATTTACAGGCTATCCTCCCTTCTAAGTATTATTTATACAAAGTAGAGAAATGCTTGCAAGTTCAAGATGTACCACAAGATTAAGACTTGATGTAATTTTTTCAAGTTGAGAGCCGAGCTATCCGCGTAATAGCTCGGCTTGTTTTTTTAAAATGAGGGAAAGGTTATTTAGGTAGATGATATTTGTCCTTTATATGCTCGGCCACGTGTTCGACTTCTGGAAACAACGTTGATTTGTCTATGCCGAGAGCTTCAAGCTGCTTCCTGATTTTCTGTTTCTGCGCTTTATTGATGATGTACACTTTGTATCTGAAGTTAAGCTGTGCAGGCTTGCTTTTATTGCCATTGATACCATAAAGGAAAAATGCCCCGGACTGCCGGATTATGCGAGGATTGTCAAACATAGGTTTCACGCAAAAGACTCTTTCAATATCCTTTGAGTCGATCACATTTTGGAAATGAGGTTTCTCGTACTTAATTTCATGCAGAAGATAGGCTATGTCTGGTTCATCATTAAAATCTTCACATTCCAAATCCCGAAGGGATTCGATACTGAAATCTATTGGGCGTTTTGCAATATTGGATACAACACTCACCGCATCGCTGTCAAAATATTTAATATCTGACGTTTTAACTTCAAACCGGAATAGTTTACCGTCAACATCTTCATTTTCACATGCAAAATACAGAGCTACCAAAGGATTTGTAGTGATATCCAAGAGTCGCGTCGGCAAAGAATAATGCTGCATCTTGACCAATTTTTCAAAGGTGGATGTATATCCTTTGAAATCAGCCGGACATTGGGCAATAATATCTTTGAATATTTTATCCTCATTCTTTATTAAAAGCTCTTCTCGATAAATGGAGGGTATCAATCCGAAATTCTTATCTGACTGTCCTCGATAAAAGATATGGTAATCTATATTGTCCTCTAACTCGTTCTCAAGTTTTTCTAATAATATTTTGATACTATCAATGTTGGATGAATCCCTCTCCGGAGTATAATTATATGCCTCGTATGAAATCTCCCACGGATGCTTTCCAAAGGTCTTGACTATTTTTTCTGACAACTCACTATATGATGCAAAGCTATCATAAGTATAGCCCAGTTTCTTGCTTCTTAAATACGATGAAGTGTTGGAATCCAAAGGAACATATTTTTCAGGATTAGCGTAGAACAGAACAATGCTGAGCTTTCCCTTTCCGACACTTTTAATGTTCAATGCCGTTTGAAAAAGTCGTTCATCTACTTTCCCTTCTTTTACCTGTCCGAACAATTTCCATAATACATTTATATCATTATTGCCCCTGATTGTCTTCCATGGGAATAGATGCACTTTCATGGGATGGGTTGTCGGGATGCCTGATACATCTGTTGGTTCTGGACAACTAAAATTTAGCTTATGCCTTAAATCCTGTAAGATTTCGACCCTTTTTTCATTGGAATGAAACTTGTTGAGATACGCCAAGAATGTGAACGGGTCTATTTCTTGCAGTGTAATCTCTTTGCCTCTTTCTGTGCCATCACGAAAACCGGTAATACCAATTTCTTTTAGCGTAGATATAAGTTCTGGCTGGCTATTCTGTTTTCCAAGTAGCCAATCGGATAATTCTTTATAGAATGGTATCCATGTAAATTGCTTATCCATTGTATCGTAATACTAATTTAAATTCTTACATAATGCCGTTTATAGAGCCGAAAAAATCCCTTAAAACCATCAAGGAAAACTAATTTAAAACATCACTATATTTCAACCATACGTTACAGAACTCACTTTTAGGAATTTCTATTGTTTGCATAACCTCTGTTTCTTCTTCATAATTGAGTTCCTCAAGAGAAGGATACTTCCCTTCAGCTAATCTGTCTGAATTGATAGTATTGGAATATAGGATATGATTACCATTTTTGAAAATCTCTACCTTCCTTACTTCATATCCTTCTTCATCTATTTCAGAGAAAATATACTCTGGCTCATCTATAAAAGTGTGAAGCCAGTGAATTTTGAAATATCTCATATATCTATCCTCTACATTTTATTTTTCCTGAACCAACTATTCTATCTGAAATGTCCAAATCAGTATCCCCTCTCACTACAAAAACACCATCTCTTCCTTTTATTACATCTAATCCAGACACGTCAATTGCAACATAGTGTGTGTATTTATATTTATTAGGGACATTGATAAATTGACGACCTAACTGAGAAGGTGTTTTTGTACCAGGAACGATATCAGATAAATACTGTCCATTTCCATATCTAACATCTTTAGGATTAAGTTCCTTTAAAGATGGTTTTATGGTTTTGGTTTGTAAAATACCTTCCATTCCAGACTGATTTGTATAATGATATAAAATATCCAATCCAAATGGGTCTATCTGTGTACTGGGATCGAAAACATATCCGTATAGCGTAGGATTACCACCCGCCAAACCTATGGGGTCTTGATTTAAATAATTCCCTGTATTAGGGTCATAGTACCTGAACCTGTTGTAGTACAATCCCGTTTCTCCATCCTCGTACTGTCCCTGATAGCGGAACGGCACGAGCGTTCGGTCTCCGTGGCATTCCTTCACCTCTCCGTACACATCCAGCAGCATCTCCCAGACAAGCTCTCCCTTGCTGTCGTATGCCTGCGTGGGTGTACCCAGGTAGTCATGCACTATCGTGTAGCGTTCCCCGTCCGTGACCTTCGCCACAGGCGTGAACGACGTGCCGTCATACACCCATGTCACAAGGCCCTCCGGCTTCTCCGTGCCGTCGTATTCCTCGCGTCCGGTCTCGTCCGTGACGAGCTTCGGTCTGTCGGCTTCGTCGGTGTCCCATTCATGCAGCACCACGTTGCCGTCCCAGCCGAAACGGTGTACGGTGTCGCCCGTCCTCTTTGACACCCGTCTGCCGAGGGCGTCATAGCCGAACATGACCGTCCTGCCGTCGGGAGTCCTCACCCCGGCAAGCATACCGTTGGCCTGCCACTCGTAGCAGGTGTCACCCGGCTGCCAGCAGGCGAACGGAGTGGTTTCCTTGCTGCCGTTATCGGTATCCACATCGTCCGCAGAGAACAGCATACCGAGCCATCCCTTCTTTCCGGTATGCCCGTTTTCCGGAACGGACACATCCCTGCGGCTCTTGTGTACGAGGTTGCCCTCGCAGTC
>ERZ857801.3737-NODE-3737-length-10117-cov-3.200855_pt1 | contig 10117 bp, 10 predicted proteins | sample MGYA00519762_ERZ857801 | MGnify/ENA primary metagenome ERZ857801 (study PRJEB31778, sample SAMEA3449368) | human gut metagenome | biome: human gut; feature: human-associated habitat; material: faeces | place: United Kingdom | collected 2010/2012 ...
TTGGGTGCTGCCCGCTGTTCTCAATGGACGCGATATATCGGGGCGCAATATTCAGTGTGTCGGCTAACTGATTGCGTGATATTCCCTTTGCCTTTCTTGCTGCTTTAATGGCTTGCCCGAAAGCCTTAAAATCGAATTTCTCTTTGCTCTGCTTCATAATTATTTCACCCGGTTACATTTTACTGTTCCTCTTTTCTTTAAGATATGATTACACAGAACATAGTATTGACTAAAATAGAGCATATATGTGATTTTGTTAATCGGGACAGTGATTGACTTTTTAGTATCAAAGTGATAATATTATCACACAACTTGATTAGGAGGATATATTATGATAGATAAGATAATGGATTGTATTGCGAACCCGGTAAAATGCAAATTACTAATTGAAATATATTCACATGGACAAGCAACTGCTAAATATTTATCGGATAAATTTGACGATATTCCACAAGCAACTTTGTACCGCAATCTAAAAAAAATGTTAAGTGATGGTCTATTAAAAGTTATTGAAGAAACGCAAGTGCGTGGTACAGTAGAAAAAACTTATGCACTTGCGTTTGACCTTAACAGTGATTTTGAAACAATATTAGCAGAAAATTCCGGTACACTTTATATGCAATTATTTATGCAGTATTTTTGGGGATTTGCAAAACAGTTTCAGGAGTATTGCCAGTCCCCAAACATTAACATTAAGGAGGATATGTCGGGATTTTCACTTTCTCATATCTATTTATCTGATGAAGAATTGGATACGCTTATGAACAATATTTCAAGTATCATTAGTACAGTAAAAAATAATAAACCAAACGATAAAAGAAAGATGAGAACAATAGGGATAATTCTTTCGCCACCAGACAATGTGCAGTAAATATCTACCGCCCATAAAATAGGGCGGTTCTTATTGACTTAATATTATCATTATGATAATATTATCTATATGAGAAATAAGGAGGGATATTATGAAAAAACAAAAGAAAACAATGATTATCATTACATTCGTTACACTTATTATTGTACTTGTAGCACTTTGCTTTTTACCGGACACAATCCCCTTACATTTTGGGGCAACAGGAGCGAGTAACTTTGGAAGCAAATACTTTTTATTGTTGTTCATTCCTATTCCTGCTGGTCTTTATTGGGCGTTTTGTCATAGGTCGAAATAACAAGGAGGAAAATTATGCAAGCAATACTTGAAATCAAAAATTTTACGAAAACATATTCCCAAAATAAAAAAGCAGTAGATAACCTTTCATTATCGGTTATGCCCGGAGAAATTCATGGTTTTATTGGACACAATGGAGCCGGAAAAACAACTACTATTCGAGCAATCGTTGGTGTAATGGATTTCAACGATGGCGAAATCCTAATTGCAGGACACTCAATAAAAAAGGAACCTGTCAAATGCAAATCATTGACAGCATATATCCCCGATAACCCTGACATATATGATTATATAACAGGTATTCAATATCTAAGTTATATGGCTGATATGTTTTCTGTTAAAAAAAAGCAACGTGAAGTACTCATACAAAAATACGCAGAAGTATTTGGCATTACAGATAGCTTAGGTAATCTAATTAGTTCTTATTCGCATGGTATGAAACAAAAATTGGCGTTAATTGGTGCTTTCCTGCATAGCCCTAAACTTCTTGTATTAGATGAACCATTTGTAGGTCTTGACCCGGAAGCTGCCTTTCATCTAAAAGAATTTATGCGTGAATTGTGTAATCAAGGAAGTGCTATATTCTTTTCTACTCATGTCTTAGAGGTTGCCGAAAAACTATGTGACAAAGTTTCTATCATCAAGCAGGGAAAAATGGTTGTGAGTGGTAGCATGGAAAATGTGCGTGGTTCAGATAGTCTTGAAAATGTCTTTATGGAGGTAGTCGAAAATGAAAAATAAATATCTGCTGCTTCTTAAAATGCAGTTTTTTAATTTTCTTGGTATTAACCGGCTACGGTATTCCAGTAATAAAAGAGAAATTCGTCGTAGCTTTATTATCGGTTTTAGTTGGCTATTGGTTATTGTCTTACTAATTACTTACAGTGCGATTATCAGTATTGGGTTCGTAAAAGCAGGAGCTATTGATATTTTACCGATTGTTTCCACATTGATATGCTCTATTATTACATTGGTATTAACGTTCCTTAAAAGTACTGGTGTGCTTTTTGGTTTAAGAGATTATGATATGATTATGTCACTTCCGGTAAAAAAGAGTGACATAGTTTTGAGCCGCTTGACAATGATATATTTTACTAACCTTTTAATCAGTGTCATTGTAGTGCTTCCTACTATTGTTATTTTTGGGGTAAGTGCAGAAGCAGGAATATACGGAAGCATTATGCTTTTGTTTTTCATGCCTTTTCTTCCTATCATTCCTATGATTATTTCTTTAGCACTTGGTGTTTTGATTACTGCACTTTCTTGCCGGTCAAAGCATAAAAATATCTATTCACTGGCATTAAGTACACTTGCAGTCCTACTGATTGTTATTGCTTCTACACAAGTGCAAAATATGGGAACTGATGAATTACTGAATATAGGATTTGTAATTTCTAATGTAGCAGATAAGCTCTATCCCCCAGCAACGCTTATTTCTAAAGCTGTTGAAAGCCAAGACTGGTTACTATTTAGTATGTTTGCAGGAATATCTATTTTAGTTAGTGTAATTTTCACAGTTGTTGTTTCCTATTTTTATCAAAGTCTAAACACTATCACGTCGAATTATGCTACTACTAGATACGAAGATAAGCCGTTGAAAATTTCTTCTCCATTTAAGGCAATGTATAAACGTGAATTTTACAGATATTTTTCCTGTACGATTTATGCACTTAATTCTACAATCGGAATAATACTATTGTTTGTTGCTTCGGTACTACTTTTATTTATTAGTCCCGAAATATTGGAAAAACAAATCGGTATCATTGGTCTTAACCAAATATTACGGGAAGTACTGCCGTTTGTTATTGCGGTATTCATTACAATGACCTCTACCGCTTCCGCTTCTTTATCATTAGAGGGGAAAAGCCGTTGGATAATGTGTTCTATTCCTGTCCGAGCCATTGATATATTTAATGCTAAGATAGCTGTCAATTTAACAGTGATTTTTCCATTTATGCTGATAAGTACTGTTTTGTTAGGTATCACAATGAAAGTTTCATTGATACAGACGGTTTTCTTATGTATTGTACCAACAGTTTATGCTCTTTTTATATCGGTTTTTGGAATGTATATGAATGTAAAGTTTCCAAAATACGATTGGACAAGTGAGTATTATGCAATAAAAGGAGGCTCTATTTCTGTTCTTTCATCAATGGGAGTCGGTATGTTGAGCAGCCTAATTCCGTTATTTACTTGCATTATTTTTTCTGATTATACTATTTGTATAATGAGTATTGTTTCCGTCTTTCTGTTAATAGTTTCTTTCGTATTATATAAAAAGCTACATCAATATCGACTTTATGAAGTATGAAAAATCAGATTTATTGGATAAAAAATTCAAGGCACTTGCTAATCCTACAAGACGGGAAATACTAATACTCTTATCTAAAAAACCATTAAACGCCGGAGAAATTGCAACCAAATTTACAATATCATTTGCTTCCATATCACATCATTTACAGAAATTAGAAGCAAGTAAACTTATTATTTCAAGGCATATTGGAATAAATATACAGTATAGTCTATGTATATCTGAGTTTGAAGAAATTTATTTATGGATTGCAAATTTAATATAATTGGAGCCTGCTAGATATGGCGAAGAAAAAAAAGCCGTTGTATAGCAGATATATTTTCGTGCGTTCATTCTGTTACGGCGGTTTTGAAATAAAATCAAAGCCGCTGTTTTCTTTTTTCAAAAGTAAGAATACAGAGAGTGTATTAAAGTCGCCCTTTTACAAGGATATGGCGGTATCAAGGAGGTATCGCCATGTACTTTTTCTTATCCCCGTCTAATGGGTTACTATCAAAAAAAGCCATTATCCACCAACGGGTTATTTCGGCTATGAAGATGAACTGTCAAATCAATTAAATACTACTGTTATTTCCTATGCGTCTGTCTGCATTTTGCAGGCAGGCGCATTTCGCATTTTACAGAAGATTTGTCTGAAACTTGATAGCGTACCGGGTGGCAGCAGCCTATTTCAAGGCAAACAACCTCACCAAGCCGCCCAGCCCGAAAAAGCTGGAAGCCGAGTATGCGCAGCTGGCATCCGAAAAGGCAAAGTTCTATGAACAGTACAAGGAAGCCAAGGACGAACTGCTCAAGCTGAAAACCGCAAAGCAGAATGTTGCGTCCTATTTCCGGGAGGAAGAACAGGCGCAGATCGTGTCAAATTGACACAATTCCTCCCGCTGCCGCAGAAGCAGGCGTTCGTAAGCAGATTGCAGAGCAGAACAACGTCAGCGAATCCTACGTTGCCCGTTCTGAAAAGCTCATCCGCGCCCTTACGCCTGATAAAAATCGGAGCTTTGATTTTCTCGCCCGACTTTGCCACGGTGGGACGATCAAAGGAGCGTGCGTTTGAACAAAAAGAAAAACTCTGGCGAAGGCGAGCGCTGCATCACCGGAAAAATCGCATGGATTTTACCGCAATTTGATTGTAACTTCTCTGGGCTCATCTTATAATAATAGATACTTTCCTTCAACAAGTGAATCGAGGGCAATACCATGACGTATAAGGACATCAGACACAACAAAGAAGTCAACGAACTGCTAAAAAAGGGCAATCAGAATTTGGGCTTACTGGGCTACACCGACCACTCGCAGGATCATTGTGTCCGGGTAGCAGAAACCGCTGCGCATATCCTGAAAAAATTCGATTATTCGGAACATGACATCGAGCTTGCCCGGATCGCAGGCTATATGCACGATATCGGAAATGCCATCAATCGGAACCGCCACGCCGAATACGGTGGGCTGCTGGCCAACGAGATTCTCAAACAGTATGACCTGATCATTCCGGACCGCATCACCATTGTGTCTGCCATTTCCAACCACGATGAATCTACCGGCGGAGCTGTGGACCCCATCTCGGCAGCCCTCATCATCGGTGACAAGACCGATGTGCGCCGCAGCCGGGTGCGCAACAAGGAACATCAGAGCTTCGACATCCATGACCGGGTCAACTATGCCGCCGAGCGCTCCGAGCTGACACTGGACCCGGAGCGGCGCACCCTCACCCTCTCCCTGGGCATCAACACCGAATTCTGCGCCGTGATGGACTACTTCGAGATCTTTCTGGAGCGGATGCTCCTCTGCCGCCGGGCGGCGGAATTCCTGGAGCTGACCTTCAAGCTGGATATCAACGGCCTGAGCCTGCTGTAAACGCACAGCCGTGGCGGACGCTCCTCCTGTGCAGCAAAAACTCCAGAGACAGCACAACCCCCCGGCCATCCATCGTGACCGGGGGGCTACCGTTCGATCTGGGGTTCTACCACTACACATTACCTCGCACTTTCTACAGATTTTACCACGCGGTGGAGCAACAGAACGGGAAATTCCTTTGTTTCACTGTCTCCTGCAACAAATCGGCACTTGGTTTCCGTCTTCGGCGAACTTCACCTCGGAGGTCTTCCCTTTGTGCATCTCACTTCATTGAGTCCGTTGGGAACGAGTGCAAGCTTGGAACTTCAGGTATTCAGTCTTCCAATACGCTGTGGTCGGAAAAGAATGAGCTTTCTCAGCCCATGGGGCTCACCTCTTTCTTTTTCTGTCTAGATCATACTACCATCCATCCCTTTTGTCAAGTGTTTTTGTTTGAATTGCCTCATTTTTTGCAAGCCGGACAGTAAGAGGGAGTGCCGCCTGGGCGGCCCTCCCTCTTCCCGCTCTTTATCCCCGGAAAAAGAGCTGGAGAATCACGCCGTAGAGCACGGAGGCGCTGATGCCGTAGGCCAGCACCGGCCCGGCGATCACAAACATCTTGGCGCCCACGCCCATGACCAGCCCCTCGCACTTGAATTCCAACGCCGGGGAGACCACCGCGTTGGCAAACCCGGTGATGGGTACCAGCGTGCCCGCCCCTGCGTGCTTGGCCAGCTTATCGAACAGCCCAAGCCCGGTAAAAAGGGCCGCCAGGAAGATGATGGTCACCGACACGGCGGTGCCTGCGGCGTTCTCGTTCAGCCCGCACCCGCGGAACAGATTCAGCAGGGCCTGTCCGCCGGTGCAGATCAGCCCGCCCGTCACAAAGGCCCACAGCAGGTTTTTCCACAGGGGCGAGGGCTTGGCCTTCTGACTGACATAGCGGCCATACTCTTGATTGGTCATATCCATGCGTCCGCAGCCTCCTTTTGTCCTTTGTAAGGTTTCCCTTGACAGCGAAGTTTATGCGTGCTATCTTATTTTAATCATTTACTAAATTACTAATTTACTGATTGGAGGCCGACCATATGCACATCCCCACCACCCTCAAGCACAAGCCCGTCCTGGTGGCCGAGGACTACGGCCGCATCGACGGCCGCACCGCCTATGGCTCCGACGCCCAGGGCCTCTCCCTGGGCCTAGCCCAGTGGAACGACCGGGGCAAGGTGGACATCTCCGCCAAGGTGTGGCGGCACACCGGGGAGAAGTGGTCCCGCCAGTCGGAGGAGCTGCCCCTCCACCGGGTGCTGGATCTGGCGATTCTGGCCTGCCGGGCCCAGCTCTATTTCCAGGAGGAGGCCTACCGCTTCCCCAGGGGCTACGACCCGGAGCATCCCCAGGTAGACCGCATCGGCCTGCAGGGGGACGCCATGACGGTGGAGGTATGCACCTCCAGCGACCACATCGACGAGGATCTCCGTCTGTTCCAGGACGCCCTGGCCCGGGACGGCGAGCTGCTCGGGGAGCGCATGCGGGTGCTGGCCCGGCTCCTGGGGGAGCTGGGCTGCCGGGGCTGAGCGCGGAACAAGCGCGGGCCCCCGGTCTCAAAGAGACCGGGGGCCCGTGTTGTTTATCCGTCCCTCACAGCATGGCGTAGAGCAGCTTTGCCACCTCGCCGCGGGTGAGCAGATCGTTGGGGCGGATGCGGTTGTCGTTGCCGGTGATCACACCCTGGCCCACCAGGCTCCTGAGGTAGCCGGCCGCCCAGTCGGGCACCTGCCCCGCGTCGGAGAAGGTGAGCTCCGGCTCGGCGTAGCCCTTGGCCTGGGTGCGGCCCAGAATGGTCATGGCCTCGGCCCGGCTGATGGTGGCCAGGGCGTTGACGGTGAGGCCGCTCTCGTTGGCCCCGCCCTTCAGGATGCCCAGGCTGTACATGGCCTTGACCTCATTCAGCGCCCAGTCCGGAATGGAGGCGGCATCCACGAAGGGCAGCTCCACATTGGCGTACTGGGTGAGATCCAGGTCCATCCACCGGGCCACCATAGCGAAGAACTCCGCGCGGGTGATGTTCTTTTCCGGCTGATAGACAGGGATCTCCACGCCGGTGCCCTTGGACACGCCGGTGTCATAGAGGTAGGTGGCGTAGGGCTCGGCCCAGTGACCCGCCATATCCCCAAAGGGGGAGGTACGTGTCCCGGCGGGCTTGACATCCGCGGAGGCGCGGGCCAGGTTGCCGCTGGCGTCGCAGGCGGTGACGCTCACCCGATGGTAGCCGCTGTCGGCGGCGGGCAGCGTGGCGGTCAGGGTTCCGGAGGCCTCGTTCCAGGTAAAGTTCAGAGTCGCCCCGTCATAGGTCAGGCTCACATTGGCCTGGGGAATCGTGCGGTCCACGTTGTCCGACACGGCGGCGGTGAGCTGAGTGCCGCTGACGGACAGGCGGACGGTGGGGGCAATGGTGTCGCTGACATTCTCATTGGAGGTGGTGAACTGGTCCAGCCAGATGGTCCCGGCCGGGCCGCCCGCGCCGCCGCCATAGATCACGTCCAGGCTGGTGAGGGTGGCCGCGCCCTCGGGCAGCTCGGCGCTGACGTACTTCCATCCGGTGAAGTCCAGGGCGGTCAGCAGGAACTGCTGGCTCTGGAGGTTGGCGTCCGCCGCCGTGGCCATCAGGGTATTGCCCGAGCCGTCGCCGTACACCCACACGCCCAGCCAGCTCTCTCCGGCAGGGATGGGCAGCGCGCTGTTCAGGCTCGCCGTTCCGCCTGTGGAGGCGTCATAGGTCATCCTCAGGCTCTGGCGGCCGTTGTGGACGTAGTCCAGGCCGGTCTCGGCCCCGTAGGAGGCCGTGCTGGTGGCACCGAAGGAGGCCAGGTCGCCCTCACAGTCCTCCAGCGTCTTGACGTGGCCCGCGATACTCACTGGCACGGTGAGGGTCTTGCCCCCGGCGGAGACGGTGAGGTTACCGCTGGCGCTCTTTGTCCCGGCGGTAAAGACGCCGTTTGCGTCCACCGTGCCCACCTCTGGGTCCGCTGACCAGGTGAAGCAGGTATCCTGGGCGGTGAGGGCCAGCTTGCGGTAAGAGGCGGAGGCCTTCAGATCCACCTGGCCGCCGGGGTCCAGGTTGAGGCTGGCGACCGCCGCGCCGGTGGCTTCATTGGTCAGGGTGATCTCGTCCGGGGTGCGGACGGTGGTGATGTAGCCGGTGCCGGAGGCGGAGCCGTCGGTGGCGGTGACCTGGGCAAAGCCGCTCTCCGCCCCGGCGGTAAAGAGGCCGTTCTCGTCCACAGTGCCGCCGCCGCTGGACACCGACCAGCTCACGCCGCCGCCGCTGGTGGGGAAGTAGCTGGTGTCCAGCCCGGTGGCGGAGAGCTGCACCGTGGCCCCGGAGAGCAGGATGCTGTCGGAAGGGGTCACGTAGTAGGAGGCCAGCTCGCCGGTGGGCTGGAGCCCGGTGGTGAGGAAGATGGCGGTGCTGTTCTTCCGCTGGCTGCCGTCGGAGGGCTTGTTGACCACCTGCATGCCCTCCTGGTCGGGGTAGGTGACGCCGATGGTGGTGGAGCCGCCGCCGTCCATGCAGATGGCCTCCACGCATCCCAGCTCAATGAGGCGCTGGGCCACCTGGCCCTGGGTGGCGCCCACGCTGTAGCCGGGCTGCTTTCCATCCATGGCGTAGAAGATCACAGTGCCGTCAGCCTTGATGCCGATGGCGGGCCAAGCGGTGCGGGAGGCGTCCAGTCCGGAGTCCACCTGCCCGTTGGTGACCAGCTTGGACACGCCGCCCAGGGCCTGGACCGCCTGGCTCCAGCGCTGATCGCTGCTGGACACGGTAAGGGTGACGGTATCCCCCGGCTGAAGGGCCCGCAGGCGGGTCAGGGCCTCCTCGCTCTCCTTGGCGTTCAGGGTGAGCACGGCTTTGCCCTCGGGAATGGGGATACTTCCGGTGGACTCCAGCACCTGCTCCACCACATACTGGGTCTGCCGGCCGATGGTAGGCTTAACGGCGTAGGTGCCGGTGCCGTCATCCACCGGGGACAGAATCACATCTACCCCCGGCTCGGTGTTCTGGGTGGTAGCGGCGAAGTCGTCGGTCAGCAGGGTCAGGCCGCCCACAGCGGCACTGTCCGTCAGCTTTCGCACCTTATTGATGCCGCCGCCCAGCTTTACGGCCTGCCCTCCGAAGGACACGGAGACAGACAGCCCGTTGCGGGCGATGAAAGCGGTGCCGTCGGCGTTGAAGCCGATGGCCCAGGTGTCGTTGTAGTAGCCTGTGGCCCGCACAATCCCGTCGGTCACCACCAGTCCGGTGGGCGCGCCGGTGGAGAGCACATACCAGTCGCCGTTCAGGCCGGACACCACCCGTTTGCCCTGGCTCTCCAGGGTCTGGGCCATGCCGGACAGGGTTACCCGGTCGGTAACCTTGGAGCCGTAGGCCACCGTGGGCACTACGCTGGCGTTGGGGGAATACTCCACATAGTACTCGGTGCGCAGGTCGGAATAGGTATCGCTCCAGAACACGTTCTTTCCCAAGCTGGCCCCCTGGGAGAGGGGCGCCCGCCCGGTATGTACGTCCCAGCCCATGGCCTGGGACGCCGAGGCCGCGGTGACAGTCAGGGCCAGCGCCAGACCCAGGGCCGCCCCCCGCCGGATCCATTGTTTCATACTTGTCCTCCTAATATCGTCTGTGAAACGGGTCATACGAAAATTATGTTAACACAAAAGCCCCCGCTTGTAAACAAGCGGGGGCCAGGATTTGTCAATCCAATTCTTACATTTTTCTTGCTTTGGCTGAGGGGAACGCCGTCCGGTAC
>ERZ857801.3743-NODE-3743-length-10105-cov-5.734328_pt1 | contig 10105 bp, 15 predicted proteins | sample MGYA00519762_ERZ857801 | MGnify/ENA primary metagenome ERZ857801 (study PRJEB31778, sample SAMEA3449368) | human gut metagenome | biome: human gut; feature: human-associated habitat; material: faeces | place: United Kingdom | collected 2010/2012 ...
TTTTCTCATTGCGGATTCTCCTTCTTCTGATTTGATTCAACGCGCTCGATAACCTTCCAACGGGAGTCGAGGACCACGATGGGCAGCCGGCAGTGCTCCGTCAGCCACAGCCGCAGCTCCTCCAGAGTTCCCCCCTTCAGATTTTCCTTGCTCAGCACCAGGGTGTCTCCCTGCCGCGTGACACAGTAGACGTTCTTCTCGGTCTCCACCAGCCGGACGCAGCTGGAGTAGGGGTAGTGGAAATCCCCTCTCCCGTTGGCCGCCCACAGGCTCTCCTTTTCCAGCACATAGTCGGTGGACTGCACCGCCTTCTCCATCTGCCGGTAGGTCTTGCGGGCCGCGATGTGGTAGGCCATGGCCCCCCAGCCCAGCATCGCCAGGCCCAGCAGGCCGAAAATCGCGCCCACCACCAGCTGCCCACTTGCCAGCACGCTGCCGGCCCCGATGCTCAGGCACAGCACCCCTACGCCCAGATAGAACGCCTGGGTCTTGCGGATGCAGTTTGGCACCAGAACCCGGTCCACCACATGCTGCATCTCCTCCACCAGCGAAAAATCCATATGGGTATGGGTCCTCAGTTTTGGCTTCTGCGCCACGCAGATTCCCCCCTGCAATAAAAATGCCCTGAGCCGCTTTGGCTCAGGGCGAACGTAATCGTGTCCGTGGTACCACCTGAATTTTCCCCTGTGGGGAACGCTCAAGCCCGGTAACGGCGGGGGCCGCCGCCCCTTACTGCACCGTTCAGGGGCGGAGCTTCGAGGCCACCTTCTCCCGCCCGGCGGAGAGACTTGCACCACCCGTCTCCTCTCTTCACCGCCCGCGGCCGGATACTCCTCCTCGGCAACGCTTTTCTGGTATTTCAAATATGAATTATATGGGATTTCCCGGCGGTTGTCAAGGAGTTTTCACTCTCCTCCGCTTGGGACCGGGCGCTCAGGAACGCTCCGGGCCGCCGCCCACCGCCGTGATGACCGGCTTTCCCTCCCGGTCCAGCAGGGGCGTCAGCCCCCCTCCGTTTCCACTCCAATAATACAGGTAATTGACCCCCGTCTGGGTGTCCACCAGGATCTCGGCCACGTTGACCAGGCCCTGGCTGTAAACCTTCTGAAACCGGTCCTTGTCCATTTCAGCTTTTTTCCTCCACAAGAACTCTACTCACTGGGCCGCCTGAGGCTTCTCCAGAGGAATCTCCTCCGCGTCGCCCCACAGGCGCTCCAGATCATAGAACTTCCGGGCCTCGTCCATAAAGATGTGGACCACCACTGCGGAGAAGTCCATCAGCAGCCAGGTGCCGCCCCGGTGGCCCTCAATGTGGTGGACCTGTTCCCCGTTTTTCTCCATGGCCTCCTCACAGGCGTCGGACATGGCCTTGATCTGGGTGGTGGAGGTGGCGGTGCAGATGACAAAGTAGTCGGCCAGGGTGGTGAGGCCCTCGGTCTTCAGGACCTTGATCTCCTCCCCCTTCTTGCCGTCCAAGGTGTTGGCCAACAGCATGGCGCTTTCATAGGATGTCACAGGCAGTTCTCCTTTCTCTTTTGTGTTCCAGCCTGGTATTGCGTATTTTTATGCCGCCGGCTCCGCCCCGGTGGGGTTGAGCCAGCTGGGCAGATCGGCCACTGTCAGGCCGCTTTCAGCCCCCGGCGCCTGGGCGGTTGCGCCGCCCTGAATGTCCTGGGAGGGGGGAACAGCCTCCCCGCCCCCTGTGCTGGAGCTGCTCCCGCCGCCGCTCTGAGAACCGGAGGGGTCGGTATCCTGGGAGCCGCCCGAGCTGCCTCCGAGGTCCGTCTGTCCCCCGCCCTGGCCTTCGCCGGGGTCGGTGGTCCCGCCGGAACCGGAGGGGTCGATGGGCTGAGAGCCGTCCGGATTTTCTCCGGTCCCGCCGCTGGAGTCTCCGGTCTGGGAGCCGTCGGGATTTTCACCGGTTCCGCCGGGATCGGTGACCTCGCCGGAGCCGCTGGGATCGGTGGTCTGGGAGCCGTCGGGGTTCTCCACCGGCTCCTCGGTGGCCGGCACGTCCGGCGTCTGACTGCTGGAGCTTCCGCTGCTCCCGCTGGAGGAGCCGCTGCTTCTGGGCCGGGACAGAGAGGAGTCCAGCAGGGTGCCGCTGGTCACCCCATAGCTGCCGTCGCTGTTGCGGTAGAGCACCGACAGGTCGCTGGCCTGGATTTCGTCCTGATAGGGGTTGAAGCCGTCGTTGAGGATCTCCAGCAGCTCGTCCACATCCGGGAGGATCATGGACACGCCGGGGTACCGGGCGTCGACCCAGGGCATGGTGACGAAGGTCACATCGTTCTCCGCGTCCATTCCCGCCGCTCTCTGGGCGAAGGCCAGCAGATTGCCGATGGACAGATCCGTACTCACCCGCTCCAGGAAGATCTGCGCCAGGCTGGGGGCCTTCAGCAGGATCTCCGGCTTCAGGCACTCGGCCGCCACCGCCTTCAGGAAGGCCTGCTGGGTCTGCACCCGGCCCAGGTCTCCGTTGGGGTACTGCACCGAGTAGTCGTTGTTGTGCCGCCAGCGGATCAGCCCCATGGCGTCCTCGCCGCTGAGGGTCTGCTGGCCCGCCTTCAGGTGGATGTGCAGGTCCTGGGCCGGGTCGTCGTAGTCCATGTCAAAGGGCACGTCGAACTCTACGCCGCCGATGGCCTCCACCAGTTCGCCCACGGCCTCCCACTGGACCACCACATAGAAATCGGGGATGATGCCGGTGAGCTTGCCCACCTCCCGCTTCAGGGCGGTGATCCCCTTCTCCAGCTGGGTGTCCGGGTCGCTGCCCTTGTTGTAGTTGTACACCGCGTTGAGCCGGTGTCCCGCGCCGGAGTGGCTGCTGTTGATCATGGTGTCCCGGGGCAGGCTCATGCCGTGGACCTCCTTGTTCACGCTGTCGAAGGTCACAAGGAGCATGGTGTCGGTATTGCCGCCGCCGCCGGTGTCCTGGCCCACCAGGAGGAAGGTGTAGACCCCGTCCTTCCGGCCGCTCTTGGCCACGTCGGGCAGCTCAGCCCCGTCGAAGGTCATGTCCCCCTCATCTGTCGTCACCGTCCCGGAGGGGAGATTGGGAACGGTGGGCAGGGTGATCCAGGCCCGGGCCGCCAGACAGACGGCAATGGCCAGAACGGCCAGCACCACCAGGAACTGAAACAATCGATACCGGATCTTCTGTCCCCGGTCCAGGCCGGACACCCAGGCCCGGTGCTGTCTCCACCAGCCGGCCAGTCCTCCCGAGGACTTCCGGCGGGTTCTGTTTGTCTTACTCTCTCTTTTTCCGCTCATAAGGTCCGTTTACTCCTTCAGCTTCACGCCCTGATCCAGCAGCCACTGTCTGGCCTCCCGCGTATTGGTATGGATGAGATAGCCCCGCTCCTCCATCTCCCGGATGGTGGAGTCCACCCCCAGGAGCATGGCCTGATCCAGGTCGGTGTAGGCCAGCTTCCGCAGCTCCTCCACCCCGTCAAAGTCCCGGTTCGGCTCTATGTAGTCCGCCATATACAGGACCTTGTCCAGCAGGGTCATATCCGCCTTGCCGGTGGTGTGCCAGAAAATGGCCTCGTATACCTCATCAGGTTCCCCAAAAACATACTTGGCAATACATGCCCCCGTCTTGGAGTGAAGCAGTTTTACCGCCTGGCGCTCCAAGCTGTCTAATTCAATACCATATTTCTCACACAAATGCAACTGGTCCTCCAGGCCCAGGTATTTGGTGCAATCGTGCAAAATAGCGGCGTGGCGGGCCAGCTCCGGGTCGGCGCCCCAGAATTTGGCCAGCTTGACCGCCTCCTCCTCCACCCCCATCACGTGGGCCACCCGCTTGTGGCGGATCATGGAATAGGAGCAGGCCCGCAGCTCGGGCAGTTCCAGGCACTTTAAATGCACCTGAGTGCCGTACAAGTGATTCATCAGAATATAGCCGTACACAGAGGGGAGCAGGTACTCCCGCCCCTTCCCCCGGACCAGCAGCTTCCGCAGCTGGGTGGAGGACACATCGATCAGGCCGGGCAGGGTGATGGTCACCACGTCGGCGTGGTACTCCCGGGTCAAAAACTCCCGCTGGGGGGCAAAGACCGCCTCCCCGTCCTGCTCGGTGCGGCCGAAGGCGCAGATCTTGGCCAGCCGCAGGATGGTCTTGGCGTCGTGCCACAGGTGGAGGGTCAGAAACATGTCCGTCCCCATGAGCAGCCACAGCTCCGCCTTGGGGTAGCGGCGGCGCAGCTCCTCCAGCGTCTCGGAGGTGTAGCTCTTGCCCTCCCGCTCCAGTTCCAGGGTGGATACCTCCACTACGCCGGGCAGGTCCATGGCGTCGGCCAGCTTCTCCACCATGGCCAGCCGGTGTTCCTGAGACGGAGTGTTCTCCGGCAGCGCCTTGTGGGGGGGCACCGCCGCCGGCATGAGCAGCAGCTTATCCAGCTTCAGCGCGTCAATGGCCGTCCGGGCCGCCGCCAGATGCCCCAGATGGGGCGGGTTGTAGGTTCCCCCGTAAATGCCGATTTTCACTGCGCGTTCCCACCTTTGCTTCAAATTTCGTCTCCCACGGCGTCTGGCCGCCGTGGGGCCCCGGGTCCTTTTCCTGCTCGGGCGGAATCAATCCGCCCTGCGCAAATCTCCGCCTTCGGCTCCGATTTTACGCGCCACCCGGCGCGGCCGCCTTCGGCGGCAATCGGAACAAAATTTGTCACTTCTTTTTACCGCTCACCAAAACGATCTTGTCCTTTTTATCCTTCTTGTGACTTGGACGATACAAGACAAATTTTGTTCCGATGACCTGCACCACCTCGCTGCGGGTGAGGGGGGCCAGGGCCTCCGCCGCCTCCCGGGCGGACATGAGGGAGTTCTCCAGCACCTTGCCCTTGATGAGCTCCCGGGCCTCCAGGGCGTCGTTGGCCTGCTTCACCAGGTTGTCCCCAATGCCGTCCTTGCCCACGATCAGAATGGTGTCGATGCTGTTGGCCAGGCCCCGCAGCTGGGCGCGCTGTTTGCTTGTCAGTTCTTCCATAATAATTTCTAACTCCTGTAATTTAGTGTGTCGGGCGCCGCCCAATTCTTAATTTTTCTTCAAGTATTCCTCCAGCTTGACCTGGAAAGCCTCCAGTGCCTTGCCCCGGTGGGAGATGGCGTTTTTCTCCTCGGGGGAGAGCTGGGCGAAGGTCTTTTTCAGGCTGGGGATGAAGAACACCGGGTCGTACCCGAAGCCGCCCTCCCCCATGGGGGCGAAGGCGATGGTGCCGGGGCACTCCCCCCGGGCGGTGAGCACGTCCCCGTTGGGGAAGCAGCAGGTGATGACGGACACGAACTTGGCCGTCCGGGGGGTCTGTCCCCGCATGTTCTCCAGCAGAAGGCGGTAGCGGCCGGTGTCGTCCAGCCCCTCTCCGCCGTAGCGGGCGGAGTACACCCCGGGCGCTCCGTTAAGGGCGTCCACGCACAGCCCGGAGTCATCGGCGATGGCGGGCATGCCGCTGGCCTCCATGACGGCCCTAGCTTTCAGCAGGGAGTTTTCCTCAAAGGTGGTGCCGGTCTCCTCCACCTCCACGTCCACCCCGGCCTCCGCCTCGGAGCAGACCTGAATTCCCAGGTGGGACAGGATCACATTCATCTCCACGAGTTTTTTCTGATTTTTGCTGGCCAGTACCAGTTTCATTCCGCAGCGCTCCCTTCTTTTGCCTCCGCCAGACGGTCCAGCCGGCGGTTGCGGCAGGTTAAAACGATGTCGGTGCTCACCATCAGCACATCCAGAATGTAGACCGCCAGTACATAGGTGACGTTTCCGCCGATAAATTTCCCCGCGATGCCGAAGAGATAGCCCACCACCACGCAGATCTCAAACTGGAGGCTCTTTCCCTTGGCGGTCCGGGATTTCAGGGATTTGGCGATGTTGAAGGGCCAGGAAATCCCGAAACAAATCAGCATGATCGCTTCAAATGCCTGAGCCACGACTCCCTCTCCCCCTTCTTCTTACTCCAATACGCTCTTCTGGATGGCCTGGAGCTCCTGAATGCCCTTGGCACACAGCTCCAAGAGCTTCTGCTGCTCGGCCAGGGTAAAGGGGCGGCCCTCGCCGGTACCCTGAATCTCGATGAGGCGGCCCTGGTCGTCCATGACGCAGTTCAAATCCACCATGGCGGAGGAGTCCTCCTCATAGCACAGGTCCAGCATGGGCACGTCGTCCACCACGCCGGCGGAGACGGCGGCCACCATCCCGCTCACCGGCCAGGCGTTCAGCTGCCCGGCCTTCTGCATCTTCTGAAAGGCCAGGATCATGGCCACATAGCCCCCGGTGATGGAGGCGGTGCGGGTCCCCCCGTCCCCCTGGAGCACGTCGCAGTCGATGGTCACGTTCCAGGGGCCCAGCTTCTTCCGGTCCACCACGGAGCGCAGGGCCCGGCCGATGAGCCGCTGGATCTCGGCGGAGCGGCCGCTGAGCTTCAGCTTGGAGATGTCCCGGCGGGACCGCTCCCGGTTGGCCCGGGGGAGCATGGAGTACTCGGCGGTGACCCAGCCCTCCCCCTCGGGGACATGGCGGGGCGGCCGGTCCTCCACGCTGGCGGTGCACAGCACGTGGGTATTGCCGCAGCGGATCAGGCAGGAGCCCTCCGCAAACTTGTTTACATTGGGAATGATCTCCACCGGCCGAAGCTGGTCGTTGGCTCTTCCGTCCATACGTGGCATGGCAAAAACTTCCTCTCTCGATTTGATTTTTCTTATTGTACCACAGGTTCCACCGGAAATGTTTGGATAGTATGTGAATTGACCCTTTAAATTTTTCTTAACTTGCCAAAGGCCGCCATCAGAAGATATTCAGCAGCACGTTGATGACCAGCAATGCCGCGGTCATGCCGAAGCCTCTGAGATTGTCCTTCCGCTGTGCCTCCGGCACATCGCCCCAAAACTTGAAATACTTGAGTTTCATGGTCCCGGACTGAAACCGGGTCCACAGCCAAATGACTACCCAGGCCACTAACAGCCCAAACCAAAGATTTTCCTGCGTCACGTTGTGTCTCCTCCCATTTTCCACTTCATTGATATTTCAGGCGGCCAGGAGGCGGCATACGGCCTCCTCACAATTTTTCTCCCTGGGCGCGGAATCGAACTACTTGAATGATCAAGAGCAATACAACAACATCGTACCAATCCATTCCGCTTCCTCCCAACAGAAGCATCCGCTCCCGTCCCCGGCAAATTGTCAATTGTCCATTGTCAATTGTCAATTCAATTCAAATAAGCGCTTCCGCAAACTCCATCGCGTCAAAGGGCTTTAAATCGTCCACGCCCAAACAAACTTCGTTTGTTTGGGAACCCATTTTGTTCAAATCCTCGGGCGGAATGAATCCGCCCTGCGGCAAGGTTTTGCCTTCGGCAAAACGCTTGGACGGCGCAAGCGCCGGGCCGCCTGCGGCGGCTGAGGGCGTGGACGACTTGCTTTTTCTCAACGTAATCCATCAAATCAAAGCTTCCGCAAACTCCATGGCATCAAAGGGTTTCAGGTCGTCCACGCCCTCGCCCACACCGGCGTACTTGACGGGTACGCCCAGCTCCCTGGCGATGGCGATGGCAATGCCCCCCTTGGCGGTGCCGTCCAGCTTGGTGAGGACGATGCCGGTGATGCCGGCGGCCTCTTTAAACTGCTTGGCCTGGATGAGGCCGTTCTGCCCCGTGGTGGCGTCCAGCACCAGCAGGGTCTCCCGGGCGCAGCCGGGCAGCTCCCGGTCAATGACCCGGGAAATTTTATTCAGCTCGTTCATCAGGTTCTGCTTGTTGTGGAGACGGCCGGCGGTATCCACCAGCATCACGTCGGTGTTCCGGGCCTTGGCGGCGGTGGCCGCGTCAAAGACCACGGCGGCGGGGTCGGCCCCCTCGTGCTGCTTGACGATCTCCACCCCCGCCCGGTCGGCCCAGATGGTAAGCTGGTCGGCGGCGGCGGCCCGGAAGGTATCGGCGGCACAGAACAGCACTTTTTTCCGCTCCTGGCGCAGCTGATAGCCGATCTTCCCGATGGTGGTGGTCTTGCCCACCCCGTTCACCCCGATGAACAGCACCACCGAGGGCCGGGTGGACAGGTTCAGGGACACATCCCCCGCGTTCAGCGCGTCGGCAATGCACCGGCACATGCAGGAGCGGGCCTCCTCCACTGTCTTGATATGCTCGTCCTTCACCCGGCGGCGCAGCTCCTCCACCAGCTCCAGGGTGGTGTCCATCCCCGTGTCCGCCAGGATCAGGGACTCCTCCAGCTCATCGTAGAAGTCGTCGGTGAGCTCCGAGCCGAAGCTGGAAAAAATGTTGATCTTTTTCAGTTTGTCAAAAAAGCCCATGGTTTTGTTCCTTCCTTAAAAAATGGTGTTCTTTGTGCCGCATGCCGGGCACTTAGGATAGTCGCAGTCGTAGCGCACGCCGCAGTTTGGACAGGTCACCTGGGCCAGGTCTCCCGCCGGACCCTCGTCCTGCTCCTCAAAGGCGTCCCCTTTGAAAAACTCCAGCTTTCCGCAGCCGGGACACTGGAGGATGGCCACATCCAGGGCTCCGGCCAGGAGATTGCCCCAATCCCCGGTGAACAGCCCGGTTTTGCCCAGCTGCAAGTGCTCCCGTCTCAAAAAAACCATATCCTGGCCGCAGCGCAGACAGCTCAGCTTTTTCTCCATGTGATCTCCCTCCTACTCTTTTCTACGTGGCTTTTTCCTACGCCTCGATCTGCTCCCCACAGTAGGGACAGAACTGGCCCCACTGGAAGGAGGAGGGCAGGCCCTCGCCGCAGAAGGGGCAGAAGCTGGGAGCGGGCTGGGCGGAGCCGGCATCCTCCGGCATGGAAGAAGCCCCCGGCTCCTGAACCGGCTGGCTTCCGTCTCCCTCCGTCTGGGCGCTCTGGCTGTCTAAAATGTCCCCATTCTGGGCGCTTACCATCCCCAGCCCGGCAAATACCGCCTGGACCCCAATGGCACATACAAGCAGGAGGACAATCATCCCCACAACCGATAAAATGGTGCGCTTTCTCTTGTCACTCATGGCTGTCTCTCCCGTTCTTCCTGGTAATACTCGTCCTGCGTCCATCGGGCGGGGTTTTGGTCGATGTAGGTCCAGATATTCAGATAGTCCGATTCATTGCGGACAATATGTTCATAATATCCGCGCTGCCAAATTCTTTTTTGAAACGGCGGAAGCGTTCCCTCCCGAACATTGCGGATATACGCGTTTGTCGTCATGGTCTTATACCAATCCAAGATTGCCTGTAGGGGCGGCCCCATGTGGCCGTCCCTTCTCCGGCATCGATCACAAGGAGAATATGAACATGATTTGGCATAATCACATAATGGCACAAGGAGACTTGGGGAAATTTTTCCGGTATCTTTTGCATCCATGTTTCCGCAATTTCCCGCGCGGGATGCGGGCGGCCACATGGGGCCGCCCCTACAAATGGGAAAAGGTGCATCCGATTTTCCGTACAAATCGTCACAAAATACGCGCCGTTTTTATTGTAATCATAATCCTTCAACCGGATCTGTTTTCGTACTGGATATTCCATCTGCACTTCTATCAACGCCTCACCGGATATCCATTTTTTCCACATCTTTGGGATTGATTGTGAGCATACGGGACACGCCCTGCTCCTTCGTCGCCGCAAAGTTCACTCCGCTCCCAACGCCCTGGCGGGCATTGGTCGCTCCATTTCCTTGCGTCTCCTCTCCCCACCCGACCCGCTGCGCTGGGCTCGGGCGGGGGGCCCCGCATGCAGGAGCAGGGAATATTCTCTTTATCGAATATTCAACTCTTTTTCCACATCATTGAGGTTGATGGTGAGCATACGGGAGACACCCTGCTCCTGCATGGTCACGCCATACAAAACGTCGGCCTCCTCCATGGTGCCGCGGCGGTGGGTGATGACGATGAACTGGGTCTTATCGGACATGGAGCGCATATACCGGGCAAAGCGGACCACGTTGTTGTCGTCCAGGGCGGCCTCGATCTCGTCCATGACCACGAAGGGGGTGGGGCGCACCTTCAGAATGGCGAAGTACAGGGCAATGGCCACGAAGGCCTTCTCTCCGCCGGACAGGAGGGAGAGCACCTTCAGAGCCTTGCCGGGGGGCTGCACCTTGATCTCGATGCCGCAGTTGAGGATGTC
>ERZ857801.3744-NODE-3744-length-10103-cov-3.079518_pt1 | contig 10103 bp, 13 predicted proteins | sample MGYA00519762_ERZ857801 | MGnify/ENA primary metagenome ERZ857801 (study PRJEB31778, sample SAMEA3449368) | human gut metagenome | biome: human gut; feature: human-associated habitat; material: faeces | place: United Kingdom | collected 2010/2012 ...
TGCGGTGTCAACTGTCACCGCGTGCCCGATCGGTGCAAGACCATCGCCATGCCCGTCCTTATTCGGATCAAATTCTTTCTGCACCGTCTGAATCAATACATCCGTTGCCTTTCCGAATACACTGTCTAATATCACAAGCTTGACTGTTCCCGGACCATTCCATGCCCGGATCACTTTAACAGCGCCAACTCCTGCTATTCCCAGTGTTTTGTCATGATAGTCCTTTGCATTCCCGGCAAAAGCCCGTTCATTGAAAGATTCCTGATACCGCAATCTAAGAGTTTCGGTATCCTCGTCGTCCTCTCCGTAGATCAACACACGCGTAAGTTTTGCCGTCGTGAGCCCCATCACATACTCCACCGGGATAACATCCCCCAGGTATTCGTTCCCGGCAGCCCCCGGCTGCTCACAGGTTACCTGTCCGCTTGCAGTTACCTTATAAATGTGATCCCCGCCGGTAAACCGTGTTCCGATCGGTACCTCCACATCCGTCTCTAATTCCAGTAGCGCATAAGTAGCTGTCTTAGGTGTGATACCCCTATCCGCACATAACCGGATCAGGTACTCCCGCGATGCTGTATCGCCGAATGTCTCCGCCAGCATGCAATCAAATCCAACATACAATGATGCCAATTCGACCGCCGCCGGTGCAAGCGCCATATATACAGGACTGCTTTCTCTCTTATCCAGCGTATCCGGAATGCGCTCAAGCATCCTCTGCATAATTGCATCAAACGTCTGCTCCTCGTACACTTATACATCCACCTCCTTCTGTGCCGGAACGCTTCCAAATTTCGTATGTGCAACGAACGTAACCAGCAATTTTCTTCCCTTTTTCTCAAACTCAAAACTGTCGCATGAATCAATCCTGTCATCCTGCACCAGAGCCTCCGTGATGCGCCGCTCTACCTCCGGCATAACATAATCGATTGGTTTTCCGAACAGATCCTTAAGTTCCACACCATAGTCCCACGAAAAAATAATATACTGATACCGCTCGGTATTCAGAATGTTATAGATCGCCTGCTTAATAGCTTCAACATCATCGCACTGCCCTATGATCCGTTCACTTTCCACGATCATTCTCGGACAGAGGGACGGCTGTTCTACCACTTCGACGTTTTTCAACTGGTTTGATACCGGTATCATGCTTACACCACCTTCCCGATTACAAGATATTTCTGCCCGCCCTGCTGCCGGACCACCTGCACGCTGTCACCAATACTCAGACCGCTATGTACCGTCACCGTTAATTCGCCGCCATATTCATGGTTATGCTCCGGCGTACCGCCGTCCTCGGTATGCGTCGGCTTTACTGTCACATTGATTTCACGTTCTTTCAAATGTTCCGGCAGAATCAGCATGCTTCCGCTGATCTCAAACCTCTGTTCGATTTTGATTTTTAAAGGGCTGGAAGATGTTACCGTCCCGGACATCACCGTAGCCGGATACCCGGCATCATTCGCATTCGTCGATACCTGCTGCACCGCCCGGACAAAATCATTTGCGTCATGCACTAAAATCACCTCCCGATACTGTCAAATCCATTGTGTGTTTGCTCTCGCCGTACTTGTGAACGCATTTTTCCACCAACATGAGATTCTGAAGCTTCACGTCACCGAGATCAAGCTGCACCACGACGAGCGATCCACCGCGCACACGTGAGTCTCCGGCGGCATCCTTGACTGTCAGCGTCCGCGTCTCCTTATTGTAAATCTGTAATAACGCGTCCGCCTTTGCCTGCCCGTTTTCTCCCTTTTGTAGCGCATCAAAATACTGTAAAATCCCCCACCTGTTGATATTGGATGAATCCTGTGCGATATAAACCTCCCGCTTCCCGGCATCCTCATTGTCATAAACCAGTTTGATCCGGTTATAGGTATTTTCATCGATGGAAGACTCATAGTCATAATTCTGGCCAGTTTCTGCATCGATCATGATCGGCACATACATATCGCCGAGGAAAGACAAATTCAGCTTGCCAAAATCGTCATGCAGGATGTACAAGTCCCCCGTATTCTGCAACGTCTGATCCAGGGCATTACTGATCATATCAAGCAACGACACATTATCTTCCACCCGCGACGCGATCACCCACACCGTATTGGCAAGTGTACCGATGTTAAATCCATACTTCTCACCGATCAGTGCCACCACACCATCCGCCGTCTTATTCTCATATACGAGCGTATCCTTATTCTTCAGATACCGGATCTGGTCATATGCCGTAATCGTCACAATGTTACTGCGATCGCGTTTCATGCGAAAAATGAATCCATAGAACACTTCTTTTCCATCTGCATCCTTGAACCGAACCGGATCACCATTTCCAATGTTGATTCCAGTGTCCACAAAGCTGAATTCGAGCACTCCGGGGCTGATCTGCCGCTCCGTCGTAACCTTCACTTCTTCTTTCACAGGCGGCATATACGCCGTGCTATCATGCTGTATCAATAACTCGTACATATGTCCCTCCTACGCCGCCGGAATGGCAAGTACCTGCCCCGGATAGATCAGATTCGGATTCCCGCCGATCACCGACTTATTGGCATTGTAAATCGTTCCCCACTTGCTTCCGTTCCCATAATACTGCTTTGCAATCTTCCACAGGCAATCCCCCTTTTTCACCATGTAAGACCCGCCGGACGGCGCGTTGGATGATGCCGCTCTTGCTGCCTGCATTGCAGCTCTCGGCTTCGGAAGCGAAATGTCAATCGTACACGCCTTGGTTGTAAACTCCCGGTACTGCCGGAGCTTCACTTTTACCGTTACGTCCAGCCCTTCCCCCGCATCCTCCACGATGTCGTAACTTTCAATCGATACCTTCATGCTGGTATCAAACAGACGCTGATTCGTTCCATCCGTTCGCGTGACTACATACTGAAATGCACTCTTGGCGCTCATCAGTGCCTCCAGCTTGTCCAGATAGTATTTTGCCGGGCGGAATCCGCTCGGGTACACCGCAAACGGGTACTGTACAGCCGGAAGCAGCAGCTCAAAATCCACGTCCGTCAGACCGGGGCTTTTTAAAATATTGGCTTCCCCCTCATTGATCAGTGTGACCGTTTCATTTTTGCCGTTAATTTTCATGGTGATCTTGGACGGCGTAACAGGAAATAAAATACCATCCATATACAATCTGTATGCCACGGTCATTCCTCCTTTCCTATTAAAAATAATATATAAAAAGAGAGCCTGTTTCCAAGCTCTCTAATTACCTTATGCTCCTATTGCATCCAACAGCATTTTTGCCGCTCTGTCTGCCTGCTCTTCATATTGCTCATGCATCCCACTATTGATAGTGTCGCCTTTGTCGTAGTGCAGATATGCGTGCGCCAGTTCATGTGCCAAATTGTAATTGACTTCCTCGATAGTTTGGAGATTTTGAGAAATTCCCATTCTCATCCCCTGTGGGTTTCCTTTAAGACGAGCATATGACACTGTGAACGGTACAAACTTCACTGCAATTTGATTTTGAGTTGCTAAGTGCATCAGCTTCATAAATACTTCCCCATTATCCATAAAGCTCCTCCTATGCAACAGCCAGTCTCTTCTTCGCTCTACTAATTGCCACATCGCACACAGCATTAACATAGTCTGTAACGCCTTCAAAACTTTTTAATTCTGCCTTTCTATTTGCAATTTCCTTCACCCACTCTGTTCTTAACTGCTCTATCTTCTCTGGTGCCATTCCATCAAGCTCATGCAAAAAGTTTTTTGTCATTTCATCCAACTTCTCATACATGCTAAGCCACCTCCCCGTATACTACCCGGCATTTATTCACTTTGCCGCTTGCAAGTTCCAGTTCAATGACTGTCGGATAACCGTTCTCCTGCAACCATTCCACTACTTTCTGGAAAACGCTGTCCTTATACTGAACCGTAACACCGTCGTGCCCGTTCCGGCTGTATGCCGTCCTCACGACTTCATCCGTGAAGATGTCAAGCTTCTGGATGATCGCGCTCACCGCCTTGTCATGCGGTCTGCCGGATTCCGAATAGATACCAATTTCTTTTGCAATAGTGGTACAATCCCACAGTTTCGGTGTATCAGAGATTACCGGGGCATTGACCGGATAACCGGAATCGGAATAGATCCTTACCACTTCAGCAGCTATGTACTTGGAATCCACTCCGGCATCGTGCAAGGCTTCCTTGATGTTCTTCACCATCATATTTACGGACGGGAGTTTCTCTTTCTTCTCGCTCTGCACCTTTTTGCTTGTCTTGCCTGCCTTGAACTTCTTCTCTACCTGGATGAAATACCTGCGCACCTGCTTGCCTTTTTCGTTACGCTCAAGCATTGCCATTTCCTTTGCGGTGTCAAGTCTGATGATGTGATCTTTCTTGGTCTGACCGGAAGGTGCGCAAATTTGAGCGGCTTCAAAATCTTCATTCTCAATAGCATCCACATCCAATAATCTCCGTGATGACCAATCCTTATATGGTGTTCTTACTCCAAGAACTTCATGAAGTTCCGAACCATACACTACCTTTTCCCCAGTGCTCGTCTCATATACCGGTACTAACTCATTTTCAATTACTGTTAAATCATTCATTGCTAACTATTTCCTTTCTTCAAAAATTGACTTTTCCACGGAAATAAGCTACAATGCACATAGAAATAGTGCTTGCACTTATTTCCAGTTGTGAGAGTAAACACGCACTCGCCAAAGTTACCGTGTTTGCTCTTTTCTTGTTTGCAAATACTTCTCAATCATTTCTGTTACGAGTTTCTTTGCTGACGTTCCCTGCTTCAATGCCTCAATCTTGATGGCGGTATGCAAGCTTTCGTCCATATCAACTACTAAACGTTTCATATTTTCACCTCCAGTGCAGTACGTTTTGTACTATTTCTGCATTTATAATAATACGTCATGTACTTTTTGTCAATGCTGATTTACTTTTTTTAATATATAACCTATAATAAAAGTACAAAAAGGACGGTGATACTATGATTCTAACTCGAATACGTGAACTACGCCTTGAAAAAGGTCTTACAATCAAAGTTCTCGCCACTGAACTAAATATTAAAGAATCGACCTTAAGCAAATACGAACGCGGCGAAAGAGAACCAAGCATTGAAGCACTCGTACTACTGTCTGAGTTTTTCGATGTATCTGTTGATTATCTTGTAGGGAAAGATGATTATAAACTCCCTGAACACAAATCCATCTCCACCACCCTTGGCATTGATGAAAAAACTATTGATGTTTTAAAATCCCTCGCCGGGAATCCTGACGATGATTATCCCGACGATATTACAGAACTGGATTATTTAGAAGCCATTATGCAACATCCACAATTTCCCACTCTCATGTTGCAAATCAATTCTTATTATGTTTACACCACCGCAGATTGGAGTAATTATCCTCCTTACTATGTCGACCCTAACGGTCAAAAAATACCAATTACCATTGAGGATCTAAAAAACTCTGCCTTACAAATCATTCAAACAACATTTAAAGGCATAGTGGAAAGTATTCCAACAGCTCCACATATTCTTAACAAAGAATAGTATAAAAATCCCCGCCTACGTTATGTAAGCGGGGATTCTCTATCTTTATAATTCCACTCTATTCATCCTAGCTGTAATTTTGGGTTTTAATTGCTCTATCAGCTTTGCACATTTTTGAGTATTAGGATATTCATCTTTTAAAACAAACGTCTGTGCTTCACCATCTGCATTTTGATATTTCACAATTGCATAGCATTTTACCTCACGTTTTGTTTTTGTCTTTGGTGCAGAACCAAGCACCGCTCCTGCCACTCCAAAAGTTGCTGCTCCAACAATTCCTTTCGCCAAACTGCTTTTCTGATATATGCTTTCATCAATATCCATCTGAAAATCAACATTATGTATTTTCTCATACAATAATGTCATTTCTGTCCCAGCCCCGGAAATTACCATTTCCTGAGTTTTAAGCATAACTTTGCATTTACAATTTTCTGGGATTGGCAACCCTACAACATGCACGATATCTGTATATTCCTTAGTTTGATCTTTCTTACCAAATAACCCCATAATAGTTCCTCCCTAATAATTTGTGAAATTATTATACACCTCCCTTCTGCGTTTGTCGATATTTAGGCTCCATCCCGGACTATTTCCATCGCCTCCAATACTCGCGTGGTCAATCCGTCCACAATGCCGTCCAGGTCATTGGTATTATGCACAGTATTACTCATCCCGGACATATCCACCTTGATCTCCGCCGTCGTAAAACGGTTGATTGCCTCCTGCTCCGCAATATCACGCAGATACTTAAGGTCCTCTTCTGAAACATCCAGCGAATCCGAGATGTTCGATGTATCACCTGCTATGTTGGCAACATTCGCAGCCATATCAGATGCGGCTCCATAGCTGCCTAACGCTCCGGTGTCTCCACTGTTTCCAAGATCCTTGATACCACCAAAGAAATCAGAAACTTTGTTCTCTACACCCTGTCCGAAATCATATCCCTTGTTGTATGCAGTCTGATAATCGACATAATCCATCTTGCCGACCTGCTCAACCCAGCCTGACTTATCCTTGACCGCCTGCTGTGCCTCTTCCAACTTTGAGTAGAATCCATCTAAACCGCTGGTAATATTGACTTCAACTCCCGGTATTTTGTTCAAAAGTGTCTGTATCGCACTCGCAAGATTCGAGATATATCCAAGGACTGTAAGACACAGATCATAAAACATCACCTCTACTGCCGCGACAGGATTATTAAGTACATTCCCGAAAAAATTCGCCAGCGTGGCAAACCCATTCCATGCCGGAACAACAAACGTGTTAATTATATGTGCTCCCAGTGCGGCAAATATTCCAGCTACAACCCCGGTCGCACTATAGGCGGTATGTTGTGTTTTGTTAATTGCTGCAACAATTAAATATATCGCAGCTATAACAATAATAATAGCTGCCACAATCCATGTAAGCGGACACGCCAATAACGCCGTATTAAACCCATATTGGGTTGCTGTAGCTATAGCAGTTTCTGATGCTTCCTTTTTCGTAAAAGCTGCATGCGCGTATGATGCCAAACACAGGGCAACTTTTATTCCTGTACTGACTGCCTCTACCGTTTTTACAACCCCTAAATACGTTGCATACGCCGCTAGTGCCGCCGCTACTCCACCTATAACTGGTGCGATCATTGACCAGTTGTCCACGATATACGCCCCGCCCGTTACCATTACATCGATCACATTCAAAGCGATCGATGCCGCCCCGGACAGGGCATTCATAATTCCGGTCAATGCCGTTTGCATATGCTGATCGTTTGCCATCTCATTCAGCCGCTGTAGTACCGGTTGAAATGTCATAAGTGCCTGATTGGAGTAATATGTCCATAGTTGTCCCCAGGTCATTGGCATGGAGTTGAACTTTGCATCTATATCATCTGCCGCCGCAAACATTGCGTTCTTTACAATATCCGCGGTGACCTGTCCATCTGATGCCATTTCCCGGATCTTACCGATTGGAACATCCATGTAATCAGCCACAGTCTGGATCAAGTTCGGCGCCTGCTCGAAGATACTGTTCAACTCATCGCCACGGAGCACGCCAGACCCTAACGCCTGTGTCAACTGTAAAAATGCATTGGACGATTCTGTTGCCGATGCCCCGGCTATCGTAAACTGCTTATTTACCAGCTCCGCGAACTGCACAATCTCGCCGGTCGATGCAAAAGCATCCCGGGCATTATTTCCGAGTTTCGCCACCGATGCAGCTGTATCCATATAAGACGCCCTGGAATTCTGCGCCGACAGGAAGATCATCTGCGAGAGTTCATCTGTCGTCTGCATCGTCCCATTCAACGCATTATACTGCGACACCATCATATCAAGGCGCGCCGTGGTCTGCGTGAGTTCATCCGACAGATCCAGTGCGTTTTTTACCGTAGAAATGCCAACATACGCTCCGACAAGCGATTTCACCTTATTCATGAGCACATCCGTATGCTGTGATCCAGCCTGTATCTTCTGGTTGTATTCCTCCTGTTTTCGGCGCGCGCTCTCCGTGGCACTTGTGATGTCCTGTAAACCCACCATGCCATCGGCAAGCAGCTGCCGCGCCTCTTCCATCGACGACGTATCAATCGCGGTGCTTGACGCATATTCCAGCGCTTCAAAATTGCTTATCACCATATTCACCGCCGTACAGATATTGTAGAGCGGCGCAGACATACGGTCCGACAACTCTATCGCAGTCTGAATACTTGACATCCTCTCACCTCCTACTTCTGGATTTCTTTTGCCTTGCGCTTTTCTTCCTCAACCCGAAGATCTATGGACGCAATCACAAAAGCTTTCTCATTCCGATCCAATTCAGAAAAGAATGACGGCAGCCAGTGAAACTTCTGCAAGCAATAATGCGCATATGCCGCTTCACCGTCGCCGCCATTGATTAGTTTTTTGCCTCGTCAACCTTCTCCTGCAGCGTCTCATCGATGCCGCTGTATTCCTGCACGAATGTGGCAAGCTCACCGAACTCTTCCGGGTTGTCGACCATTTCCACAATCAGTGCCTCTGCGCTCATAACGCCATAGGAATCCTGCAGTTCTGCATTGTGCAGATCCGGCTCCACAACCGCGGCGCAAATCATTTTTCTCAGAAGCTCATCCGTATTAACCTTCTGCCGATACAGTCCAGGCTTGCCAGTTACCGGCACCTCAATCGTACATTCATCCCGGATTGCCGCAGATTCTTTTGTGGATAGAGGTCTGATCGTCCAGAGTAACGGATCACCGTTCTCATCACACAGTGACTTTGTGGCAGCAAACTGCGTTGTCTTTTTGGCTTTCTTATTCTGTTTCAAAAATGCTTTTAAGTTTCCCATATGTTTTTCTCCTCATTCTCTTAATTGGCGGCAGTCTCCCGCCGCCGTTGACTTGTTACAGGTAGGACGGCTCCTTGTAGGATTCCGGGCTGGAATAATCCGCAGCATAGAAATTGATCTCCTGCTCGACAAATCCGCCCTCGGCATCAAACATTGACAGCAGCACATCTCCGTCGATCACGCAGTTGTGATAAACCTTTGTACTGCGCCCCATGCAGGTAGCCGCATCATTGTTTGTTGTCTGCAATTCAAACACCGGCAGATGACCGGTATTTTTGTACTCTGTTACGATCCGGTCAAACATCTCCGAGCATTTGTAGACCGTCATTTTTGCCTGCACGACCATTCCGGTCGGCTTCCTGCCGGAAATGATCTTTCCCAGCACCGGGATCTCCTTGGTGCTGATGTTTGCCTTGCCCTCAAAATTCTTTGCGTTCAGCAGATTATACCGCTGTTCGCCAACCGTGACAAAAGCTTCCGCCTCTTTTGCAGACGGCACATCCTGTTCATTCATATAAGCGTTAAACATCTCTTTACCTCCTACTCAATCACGACCGTCATATACAACTGTGACATTGCATTGACGATCGTCACCTTATCTTCCACATATACGCCGCGCTTCTCGCTTCCGGCGGAGACCACAACATCATCCTCCGAAAAATTCTCGATTGCTCCAAGCTGCTCTAACTGCTTATGATGCGATGCAATATCGTTCCATAAGCTGATACGACCAGATTCATTGTTCTGAACCTTGCCGTGATACTTCGTGTTGAACAACGATGCGATATCCATCGCGATCTGATCCAGCACACGGATCGTCTGGTTGCTCTGGAAGAGTTCGTTTTTATCCTCCGTAAGTGTCACAAGAGAATTGATGTCCTCCAAGACACGCACTTCCGTTCCCACGCTGTGCAGGACAAATTCACCGGCTTTCACAGCATTCTCAAGCTGTGTCTGCGTATAGGCGGTGTCAATCTCAAGCTCCCCGTCATAGATCGCGTTGGTACAGGTTGCATTAACCCCGCACGCCGCCTCCAGACCCACAACCCACGGAATCACATCCGGGCTGTTCTTCACATTGATGACGCCCTCATAATCCGCCGCGCAGTTATACAGGACTGCCTGGAATTTCGCCCCGACCTTGTCCCTCATACGCTTTGCAAATGCGGCATACAGTTTCGCCGTGGTAGCATCACTCACACTCACGCCGATCGTATTCACGGTATACGATTCCAGAAGATCCAGGTATTTCTGATGCACCTCACCATTGACC
>ERZ857801.3752-NODE-3752-length-10093-cov-5.414425_pt1 | contig 10093 bp, 6 predicted proteins | sample MGYA00519762_ERZ857801 | MGnify/ENA primary metagenome ERZ857801 (study PRJEB31778, sample SAMEA3449368) | human gut metagenome | biome: human gut; feature: human-associated habitat; material: faeces | place: United Kingdom | collected 2010/2012 ...
AGCGCACCTGGGCGAAGGAGCTGGCCCAGTCCAACGTCAAGCCCACCCTGAAGGACGCCGTGGCCGGCGACATCACCGCCGCCATGCCCTACCGCGCCATGACCAACATCATCGAGTTCATCAAGATGCTGGACATGGTCGTCCCCGGCTTCGCCGCCAACGAGACCCTGCTGTACAGCCCTGAGCTGAAGTTCTACTCCAACAAGGTCAAGATGGACCCGAACCTCGACACCAACATCAAGGGCCTGCACTGCCTCGGCGACTCTTCCGGCTGGACCCGCGGCCTGATGATGGCCTCCGTCATGGGCGTGCTGATGGGCCGCAAGCTGGCTGAGAAGGAAGGCTGCTGAAACACCTTTCTGCACTGAGCTGCGCTGAATATTTGGTCCCCGATGCCTCTCCGCACTCCGCGGAGGGGCATTTTTTGCGCTTTGTGCGGCAAAACCGTGCAGGATACAAAAATCGGCAGAAAAAGTCAATTTCCGTCAACCCCGAAAATTTATTGGAATTTGAATTGATTTTCTTCGTTCAAACTGCTACAATCTCAAGTAGAACTCAAGAAGAAATCGTGTCTTGCGCATAATGCGAGGAGGGATCACTTATGTGCGAAGCCCCCGGAAGCGTAGTAACGCTGCTATGTTCCGGCATCCAGCTTTACAGCGCCGAGAGGCGCATTGCGGACTGCATCCTTGCAGATGTAAAGCGGGCGTCGATGTGTACGTCAGCAGAACTGGCCCGGCTGAGCTGTTCGTCCGAGGCCACCATCACCCGGCTGTGCCACAAACTGGGGTTCGAGAACTACCGCAAATTCCAGCTGGCGCTGGCACGGGACGCCATGGAGCAGCAGGAAGCCCAGCGTATGCGGGACGAAGGGCAGGACGAGCTGCATCAGGCACTTCTGAACATTCTGGCAAACCGCGAAGAGGAGCTGCGGGCCACCATTCAGGCCATTGATACCCGCCAGCTGCGGCAGATCCTCTCTCTGCTGCGCAGCTGCGAGATTATGGAGGTGGTCTCTGAGGGCGGCGGCCTGCCGGTGGCCTTCGATGCCTCCATCCGGTTCAGCCACCTGGGCAAGCGGTGCGTTTCCAGCGCAGTCCACGAGAAGAACCTTGCCTTTGCCCAGACGCTGACCCCCAAAGACATCCTCATCGTGCTCTCGGCCTCCGGGCAGAGCGCCGGGCTGGAAGAGGTGTCTGCTGCCGCCAAAGGGCGGGATGTACCGGTGCTGCTCATCACCTGTGACAGCCACGGCCCGCTGGCCCAGCTGGCCGACTATGTGATGACGGCTTCCAACCGCGAACAGCGGCTCATCGAGGGCAGCCATGCGGCATCGCTGCTCTCGCCGAACGTCCTTATCGAGGTGCTTTACTACCTGCTGAGGATGGAAAATCTGTAAAAAACAAACGCTGGCACCTTCGTGCCAGCGTTTGTTTTTATCATCAGAGCTCTAAATCACTGGGCAGGATGACATCCAGCTCCGCCGCAGGCTCTGCCACGAGGCGGCGGCTCTGGTTAAAGATGGCCTTTTCCAGCGTGTTGCGGGCGAGACGTCCGTTGCCCGCCGTGCGGGCATCCTCTGCCTGGCGGCGCTCGTAGTAGCCACGCAGCGGTCCCGTGCAGCTCTCGGCCAGCCTGTAGCCCTTGCCCCTCGCCAGCACGTTCGTGATGTCCAGCAGCTCATCGGCGGTGTAGTCCGGGAACTCTATCCTGTTCGGGAAGCGGCTGGCAAGGCCGCTGTTGGCGGTCAGGAACGTCTCCATCTCCCTGGTGTAGCCCGCAAGGATGACCACCAGCTCGTCGCGGTGGTCTTCCATCCCCTTCACCAGCGTGTCGATGGCCTCGAGGCCGAAGCTGTCCTGCTCGCCCCGGTAGAGGCTGTAGGCCTCGTCGATGAAGAGGACGCCGCCCAGCGCGCTCTGGATGACGCTGTTGGTCAGGGGGGCGGTGTGGCCGGTGTAGCGGCCCACGAGGTCTCCCCGGCTCACCTCCACCAGCTGCCCGCCCTTGAGGGCGCCGATGGCCTTGAGGTATTTTGCCACGAGCCGGGCGATGGTGGTCTTGCCGGTGCCGGGGTTGCCGGTGAAGATCATGTGCATCGAGAGGCTGGCGGTCTTGAGGCCCGCCGCCGCACGGCGCTGCTGCACCTGAATGTTATCGGCAAGACCGAAGACGTATTCCTTCACCGGTGCAAGGCCCACGAGGTCGTTCAGCTCTTTCCTGATTTCTTCCACTGCGCCGGTATAGGCGGCGGGCAGTAAATCGAAGAGCTTCTGGGGTTCGGCGTCGTTGAGGGCAAAGTCGAGACCGTCCTCCCGGGCAGTCAGTGTGATCGTTCCGGTAAGCGCGGCATCTGTTTGCAGACAGTATTCGCTCAGAGCGCGGAATATCTTATCGCAGCAGGCGGTCAGCCCCGCCGCACCCTGCTTCGGGCTGCACTGGGCCGCCACATAGTCCCGCACATCCGCGCCCGCCGACAGGGTCAGGCCGAGGCGGGTCTTCACTTTTGCGGCCAGCGCGTTGAGCTGCTGGGCTGCCAGCGCGGCGAGGGCTTCCCGCGCAAAGGCGCTGGTCTCGCAGACATCGCCCAGCGCCGAGACGAAGGCCGCACCGAACTTGTCAGCCAGCGCCTCCCGGCCCTTCTGGGAGAAGAAGACGAGGTACTTGCCGCAGGGGGTGATGCGGCTCACAGCCCCGGGGGCAAGCGCCGTTCCGGCGTCCACGAGGATGCCCTCCTTGTTGACAAGATACCGGCTGGACAGGGGCGCCCTGCCCTTGACGGCGAGGTCTGCCAGCGTCCTCAAAAAGCCCGGGTAGCAGCTCTCGTAGTGCTCAAAGACCAGGATCTCGCCCGGCGCATGGAGGGCGGCGTACAGATCCTGCAAAAAGAGCATTTCAGCCCCCGAGTCGGGGTAAAGCGCCAGATCCATGACGGCCAGCTTATCGCTCTGCAAAAGACCCCGGGCGGCCATGCAGCGGGCCGTCTCCGTCAGAGCGAAATGCCGCCCCGTGCCGGGCGCACCGCAGAGCAGGATGACGTTCCGGGCCGTGGGGGCCTCCGTCCCCAGCACGAAAGGCCGGCGCATCGCCCGCACGACGCCGTCCACGAAGGCGTCCTGCCCCAGCACTGTCTTTTTCACCTCAGCGGCCAGCCCTTCGAAGCTGCCCAGATGCTCCTGTCTGACTTCGGTGGTGCCTTTGGCCAGCAGGCCGTCGGCCTCCATATCCTCGAGCATCTTCCGGCTCTGGGCCAGCGCCTCCTGTGTGGTGTCTCTGCGCAGCTCGGCGTTCTGTTTTTTCAGCATTTCGTCCAGCTTTTTCTGCTGCTCGAGCAGGGCTGCGTTCATATCGGGCAGACCGGGCTTTTCCGGCGGCGTTTTCTGCGTATCAAAGCGCAGTTTTCCTCCCGGGCCGAACACTCCGTTCATCAAGTTCTCCCAATCGTCGGTGTATGCCATCTGCCTGCCTCCGTCCTGCGTTTTTTCCAAGTATAGTGTACTTTGCCCCCTTTTGCAAGAAAAGTCTTGAAAATCCACGGGCAGGCGGGTACACTAATTTTATATTGATTTGATATGCGAAGGGAATGGAACGAAATGAAAACGCCCGCAGAGTGGAAAACGCTGTTCGAGAGCAGCGCCTTTGCACGGCAGACAAACTACAGCGGCCCGCTGGGGCCGGAATATAACCCCTCCGGCACCCGGCTCCGGCTCTGGGCGCCCACGGCGCAGAAGGTATCGGTCAACCTCTACCGCCGGGGCGACGGCGGGGCCTGCATGGGGACCCTGCCGCTGGAACAGCACGGGCAGGGCGTCTGGTCGGTCTATCTGCCCGGCGACCAGCACGGACATTACTATACCTTTACCGTCGAGGTGGACGGCACAGCATACGAGACGGGCGACCCCTACGCCCGGACGGCAGGCGTCAACGGCCTGCGGAGCATGATTTTAGACGCGCCCCGTATCGACCCGCCCGACTGGAGCCACGACCACCGGGTCATCGTCCCGGCCTCCCGCCGGACGGTATGGGAGGTCAGCGTCCGCGACTTCTCGCAAGACCCGGCCTGCGGCGTTCGGAATGCATGGCGGGGCAAATTCATGGCCTTTACCCAGAAGGGGACCACCCTTTCTTCCGCCGGCACCTTCCCCACCTGCCTCGACTACCTCAAGCGGCTGGGAGTGGGCTATGTGCAGCTGATGCCCATCTTCGACTTCGGCAGTGTGGACGAGAGCCGCCCCCTCACCCGGCAGTACAACTGGGGCTACGACCCCACCAACTACAACGTCCCCGAGGGCAGCTACTCCACCGACCCCGCGAAAGGCGAAGTCCGGGTGCGGGAGTGCAAGGAGATGATAGCTTCTCTCCACGCGGCGGGCATCGGCGTCATCATGGACGTGGTGTACAATCATATGTACCGCAGCGAGAACCCGCTGAACAGCACGGTGCCTTATTATTTCTTCCGGCAGAACCCGGACGGCAGTTTCTCCAACGGCAGCGGCTGCGGCAACGAGTTTGCCAGTGAGCGGCCCATGGCCCGGAAATACCTCATCGACTCGGTGCTCTACTGGGCGCAGGAATATCACATCGACGGCTTCCGCTTCGACCTCATGGGCCTCTATGATGTGGACACCATGAACGAGCTGCGGGCCGCGCTGGACGCTCTGCCGTGCGGCAGAAGCATCCTGATGTACGGTGAGCCGTGGCAGGGCGGCGGCAGCCAGCTCCACCGGTACGAGGCCAACAAGGCGAACCTCGCCATGCTGTCCGAGCGCATCGGCATCTTCTGCGACAACACCCGCGACGTCATCAAGGGCGGCTGTTTTAACGCCCGGGAGCCGGGTTACGTCGAGGGCAGACCGGGCAGCCTCTGGGACATCGGCGGGGCCGTGGCCGCGTGGTGCCGCAGCGACAAGCTGCCCGCCCATTCGCCCTCCCAGATCGTCAGCTATGTGTCCGCCCACGACAATTTCACTCTCTGGGATAAGCTCATGCTCGTCCGGTACGCCCGTCCCGAGTACACTGCCGCCGACTCGGCGGCGCTGGCCCAGAACCGGCTGGCGGTGGGCATCTATCTCACCTGCATGGGGATGCCCTTCCTGCAGGCCGGCGAGGAGTTCGCCCGCACCAAAAAAGGTCAGGGCAACACCTACCGCTCTTCGCCCTCCCTCAACCGTCTGGACTGGAAGCGGGCCGCGCAGTTCCACGGTCTTGTGGACTATTACCGGGGTCTGCTGGGCCTGCGGGCTCAGTTCCCCCGACTGAGCGCCTCGGACGCAGCCAGCCCGGCGGCCATCCGATTTTTCTCGCTGGAGCAGCCCCTCGTGGGCTGGACTTTGCCCGCCGCACCCGGCGACGGCGCGGCATGGCGGGCGCTCTGCGTCTTTTACAATCCCACGGAAGAAGAAAAACGGGTCCGTCTGCCCGACGGCCAGTGGAAACTGCTGAGCGACGGCGTATCGTCTGCGCTCTGGAAAGGCCCCAGCCGGGTCTGCGGCGGCGAAGTGACACTGCTGCCATACAGTGCAACGATTTTCGGCCAGGTATAACAAAAAGCGGCCCGCCGCTTTACGCGGCGAGCCACCCGATCATGTCCTGATTTAGCCCTGCGGGTCCTGCTGAGGTGCAGACTCGGCAGACTTCTCCTGACGAGATGCGCCGTTGGTGCCATTGCCGCTGTTGGAGGCGTTCTTTTCGCCCAGCGTCAGGCTGACAGTCTGCATCTGACCGTCGCGGGCGACGGTGATGGACAGGGTATCACCGGCAGAGTGCTCCTGCATCAGGGTGCCAAGGTCGGTCTTCTGGGCCACCTCGGTGTTGTCGATGCTGACGATGCGGTCGCCGGCCTTGAGGCCCGCCTTATCGGCAGGGCCGCCGGAGACGACGTCCACGACGTAGATGCCGTAGGCGTTGACGCCCAACTGTGCCGCCGTCTGTGCGTCGGTGACAGCCAGATAGGTGATGCCCATGTAGGGACGGCCCGTGACGTAGCCGTTCTCCAGCAGGTCCTGCGCCACCTTGATGGCGTCGTTGATGGGGATGGCGAAGCCCAGACCTTCGGCGTCAGAGCTGGAAGACTTTGCGTTGACGATGCCGATCAGCTCGCCGTTCATGTTGAACAGGCCGCCGCCGGAGTTGCCGGGGCTGACAGAAGCATCCATCTGAATGAGGGACATGGTGTTGACAGAGCTGGAGCTCTGGATGGAGACACTGCGGTTCAGGGCGCTGACGATGCCGCTGGTGACGGTGCCGCCCAGCTCACCCAGAGGGTTGCCCACGGCCAGCACGTTGTCGCCCACGGCCAGCTTGTCGCTGTCGCCCACGATGGCGGGGGTCAGGCCGTCGGCATCGATCTTGATGACGGCGATGTCGCTGGTGGAATCCTCGCCCACGACGGTGGCGGTGTAGTCCTTGTCGCCGATGGTGACGGTGATGTTGGACGCGCCGCTCACGACATGGTCACAGGTGAGGATGTAGCCATCCGAGCTGATGATGACGCCGCTGCCGGCGCCGCTCTCCACCTGGCTCTGGCCGTACCAGGACCACTGGGAGTAGACCACCTGCTCGGTGGTGATGACCACGACGCTGGGGCTGACGGTCTTGGCCACCTGTGCGGTGGTCATGCCGCTGGAAACAGTCGTGCCTTCGGCGGCGCTCTCAGAGTCTGCCGAAGAGCTGTCGGACCGCCCCACCTGCTGGATGACGACCTTGTTATTGCCGCCGAAGCGTGCGCCCACAAAGCCGCCCATAAAGCCCATGGCTGCGGCCAGCACCAGAGCGACGATGCTCTTTACAGCCTTGCCTGCATTCTTCTTAGGCTTCTTCGGCGCGGCAGGGGCTGTGTTCTGCGGGCCTGCGGGGGGCGGCGTTGCGCCGCCGGAAGGCTGGGTACTCTCGCTGAAGGCAGAAGCAGTGTTTGCGGTGTTCATGCCGCTGGAACCCACATTGGGGTAGCCGGTATCACCGGCAGGATTATTGGAAGAGGAATAGTCATATTCCCATTTGTTTTCATCCATCGTGATTACTTCCTTTCTAAGGGATTAGAAGTTGTTTTCATAACCGTTGCGCACCGTCTGAGCGGTCTTTTTGCCCGCATACTGCGTTGCTTGCCCTTGCAATCCGCCTAGGATTGCTTCGGGAAAGCGCCTTGCCTACCGGCAAAAATCCTCGCCCATTCGGCACTCTCCGGCTATGAAAACAACTTCGGCCGGGGGAAGAGCTTTTTCGCTCCTCTCCGGCACGGTTTTATTCTATCCGCTAATTGTGAAAATCAATCGTTTCCCCAGTGAAGAATGTGTGAAATAAGGTCTAAGGAGTTTCTATGAAAATCAGCGCCACTCAAACGGGCTTTGCCCTTTATAAAGAGGCCGACGTCATCGGCCGGTGCGGCGTCACCCCCACCCCAAAAGGCGCGGACATCACGGCCCTGTCCGTCCTGCCCCAGTGGCGGCGGAAAGGCTACGGCTCCTACCTGTTAAAAGAGATATTGCGCCGGTTCGGCGGTTATGACCGGGAGACTGCGACGGTGTTCACCGCGCCCCTGCCCGCCGACGAGGGCGAAGGGCTGTTCTGGCAGAAATTCGGCTTTGCGCCTGAGGATGGGCGGCTCGTCCGCCGCCGCACCCCCGATTTGACGGCGGTGCGCTTCGTGCAGGACTATCTTGCCGCCCATCTCCCCCACCCGAAGCTCTGCATCGACGCCACCTGCGGCAACGGCGGCGACACGGCGTTCCTCTGCCGCCTTGCCGGCCCGGAAGGCCGGGTGCTGGGCTTCGACATCCAGCCCGAGGCCGTCACCTCCACCCGCGCCCGGCTCAAAAAGCAGGGCCTCACGGCAGAGCTTATCTGCGACAGCCACGCGAACCTCTTACAGTATGTCCGGCCCGGCACGGCGGACATCGTGATGTTCAACTTCGGCTGGCTGCCCGGGGCCGACCACAGCGTCTTCTCCACAGCAGACAGCAGCATCCCCGCGCTGGAAGCCGCCCTCGCGGCGCTGCGCGCCGGCGGCGTGCTCAGCGCCATCCTCTACAGCGGGCGCGTCATCGGCACGGACGAAAAGCAGAGCATCCTCGGCTGGCTGCGGGCTCTCCCGCTGGAAAAATATACCGTACTGGTGTGCGATTTTGCCAACTGGGCCGACACCGCGCCCCTGCCCTGCCTTGTTCTGAAAAAATAGCAAAAACTCTTGCATCCATGTGGATTTTCTGTTAAAATAAGCGTTGTATGTAATTTTATAGGAGAGTTTCCCATGGAAACAGACCCTATTGTTTGCTGATACATCCACCCGGCCCTTCGCGGGGCCGCATCTCAGGAGAACGAAACTTTTATGACAAATCGTGAAGAAATCGAGCGCCGCCGGACGTTTGCTATCATCAGCCACCCCGACGCCGGCAAAACGACGCTGACCGAAAAGCTGCTGCTGTACGGCGGAGCCATCAATCAGGCAGGCTCTGTCAAGGGCAAGCAGAGCGCAAAGCACGCCGTGTCCGACTGGATGGACATTGAGAAGCAGCGCGGCATCTCCGTCACTTCCTCTGTGCTGCAGTTCAACTACGCAGGCAAATGCGTGAACATTCTGGACACCCCGGGCCATCAGGACTTCTCGGAAGATACCTACCGCACCCTGATGGCAGCCGACTCGGCTGTCATGGTCATCGACGCCGCAAAGGGCGTCGAGGCCCAGACCATCAAGCTGTTCAAGGTCTGCACCCTGCGCCATATCCCCATCTTCACCTTCATCAACAAGATGGACCGCGAGGCCCGCGACCCCTTCGAGCTGATGGAGAACATCGAAGAAATTCTGGGCATCAAGACCTACCCCATGAACTGGCCCATCGGCTGCGGCAAGGAGTTCAAGGGCGTGTTCGACCGCAACACCCGCAAAGTGCTTGCTTTCTCCAGCGACGGCCGCGCCAACGGCGTCAAGAAGGTCGAGGAGACCGAGGCCGAGCTGGGCGATGCCGCACTGGACCAGCTGCTGACCCCCTACCTGCACCAGCAGCTGGTGGACGAGATCGAGCTTCTGGACGGTGCTGCCGAGGAATTTGACCTCGACCGCGTGCTGCGCGGCGAGCTGAGCCCCGTGTTCTTCGGCTCTGCGCTGACCAACTTCGGCGTCGAGCCCTTCCTCGAGAACTTCCTCCGCCTCACCCCCACCCCGCTGGCCCGCGTGGACAGCCTGACCGGCGAGGCCGTTGACCCCTGCCGCGATGAGTTCTCGGCCTTCATCTTCAAAATTCAGGCCAACATGAACAAGGCCCACCGCGACCGTATCGCCTTCATGCGCATCTGCTCGGGCAAGTTCGAGCGAGGCATGGAAGCTTACCATATGCAGGGGAAGAAAAAGCTGAAGCTCGCTACCGGCACTTCGCTCATGGCTGACGACCGCGCCATTGTCGATGAAGCTTACGCAGGCGATATCGTGGGCTTGTTCGATCCGGGCATCTTCACTATCGGCGACACAGTATGCGCTGCAAAGAACAAGGTGCAGTTCCCCGCCATTCCTATGTTCGCACCTGAAATCTTCGCTAAGGTTTCGCAGGTAAATACCCTCAAGCGCAAGCAATTTGTAAAAGGCATGGAACAGCTTGCCCAAGAAGGCGCTATCCAAATTTTCCGCGAGCTTGGCGCTGGCATGGAGAGCGTTATCGTAGGCGCTGTAGGCGTTCTTCAGTTCGAGGTATTGGAACAGCGCTTGAAAAACGAATACAACGTCGAGGTACGAAGGCAAGGACTGCCCTATTCAATTATCCGTTGGGTAGCAAATCCCGAAGAAGTTGATGTTCCCAAGCTGAACCTTACCCATGACACCTATCGCGTAGAAAACATGCGCGGCGAAAAGTTGTTGCTGTTTACCAGCGAATGGAACTTACGTTACGGCATCGAGCACAACCCGAACTTGAAGCTATCTGAGTTTGGCAACGTTTCCTTCAAATAGTGTATTTGCAGGCGGCCTTCGGGCCGCCTTTCTTATGTAAATGCAAAGAATACAACTTAGCGTTCAAGCAAACGTTTCTGCAGCCTAGAGCAAACAACCACCAGCACAACGCCCACCAATGCCAGCACACCGGCAATAGTGAAGGCTGGAGCATAGCTA
>ERZ857801.3754-NODE-3754-length-10087-cov-15.146431_pt1 | contig 10087 bp, 8 predicted proteins | sample MGYA00519762_ERZ857801 | MGnify/ENA primary metagenome ERZ857801 (study PRJEB31778, sample SAMEA3449368) | human gut metagenome | biome: human gut; feature: human-associated habitat; material: faeces | place: United Kingdom | collected 2010/2012 ...
ACAAGGCGATGAAGTATTCCACTTCGACGCGGATGCGGTAGCGGATGAGGGCCTGCTCCGAAAAATAATCGGCTAATTTCTCCGTTTTATTACGGTAACGCCCGTCGACGGGCGAGATGGCGGTGAGGGGAGTTAACATATGGGATTGTGATTTGTTTTTCGTTTCCAGACGCCAAATTTACGACATTTAATTGAAATACGCATAATTTTCCATACCTTTGTGGAGATGTAAACCGAAATCGGAATGAATTTCATACTGGCAATCATCGACTCCCTGGCGGGCTTCGTGCAGCGCAATCCGCTGACGACGCTCCTTATCGTCATACTGGCGCTCGGCGCCCCCGCGCTGCTCAAGGGCATCGCGCTGTTTATCTTGTATTTTCTTATGGGACTTGTTATTTTGGTCGTCGTGCTGATGCTGGCTTTCCGCTGGCGGATCTACAAGGTCCGCAAGCAGATGGAGCAGCAGTTCGGCGAAGGCTTCGGACAGCAGTCCGGACCGAAGGGATTCGGCGGTTTCGGCTCGCCCTTTGCAGAGCAGCCGCGCAAGGAGCGCGAAGGCGAGGTGAAGGTGCACAAAACCCCGGGAACGCCCGAGAAGCGCGTGTCGAAGGACGTGGGCGACTACGTCGATTTCGAAGAGGAAAAGCAGTAGCATGTTGAAGATTTTCGAACTCATAGGGCGCTATTTCATGCTGATGGGAAAGGTCTTTTCCCGTCCGGAGAAGGCCGCCATCTACCGCCGGCGGATCATTTTCGAAATGGAGTCGCTCGGTGTCAACTCGATCGGCCTGACGGCCATCATCTCGGTCTTCATCGGCGCGGTCATCACGTTGCAGATGTGCATCAACCTCGATTCGCCGTTCATTCCCCGCTCGCTGGTGGGTTACGCCACGCGCGAGACGATGATCCTGGAGTTTTCGTCGGCGGTCGTGGCGCTGATTCTCGCCGGAAAGGTCGGGTCGTCGATCGCCTCGGAGATCGGAACCATGCGCATCACCGAACAGATTGACGCGCTCGAAATCATGGGCGTCAACTCCGCCTCGTACCTCATCCTCCCGAAGATCGTCGCCGCGATGGTCTTCTTCCCCTTTCTGACGATCCTCTCGATCCTGATCGGCATTCTGGGCGGATACCTCATCGCCGCCGCGACGGGCATTATGATCCCCGCCGACTATGTCGACGGCCTGCTGATGGATTTCAAGCCCTATTCGATCACCTACACGCTGATCAAGACCGTCTTCTTCGCCTACATCATCACCTCGATTTCGGCCTTCTACGGCTACAACGCCCGGGGCAACTCGCTGGAGGTCGGCACGGCTTCGACGCGCGCCGTGGTGGCCAGCTGCGTGGTGATTCTGCTTTTCGACCTGATCCTGACACAAGTCCTGCTTATATGATACGCGCCGAACATATCGTCAAGTCGTTCGACGGCCGGGTGGTGCTCGACGACATCTCGGTCGAATTCGAGACCGGAAAAACGAACCTCATCATTGGCCGCAGCGGCTCGGGAAAGACCGTGCTGCTCAAGACGCTGGTGGGCCTGCACGAACCCGATTCGGGCGACGTGTGGTACGACGAGGTGAACTTTTCGAAACTCGGTTTCCGGGAACGCAAAAGTATCCGCAAGGACATCGGCATGATCTTTCAGGGCGGGGCGCTGCTGGACTCCTCGACCGTCGTGGAGAACGTCAAGCTGCCGCTCGACCTCTTCACCTCGCAGAGCGAGCGGGAGAAGATGGAGCGCGTGAATTTCTGCCTCCAGCGCGTGCGGCTCGACGGGGCCAACGAACTCTATCCGGCCGAACTGTCGGGCGGCATGATCAAGCGCGTGGCCATCGCCCGGGCTATCGTGATGAATCCCCGCTACCTGTTTTGCGACGAACCCAACTCGGGACTCGACCCGCAGACCTCGATCGTCATCGACAACCTGATCCACGAGATCACCCAGGAGTACGGCATCACGACGATCATCAACACCCACGACATGAACTCCGTGATGGAGATCGGCGAGAAAATTGTATACATCCACGACGGCCGTAAGTGGTGGGAGGGGACGAAGGACGACATCCTGCATGCGGACAACCGCGAGCTGAACGATTTCGTCTTCGCCTCGGCCATGGCCAAACGGGCCAAACTGGCTGCGCAGTAGGCTTCCGCGGTGTTGTGCGCCTGAAGACGGCGGAGGTTTCCGGCGGACGGGTGCGTGCCGGGAAACGGATGCGTCCGCGGTTCGTAAAAAAATTTAATTTTTTATTTGCGTAAATTATATAAAGTATGTACTTTTGTGCTGTTAAAAAAATAACGCAATTTTTTATTAACAAATAATTCAAATTATTATGGCAACTATTAAAATCGGTATCAACGGCTTCGGTCGTATCGGCCGTCTGGTGTTCCGTGCCGCTTGCACGAACGACAACATCGAAGTGGTGGGCATCAACGACCTGGTTCCCGTGGACTACATGGCTTACATGCTGAAGTACGACACGATGCACGGCCGTTTCGACGGTACGGTGGATTTCAACGTGGAGAAGAGCCAGCTGATCGTAAACGGCAAGGCTATCCGCGTAACCGCCGAGAAGGACCCCGCAAACCTGAAGTGGAACGAGGTTAACGCCGAGTACGTGGTAGAGTCGACGGGTCTGTTCCTCACCAAGGAGAAGGCCGAGGCTCATATCGCAGCCGGCGCCAAGTACGTCGTTATGTCGGCTCCCTCGAAGGACGACACCCCGATGTTCGTATGCGGCGTGAACACCGATACCTACAAGGGCCAGACGATCGTTTCGAACGCATCGTGCACCACCAACTGCCTTGCCCCCATCGCCAAGGTTCTGCACGACAAGTTCGGCATCACCGACGGTCTGATGACCACCGTTCACTCGACCACCGCAACGCAGAAGACTGTCGACGGTCCCTCGATGAAGGACTGGCGCGGCGGCCGTGCCGCTTCGGGCAACATCATCCCCTCGTCGACCGGCGCTGCAAAGGCCGTAGGCAAGGTGATTCCCGAGCTGAACGGTAAGCTGACCGGTATGTCGATGCGTGTTCCGACCCTCGACGTTTCGGTTGTCGACCTGACCGTAAACCTGGCCAAGCCCGCCAAGTACGACGAGATCTGCGCTGCCATGAAGGAGGCTTCGGAAGGCGAACTGAAGGGCATCCTGGGTTACACCGAGGAGGCTGTCGTTTCGTCGGACTTCCTGGGCGACGCCCGCACGTCGATCTTCGACAAGGCTGCCGGTATCGCGCTGACGGACACTTTCGTGAAGGTCGTTTCGTGGTACGACAACGAGTGGGGCTACTCGAACAAGGTCCTCATGCTGATCGAGAAGATGGCCGCTTACAACAACAAATAGTCGTAAGCCATTCGATAGAAAAAGAGGGAACCAGCGATGGATTTCCTTTGAAAGGATGTAACAGTCTAAATAATTAGGCTGTTACATTTTTTTTGATGGGATAAGGTAACGAAAAGGCAACGGTTCTGTTTTAAGTCTGTTGCAATGACTTTCCAACCTCAAACAACTGATACAAAGATAGTAATAAATTTTGAGTTAAGCAAATAACAGCGGTCGTGTTTCTTAAATAGAACGTTAGAAACATATGAGTTTATATACCTTACCCGTGATATACTTTCATTTGAGGCTCACCATTAATAAATATTTCTGCTCCATTATTGACACAAAATATTGGACAGTCCCTCTTGAAAATATTGAGAATCCCAAATTACAAGAACGATATTCTTACTAATCGGCATAGAAATTTCCGCACCATACATTCCAAACCCTTCGTAATAGTTTGGCGCATCCTTTACATGAGGTTCAATAGTAATAGGATAATCGAATGTATATATTTGATTTGTATCCGTATAATAAAATTCCCAATATTTATCAGCCAGAATATTTGCCAATTTTCCTAAAAAATCTGTAATATATTATTGGTTGTCGGTTATTTGCAGTCGATACGGCAGACAAATGAATTACATTACTTGATTTTGCAAGTTCCATAGGGGCAAAAACTACTTCATCCAAACCGCCTCTTCCGTTTCCCAACTTTTTATCTCTGCCATTCTATCCTCATCTCCATCTTCCTTTTTTGCCAAATAGCAGGATAAATGTTCTTCGTTTATGTAGCTCAAAAACAGCAACAGACTCTTTGCCGTCTGCACCTTCTCTTGTTTGGTAAAATACGGCGTGATGGTGTTCAAGTCATACACTCGTTCTTCCATGTGGCTCTCCCCGTTCAGAGCCAGTCGACACATAAAGTTCTCGTAGTACGTTCGTTTCTCATCAGGTACAGCTTTTAACACACCGTCACGGCACATCATCTCCTCAAATTTCATGTTGTAGCAGAAACTTGAAAACGCTTCTACTACCCTTCTCATCACGTTTCCGATACTTGTTTCCATATAATCACCTTTATCGTCAGTTGGTGTTTTGGCATAATCGTATACATACTCCAACAGTTTCTTATACTCATTCGAAACTACTCGTTCCTTCATCTGCTTGTCTACAAGTTCCAAGAACGTCTTACCATTGCCCTTGCCACCATTAAGTTCCGAACGTACTTTAACCATGTCAAATGCCGAGCGCAAGTCATGAGTTAGGAGTAAAATTCTGCTATTCGAGTTTCCTTTTTTGATATTGTCAAACTGATGACGTAAAAGTGACATCACACCTAATCTGTTACCATAGTCGAAACTTGACACAGGGTCATCAATTATGATTAGAATCTCGTCCTTATATTTATCATCCTTTTTCTTGTCACTAAACAATCTGGCAAAGAAATAGCATAACCCAAGTACGTTTCTCTCACCTACACTGATTTTCTTAGGAGGTACACTCCGCCCGTTTACCTTCAGTTTGTAACAACCATCTCCTGCTACCAACTTCACTTTCGTGTCACTATAGAACACGTATTGCAGTTCCTCATTGATGTAGTCCTGTGCAATGTCCGTCCGCTCTATCCGTGCTTTCAGTGCCTTTATCTCACCCTCCGTCCGCTCTTTGTCTTTCTCCAATTTCGATAGTGCTTTCTGACAGTTTTCATAAGCTTTGTTCGCTTGCTTATAGCTATCCAGCAATATAGTCAGACGCTTCTTTGCTAATAACTCATTCTCATGCAGTACTTTCCTCTTCAGTTTCTCTCGCTCATTCACCGAGCGGTTGAATGTCGCCACGCAAACTTCCAGCTCCTGCATTGCGGCCATATAGTTTGTCAGATGTGTGCTATAACCATCCACCTTGTCCGCATTGAAGGCCTCTTCCATCACACCGTATATATCCCTTTTCCGCTGAATTATTCTATTGCGCACAGCAGCCACGTCCTTGTTCAATTGCACCGTCGCACGTTGGGCTGCTTCTCTCTCCTTCTCATTCAACCTGTCAGGAAACTTAGGTATAGCCATCTCCACATCCACAAATACATCCATCGCCTCATCCAGTGCCTTGCTATATATCTCCGACTCTTTGTTCAGTATGCGTTTTAGTGTTTCGCTGATGTATTCATAGTCCTCATCGCTCGTCTTTCTTAGACACAGTGGACAAAATGGCCACTTCTCTTCTGCCAGCCGTTGTGTCGTTTCCTGCAAATGATGCTCCGCATGTTCTTGCAGGAAGGTCAAGAGTCTATGCTCACGTTCGTTCAGTGTCGGTTTCTCAACCCTCTTCTCCAACAGGGCTTTCACCCCGTCCAGACTTTTAGGTAGTTTCAATTTTACGGGATTCCATACTATCGCTTGTGCGTCTTCCGTTTGGGTGTATAGTGTCAGGTCAGCATTCAACTGTGTCCTTAATGCCTCTTCCGTTTCTTTCGGCTCTTCCATCAAAACAAGTTTCTTCAGCAAGTCCTCCGTCACACGGCTCCTCACCGAATTACCCTTCACGTTACGGTCTATGTCTGCCCAGCCGCCATCTTCACGCAACTTATCTCTTATTTTGTTATAGAAATATAAAGGTGAAGAAGCATCACTTCCATTTTCAAAATTTACTCTCCGAGTCGTCTGTTCTGCCACCTTCTTTTCTATCGCTATCTTTTCTTCGTTTTTGTTGGTTATCTGCGTATCTAGGTCTACCTGCTCACCCATCATCACGATGGTTTCTAGCCCCTTTCCTTTGGTTCTTACATTTTCACGCACAAATTCCTCGTCAAAAATGAATACCGAGTCTTTCTTGTCATCAAGAATAATCGCATCAGTAGAAACCGAATATGACACATACCCCTCCTCTGTTGGTTGTTCGGTGTCCTTACCGACCAACTGCCGGATAGCTTTAGCAATAGTAGTTTTCCCGCTACCATTACGACCATATACGATGCTCAGATTCTGTCTGTCTTTAAATAAATCAAGTGTTGTTGGCTGTTCAAAGTAGCCTCCTTCTATCGTTATCTTCTTAAAATTCTCAAACATAACTATTACTATGCAACAAGTACACTCAATCAAAATTACCCATGCGCCATTATTGTCTATGCCAAAGAAAGGGAAACCGCCCAAACCATTGGCAAATGCACTTATACTCTTGAGTTTTTTAGTTTTTCGTTAAGTATCAATTTAAAATCATATGCGGTACATTCTGCTATCAAAGTTTCTAATTCTATTTTATAATGGATACAATATTATCAACCAATAAAAATACATGATCTATTTAGAATGTAAAATTATAACTAATTATCAAAAAGACAGCATAAAAATCATCGTTCTACACATATTCTAAATACTTTTTGTGCAATTTTAATAACATAATAGGAGTTAATTTCGCAGTTTTTTCATATGCTGGATTTCAAAATATTGAAATTTTACGCTATCAGGGCGGATTTTTGTGCGGAGGGGGGGGCTTCACATACACATCGCTCTTTCCTATCGTTAGTGACGGGCCCCTGTTTTTTCGGGGATTGGGGCAAGGCCGCCCGTATGGGCGCTTCGTATAGCCTTGCCCTATCCCTGCAAAAAACATATCTTTCGCTTCAGATGGAAAGGAAAAGGCCCGGATTAGTGATAATCTTCTGCACCATCATTTAATACATCTGAATTGTCAGCGCCTATTCCTCCCTCAATTTCTTCACATCATCGAGCAGTCTTTTCGCTTTCCGCTCTTTAACAGTCGCCTGCTCCAACCGTTCAGCCTGCCGCCTTACGGCTTCTTCATAGCGTTCGACTTGGTTTTGGACAGTATCACGTATGGCTGTGTATTGCTCGTCCCAAAATACGGTTTCCAACTCCGTCAGCTCCTTTTCTCCGATTTTCCCGCACATCTTCACGTAACGGTATTTCAGATCGTTCACGGCTAACAGCTGATTATTTTCCGAGATTCGGTAGATGAATGCGCCTTGCAGGAAAATACCACCCAGCATGACGAACATCGTCAGAAATGTTTTCGAGGATTTAAGATCGAGCGTATAGGTGTGTCGGTGTTCCTGCACAGGCAGGTTTTCAGGCTTTGCCGCTGCTTCAACGGCTTTCCCAACCTGCTCTATCAATGTATGCGTCTGCCTGTTCTCCTTGTCAATCACCTCCAGTCTCCCTGTCAACTGTGCCAGCAGCGTGTTATATTTGTCAGCCATCGCCTGTTCCCATCCGTTTTGTACTCCGGGCAACGTTATCTGTTTACGCAGTTGTTCGAGCATCTGTGCTACCTGCCCCTGCGAGCATTCCGCGGCCTCTATCAGCCGCTCGATCCGTTCCAGTTGGACATTATCCAAACCTGCGTTTCCTGCGCCGCCTGCTTTGGCGTTTTTAATGGCTTTAACAAGCGTTTCCTTGAGGTCTTCGTACATCTCGACCGAGAGGTCGATCCTATTTTCGTTGTTCATGGTTTTTGAGATTTTTTAATTCGGTTACAGTTTTATTTTGGCTCTTCTTTTCTGTTCTTCGAGCCTGCGTCGGCGCTCCATCGCGGCTATCGCCATCGCTTCGGCCGCGGCATCGAGCAACGCCGTGATTCGTGCTATATGCTCTTCGGGGCTTTCTCCCGGCTTGCGCTGCAACTGTGCGGCGGACACTCCGACGGGCGAACCGGCCGGCGGCAGCGGAATCCCGCCTGCTTTTCCGAGGTTTACCGATGGTGGCTCTTCGCGTGTGCCGCCGCTACCCATACCGCCGAACAACCCGGCAAATGCCGAACGGTAATTGCCTGCCGCCGCCGAGAGGTTCCCGACAAGCGTTGCCCGGTGTTGGGTCTGCTGCTGAATATGGTTGAACCGGTTGTCGAGTTTCGTAAAGCTGAAAGACCGGTCGATCTTCGATCCGGAGAACTCGAAGCCATTTTTCGAGAAGAGGACACCCTGCTTGCGGTCGGTATTTCCGCAATACTTGTAACGGACGCCGATGCCCTGTTCCCTTAATTTACCTTCCAACTCGTTCCAGTTCTTGCATTTGGGCAGACAGCCTTTGATCGCATCGTGGATTTCGTATTTGGTCTTGTCGGGTTCGCGCAGCCGCTCCCGCCGTACGTCGTCCTTTCCCGGCGCGAGATATAGCCCGTATTTCTCGGTCAGCTCCCGGCAGACCTTGGCGTTTCGAATCTTGATGTTCTTGTCCGAAATAGTCTGCCCGTTATTTCCGACCCGGTTGTAGACCAGATGGCAGTGCGGATGGGGCTGGTCGAGGTGGCGAACCAATAGATACTGTGTATCAGTTATACCCATCTTCTGCATATATTCCTTTGCGATCTGCGTCATCAGGGCATCGGTCATCCGCGGAGCGTCCTTGGGTGAAAAAGACAGGGAGATATGCCCGACGGTGTTTTTCAGCCGTGGGTTCAATAGAGTCTGGTCTTTAAAGTCCTGCACCATGTCCTTCACTTCCGGAGGCATAATGCCTTCGGCTTCCAAGATCCGGGATTCTTCTTTCATCACATAACCCACCGTCCCCGAAAAGGACGAAGCGGATATTACCTTACCGACCATCGCATATCTGTTTCAGGAGTTTTTCGATGGCCGTGACGATCGCCGCATGCCGTACCCTGACAGCCGCCAGACCTTTGGCATTGGCCAGCCGGGTCAGTTGGTTCAGGTTGCGGGCGATGCCTTTGAGCTGGGCCATGAAATCCAGCTGTTCGCGGGTGATCCGTGCTCTTACCGTTCCTCGGTCGATCAACTGGCGCAGGACTTCGGCTGGCGGTTGTCTGGCCTCGCGGCAGAGGGCTGAAAAGCGGAGTTTCCGTTCGGGGCTGAGCCGTGTGCTGACGACGTATTTGCGGATGCGGCCGATGCCGACTTTCGGCCGACCGCCCTGTTTGCTATATGTTTTCTTCGGTGTTTCCATGACAGGTAGTTTCGATAGATTATTCATGCTATATAGGTTGTTCAGACCAGCGGGATTTTACGCCGGCCAGCGGGTAAGGCGCAGTTTTCGTCTACGAAAACACAACCTTGCTCTTCCTTTGCTGGTAAGATAAAGACGCGGCGCCACACCCTTTTTATGGTTGGGGAGAGTAAATACCGGATTCCGAACCGCAGAACAATGCCGGGCGTGAAAAGCGGGAATGAGGAGTGCGCTCCGGAGCGTTCCGACGGGCGCCGAAGATCGGGCGGTCGGACAGGTCGGGAGGTGCGGATGCCGTAAAAGACCATTTGTGCGGCGGCGGTTCTGACGCGGGCGGGAGAAGCCCGGAGAGAAAGTGGGCGTATCGAAACATGATGCGAAATTTAAGGTTCGGCGACAAATATAAACCGCCGTCGGGGAAGCGTTGCAAAACGTAATGCTTATGCGTTATCTTACTGTCTATTACCAATATTGCGGCAGGAGGTCGGACTGCAATCGGGTTGAATTTATGTCCTTACGCGTTTTGAGAATAAATACAGAAATATTTATTCATCGGATTATTTCCGGCGATAAGCAGTCGTTTACCGTGCTTATATACCAACGAACGAATAAACCCGGATTGTCCCGTCCTGAAAAAGGTTTACAGTGATTGATAATTAAAGATAAACATTTTGGTTCAAAAAATATTGTCCTGATATAAGTTTACATATGCCTTCCGAACAACCGTCTTTCGGCCCCAATGATGTTTGAGTTTCCCGGTTCTAAGTTCCGCTTCCAAGGGCGTAAGCCAATCGCAGCTGGCATGAGGTCTGAGTGAATTGTAAAGGATAA
>ERZ857801.3761-NODE-3761-length-10071-cov-2.746905_pt1 | contig 10071 bp, 9 predicted proteins | sample MGYA00519762_ERZ857801 | MGnify/ENA primary metagenome ERZ857801 (study PRJEB31778, sample SAMEA3449368) | human gut metagenome | biome: human gut; feature: human-associated habitat; material: faeces | place: United Kingdom | collected 2010/2012 ...
GCGGTGTTGTGCTGACGCAAGACGGGTATATCATTACCAACGCCCATGTGGTGGAGGGGGCGTCCGGCATCAATGTGCTGTTTGCCGACGGCGACGGAACGAGTGTGCGCCGAGAGCTGATGGATTTTTGCAATCTTCACACGATTCTGCGACTGCCCACTGGTATTTTCTATGCGCAGGGAGTCAAAACCAATGTGCTTTTCTTCACCCGTGGCAAAACCGAAAAGGCCAACACCAAAGAGGTTTGGTTCTATGATCTGCGCACCAATATGCCCTCTTTCGGCAAGACAACGCCACTGAAAAAAGAGCATTTCACCGATTTTGTAAAAGCCTACACCGCCAAAGACCGCCGCGCTGTGGAGGACGAACGCTTCAGCGTATTTACAAGGGAACAAATTGCTGAAAAGGGTGATACCCTTGACCTTGGGCTGATTCGTGACGATTCCGTTTTGGATTATAACGACCTGCCCAACCCGGAGGACAGTGCCACGGAAGCCGCCGCCAATCTGGAAGAAGCGGTCGACCTGTTGATGAGCGTGGTGAAAGAACTGCGGGCGCTGGAGGTGCAGGACTGATGGCAAAAGGAAAGAAAAAAGAAAACCTGACACCCGAAGAACGCTTGCAGGCGGCATTGGTACCGGATTCGGAACGACCATACAAGGTGCCGGAGAATTGGTGTTGGGCATACTGGGGTGCTTGTGGCAATTTTCAGGCTGGAAGTGCTTTTAAAAACGAGTATCAAGGTCTAACTGAATATGAAATTCCCTTTTATAAAGTCGGAAGTTTAAAATATTCGAACTCCGATGGCTTTCTATATGATACCAGTAACACAGTAAGCGAAGAAATACGAAACAAATTAAAAGCGGTACTAATTCCTGAAAACTCTATTATATTTGCGAAAATCGGCGAGGCAATCCGTCTAAATAGGAGAAGTATAAATCCAGTTGCATGCTGTATTGACAACAATCTCATGTCTTTTTACGCAAGGACATGCTTAACAAAATATGTATACTTTTGGAGTCTTGGAATTGATCTTTACAATTATACTAATGCAACAACCGTGCCCTCAATAAGAAAGAGTGATTTAGAAAAGGTCCCCTTTCCGCTGTCACCGTATACTGAACAACAGCGGATTGTTGACCGCATAGAAAGCCTATTTGCCAAGCTGGACGAGGCAAAGCAAAAGACACAGGACGCACTAGACAGCTTTGAAACCCGTAAAGCCGCTATCCTACACAAAGCCTTCACTGGCGAACTCACCACTCAGTGGAGAAAAGAACACGGCTTGGGTATGGAAAGTTGGAATGAGACAATTTTAAAGGATGTTTGCAAAGTAAATCCTAAGAAAATAGATGTAAATGGATTGCCTGATGATTTGGAAGTATCATTTTTCCCGATGGCTTCTCTTTCTGAAACATATGGAGAAATCACAAAACCTCAGACCAGATTACTAAAAGATGTAAAGAACGGTTTTACCAACTTTTCAGAGGGTGATGTCGTATTCGCCAAAATCACTCCATGTATGGAAAATGGCAAATCTGCCATTATTGGAAAATTGGTTAATGGGATTGGATATGGGACGACTGAATTTTACGTGCTGCGTTGTAATGAAAAGCTCTACAATAGATATTTATACCATATGGTTCGAGACACTTCATTTCGCAACAAAGCAAAAGCTGTCATGTCTGGAGCAGTTGGACAACAACGCGTACCAAAATCTTTTATGGAAAACTACCCTTTAAATTTGCCTTCTGTTCCCGAACAAGCCGAAATTGTCCGCATCCTTGACGACCTCCTCGCTAAAGAACAGCAGGCCAAAGACGCCGCTGAAGCAGTGCTGGAGCAAATCGACCTTATCAAAAAATCTATCCTTGCCCGTGCTTTTCGTGGCGAACTTGGCACCAACGACCCTGCCGAGGAAAGTTCTATTGAGCTATTAAAACAAAATTTTTGGGAAACAATAAAAAGTGAAAAAGTTAAACCTAAACAAGTTACTAATAAAAAAGCAAAGGTGATTTTTGTGCGTAAAACAATAATGGAAACACTGTCAAGAGGCATGAGCTTAACTCCTGAAAATCTAAAAAGTGAAACGGGACTTCCGATTGATGATTTCTATGCACAATTGAAAGAACTCGTCAATAATGGCAGTGTGGTAGAGAGAAGAGAGAACGGAGAGTCCTACTTGGAGGTCGCAAATGAGAATAGATAAACTGAAAATTAAAAATTTTAAGAATCTGAAAGATTTTCAAATAGATATAGATGAATCACAATTGACTGCTGTATTTATTGGCCGCAACGGTGCTGGCAAATCAAATCTTTTAGAGGCGATTGTCATCATCTTTCGAGATTTGGATCTCGGAGTAGTTACCAAAGATTTTTCTTATGAAATAATTTATAAATGTTCCAACCATACTGTCGAAATAAAAAATGATGCGACAAAAAGTAAACGAGAGTTTCTTGTAGAGGATAAAAAACTCACCAAAACAGCATTCTATAAACAACGTAGGGACTATTTACCGGAACATGTTTTTGCCTATTACTCTGGTCCAAGTAATCGTTTGGAAAAGCATTTTGCCAAACATCAAAGAAATTTTTACGATGCACTGTTAAATGGAGATAACGAGACGCTCCGCCCGCTGTTTTATGCCCGTTTGATTCACAGCAACTTTGTTTTACTGGCATTCTTCTCTTTTTTTGAAGAGAAAAATCAGAGGTTTTTGAAAGAATATTTTGACATAGAAGCTATCGAATCGGTGCTTTTTGTGCTAAAAAAAGCAGAGTGGGTAAAAGGAAAATCCCATTCTAAAGCAGAGTTTTGGGGAGCTCGTGGAGTCGTACGAGATTTTCTCAACAGTCTGTACGAATATGCTTTGGCTCCTTTAAAAGAAACCGAATCTTTTGAGGAAGGGATAAAAACCGTAAAAAAGGAAGTCACATATCTCTACTTAAAAGATCAAGAAAAACTACAAGCTTTTGCAGAAAAATACGGGAACAATGTTGAATTTTTCAAAAATCTCGAGAGCACATATATTTCTGACCTAATGGAGGAAGTTCGTATTAAAGTCAGGAAAACAGATGGGACGATTATCACATTTAACGAGCTGAGCGAAGGAGAACAACAACTTTTGATGGTACTAGGTTTATTGAAATTTACTCAGTCAAAAGAGTCTTTATTTTTATTAGATGAACCGGATACCCACTTGAACCCTGCCTGGAAATTCGACTATTTGACACTTATCAAAGATGTTGTCGGTCAAAACGAAAGCAGTCAGGTCATCATTTCAACACACGATCCAATCGTGATTGGCGGACTAAAGAAAGAAGCGGTAACGATCTTTGACCGTACAACTGATGGAACTACTGTTAGAATACCGGAAGTAGACCCCAAAGGTATGGGGGTGGCAGGCCTGTTGACCAGTGATCTGTTTGGATTGCCTACAGCGCTTGATGCTGAAACACAAAGCAAATTAGATAGAAAACTACAATTACAATATAAAAAGAATCGTACAGCAGAAGAAAATGAAGAACTTTCTCAATTGGCTCAAGAATTAGAGCAGCTTGGATTTTCGAGAACTACGAGAGATCCTCTGTATGGACAATTTCTTGAACATCTTTATTCTCGGCCAGAGTTTCAAGATAAGCCTATTACAGATGATGATCGAAAGAAAATGACGAAACTGATGGATGATATTTTGGAAGAAATATTAGAGGAAGAAAACAAATGATTTTCATTGATCTATTTAACAATCCTCCTTCGCCGGAACTAATTGCTGAGGGAAAAAAACTTACAAAAGAACTGATGCAGCTTCCGCCGGAACAGCGTAATGATTTTATCGATCGGCATGCAGATTATTGGGGAAAACTAAAAGAACATTATATTAAACTATCACATGGGAAATGTTGGTACACAGAAACTCAAGATATAGCGTCAAACTACCATATGGACCACTTTCGCCCCAAAAAGCAACCAAAAGAATTAAAGAAAAACTGCGGAATTGAAACAGCTACCAGTACGGAGGCATACTGGTGGCTGGCATTTGACTGGAAAAACTATCGTTTAGCCGCACCGGTTCCAAATACAAGTAAGCATTCATATTTTCCTTTGAAAAAGGGCACAAAAGCGATTGCGCAGGGACAAAATATTGACACTGAATGGTGTGGCTTACTTGATCCGACGGATGAATATGATGTATCATTGATTGCATTTGAAACAGACGGAAAAGTTTATCCTGCTTGTACTGATATGAATTGTTGGGATGCACAGCGCGTTACTTTATCAAAACGAGTATATAATTTGAATTATCCGTCTTTGGTGGATAAAAGAATTGAGCTCCAACAAATATGTAAGCGGAAAATTCAAAAAATTAAAAATGCGCAGAAACACTATGCTGAAACACATTCCGCTGAATTTCGAGATATGTTAAAAGACTATGTTCGAGAACTAAAGGCTATGACAAAACCAAACGCAGAATTATCAGCCGTAGCGCGAAATTACATACGAAATGATCCTGAAGAATTTATTCGAAATATTGCAGGTTAATAAAACTCTTATATTATGCCAAACTTTATGTTGAACACTTATATCATACGGAAATAGGAATTATCCACGCATTTACTACTTCAGTAACTTTACTGCTATATTATTCATCTGCCGTACCCACTTCATTGGGTTCTCAGCTTTTGCTGTTCGGTAACACCTTCCATTTCAGCATATTCTTTTACCAACCGAAGAAAGAGTGCCTGTGCTTCCCCCTCTACATCAGCGAGATGAGAACGAAGCTTGCTGGAAGTAAGTAGATTGTAACACAGGATTTTATGGTGTTGTTAAACTTCGGCCAGCTAGCTATGATGAAGCTTGCTTTGAGACACTTATAGTGAACAATGAAAGCCCTCTGGTTGAAAGCGTGCTCTCGCTTCCAGAAGGGCTTTTTTATAATATCAAAGTTCCCTGCAGTATTTGAATAATTTTCTCTGTCAGTTCCAATCAGCATACAATCTGATAGTGTAGATCTTAGCCGGCTTCGTCAAGAAATTCGATGCGAAAACGTACAATGGTACTGTGCTTAGGCTTTCTGGAAGATGATACTGTTTTACTCTTTTTTATTCCTACACAAAAAATCAATTTCCTCTCCAAGCTCAAACTGCTGTATCTTATTCTCTTTAATCAATTCTTCCATATCTACATACTGCACTCTCATATTTTTATGAGAAATCCAATAATACCGCAGGGACTCAGCGCACATAACTGCTGTATATACAGTATAATCATAGGGTGTGGTTTTCGTATCATACGGTGTCACTTCCACAGGATCGCCTACTTCTATCAATCCCAGAGGAAATGCCACATGCTGCAGGATATGAAATAAGTTCGTAACCCCCTCTTCCTCCGTACTTCCTTTTACATAATATTTTTTCAAAAATGCCAGCCTCACAAATCTCGATACAGAAGACCAATCCCCCGGCATCCCCAGCGCTCCTGTTCCAGAAAAACACTGTTTAATCTCCTCTCCATTTATATAAAGTGTTTCTCTATCCTTTTCTTCTATCTGAGAATAATTCAGCAAATTTGTACGGTGCCATTCATATCCCGGACTATTGGTTAAAATTCCCATTGTATTGCGATATATCTTTATTCCATCTCTATCTGGCTCAATGATCACCGTCTTGCCAGATTTATCCGTAAAAATCCAGTGAACATTAGGCAAAGCGCCCAGAATTCTCTCTCCAATTAAAGCAACCTTTGTCTCTATATGCTGTATCACCTCTTCTACGCTGGCACATTCTGCCAAAAAATACATTACGGCAAAGACTGGCTGAAGTGGAATTTTTTCTTTTTTATATTCTCTCTCAAAATGTGCAAACTCACGATAATACAGTTGCCCTCCCATCAACCCCTTTTCGTTTATTCCCTCATATAATACAGGCGAATCTTTCAAAAGTAATGTTCCCACTCCTAAAACAGCATGCCGCGATTCTTGTACAGCATTCTCCTTAAGCTCTCCGTCCTTTTCCTCGCAAGTACAAAATCTCGTCTTTTCAGGCAGGTATGTGAGTCTGCTTCCCTGTGCAATTTTGTTAAAATCGTAATTACGTCCCCATAGGTGCTTGCCGTCTTCTGTTTTCCATGCGATAGCGCTGCACCCTGTTTCAAATTCTGTCCTTTCTGGTTTTTCTGGAATTTTCCTATTCTGTCCTTCTATCATACCCTCTGTGCTCTCCTTTTCTACAGCTTTTCTTTGCCTTTGTTCTTACAAACTCAGACTTTTTTGTTATCATATCCACAAAGGACTTAAATCATGCAAAAAAAGAAAGCAGCTTCTCTGTCCCAATTTTGATTTCCTTTTCTTTCTCTTTTACTGTTGCTACAACGGGAATCTGTGTAAGCTCTTCTATCATCCTCCTGTTGTCCTGGTGCATAGCACTACCGTTAAAATGATTCATTATAATTCCCTTGACTTCCATTTTTCTGTCTTTCAAATATGCTGCTGTCAGCGTCGTTACATTGATAGTTCCAAGTCCTGAATCTGCTACAAGGACGACCGGCAGTTTAAACTCCTTGATTAGATCTTCCAAAAGAATTTTCTTGTCTTTCTCCCATAGAATTGGACAGACAATCCCTCCGCTTCCTTCTACTGTCACATATTCACACTGTTTTTTCACATGCATATAATCCGCATATACTTTGTCAAGTCTTACTGGTTTCTTCTCTAGTCTCGATGCCAAATGAGGGGATACTGCTTGTTTATACATATAAGAGACAAGTGTTTCATCACTCTGGGTAATCCCCGAAAATTGTTTTACATATCCGGCATCGCTTTTTTTCACGCTGACTGCTCCCGAAAGCGCCGCCTTATAATACCCTGCCAAATGTCCCTCACGCTGTAGTTTTTTAACAATCAAACCTGTTATATATGTCTTTCCTACATCTGTACCCGTCGCCGTAATAAATACTCCTTTACCCATATATTCGTTCCGCCTTATATCCTAGTCTATTTATCCGTTCCATATCTGAATCAACCGTGTAACCGGCTGTTGTGAGCATATCTCCCGAAATAACCGCATTTGCCCCGGAACGGAAACACCCTTCCCCTTTGTCTTCTAAAAGACCTCTTCCGCCCGCAAGACGTATTGCTGCCTTCGGCAGAATAAAACGGTACACTGCCACAATCCTTCTCATCTCTTCTACCGTAAGCCTTTTATTTGTCTCATATGGAGTTCCAGGAATCGGATTTAGCATATTAATAGGTACACTTAAAATTTCCAGTTCTTTCAGTGTAAATGCCATGTCAATTCTGTCCTCTTCTGTCTCTCCAAGCCCCATAATCCCACCACTGCATACATCTAAGCCAGCCTCTTTCGCCGCCTGGATCGCTTTTACCTTATCGTCAAATGTATGTGTTGTACAGACATTTGGGAAAAAACGTCTTGATGTTTCTAGATTATTATGTATCCGAGATGCTCCCGCTTCTTTCAGCCTGGAAAACTGTTCCCGACTCAAAAGTCCAAAAGAGACACATACTGAAATATCGGTACGCTTTTTTATTTCACAGATCGATTCACACATACGGTCTACTTCTCTATCAGAAAGCTTTTTCCCGGATGTCACAATGGAATACCGAAGCACTCCTTTTTCTGCATTTTCTACTGCCTGACGCACAATTTCTTCCGTATCCAGCAGCGGGTATTCCTCCGCCTTTGTATGATACCAGCAAGACTGTGCACAATATTTACAATCTTCTGAACATCTGCCACTTTTTCCGTTGACAATCGTACAGATATCAAATCTATTGGAGCAAAAATAGTCCCGCAGTTCATCCGCCGCCTTGCACAAAGGAAGTAGCGGTGCCCTATAAAGTGCCAACGCTTCCTGTTTTTTGATATTTTCACCATGTTTTATCTTTTCTTTTATTTTCTCAATTTCTATCTGTTCTTCTCTATATATCACTGTCTTACACTCCTTTTTTAGCTAATGTACTACTCTTTTTCTATCTTTTAATGCAAACCGTACACTATACTCTAGTATCCTCCCACTGCTCTTTTAAGACGCATCCCAGTTCCTGCTGCAACAAGGCAGAGCACAAAATCTCCCGGCATGTCCAATGGAAAGCAAGATAAAAGTACAACTCCAAGTGTGGCAGGAGTATCTGCATAAAAATTTAGAATCAGATATTTATATAAAATCCCTATCGTATAAGTAACCGTAAATCCTGCCAAGCATGCAAGAAAATACTGTTTGTATGTACAATCTGTTCTCTCACATATCCACCCTGTCACAAAAGCAGCTGCGATGAATCCCAGCAGATAGCCAAAGCTTGGTCTGACAATATATCCAATTCCACCTCCTGCAGCAAAAACAGGAAATCCTATCAGCCCAAGAAGCACATAACACCCTACGGATGCAGCACCTCTTTTTCCGCCCAAAACAATTCCTGACAGCAAAACAAAGAAAAACTGTAAAGTAAAATAATCCATATAAGGGACTGGAACCTGAATAAATGCTCCGATTGCCGTCAATGCAGTAAACATGGCGCACAGCACCATATATTTTGTTGATATTCTCTGTATATGTCTCTCTTCCATATCTTTCTCCTCTCTTTTGTTTATTAAAACTATATCGAACGCCGCTTTAATTGTCAACTATTTTATTATTATAGTTTACAATTTAGTCCCTGTTACTTAAAAAGACACAATTTTTAAGTGACAGGGACTGTGTAATCCAGCTACTAAATTGACATTCTGGTTTTTCTATTTTAATACGAACACAGTACAATAATCTTCTGAGGTGTTGTCTGAGGTGGAATGCTAAATGTCGTAGTAGTATAATACACAAGCAAGTCTGCGTTTTCTGGGAAACAAGTATATCTCTGCCCGTTTACGGTCACAATATTTGTAAATGGTGTAAGATTGAGTTTCAAAGCATTGTCTTGTGCAGTCAGATTTTCGTCAAAATAATTTAGCATTACGTTCTGCTCTCTCCTTAAGGATGTAATCAATTCTGCCTGGTACTGAGGAGGAAAAATTGTCGGTGCAGGCAGGCTGGTATCATAAAACGCCGCTACTCTCATTCCCTTCCTCAATCTTACATTGTCGATCACCTGTGTCTCTGGTGAAATGATAAAATTCACTGTCTCCATATTCGTATCTGTCATCACGGAAACCATTTGGGAGCAGCAATCATTTCCACTCGTAACGCTTTGGATTGTTCCAGTTACTTTCTGGTAATTCTCATATGCCATGCGCAAAACCTCTTTTTTCTTTATGTTATGCATGGGTGCGAAAAAGCGTGCGGATCGGACTCTGTTTGCAAGTAAAAGAAAACGGTGAGAAAAAGTACTGCAACACTTTTTCTCACCGTTTTCTTTTACTATTCTTCTGTATGAATTGCCTCCACTGGACAATTATCTCTAGCTTCTTTTACTGTCTCTTCTATTTCCTCACTGATAGCACCGACAGCTTGTGCTACCTGCTCCTCGTCCATCTCAAATACTTCTGGACAGACAGAAGTACATAGACCACATCCAATACAATTTTCATCTACATACGCCTTCATATGTTTACTCCTTTTCCATAATCTCTATTACAGATAATTATGTGTCAAATCCTTCCAGATTATACATCAGCGTGTAGACTTATCTTTACATTTTTATAGCTCTATCTCTTTTAGGTATGGATTTTGCGCCTCATAAAACTTTTCAGCCTCCACTGCCTCTGCGATAGCAGGATCCAGCGGCATCTTTCCGAGTACCGGAATTTCCAGCTCTGACGCAATTTCATCAATATGGCTCTCTCCAAATACCTTCATTTCTTTTCCGCAGTCTGGACATTTTATATAACTGTAATTCTCCACAATTCCAAGTACCGGAATATTCATCTGTTTCGCCATATTATATGCCTTCTTTACAATCATCTGTACCAGATCTTGCGGGGATGTGACAATCACTACACCATCTACTGGAAGAGATTGAAATACCGTCAATGGCACATCTCCTGTTCCCGGAGGCATATCTACAAACAGATAGTCCAAATCTCCCCACATTACATCTGACCAGCACAGCTTTACAACTCCTGCAA
>ERZ857801.3762-NODE-3762-length-10063-cov-3.319345_pt1 | contig 10063 bp, 7 predicted proteins | sample MGYA00519762_ERZ857801 | MGnify/ENA primary metagenome ERZ857801 (study PRJEB31778, sample SAMEA3449368) | human gut metagenome | biome: human gut; feature: human-associated habitat; material: faeces | place: United Kingdom | collected 2010/2012 ...
CAGATGCCAACGAGTTTCGGTTCGCGCGGTTTTATATTGTCTGTGAAGCGGTGCCATTAGGGACACTAGAAAGTCCGCTCATTGTCTGTGGCTTGTCGGACACACTCCGGGAGAGTCCAAACGTGGAAGAGACACGGAATCAGATGCAGTCATCCGGCTGGAAGAAATACACACATTTTTCTCCAACGAATGTTTCATATGCAGTTCCAACCGAAATCTGCATCATGCGCTTCCTGTAATATTACTTATCAAAGTAAAGTACGGTATGCTTATTGCGGCAGTTCCTTTTAGCATCTAGTTGTTGGAATCTGATGCAGCTTCGGAAGTGACGGCTGAGCTGTCGGCTTTGGAGGTCGTTTCGGAGCTGCCTGTCTCAGAGCCTTCTGTTTCGGTGTTCTTCATCTCGGAACTTTCTGTCTCAGAGTTCTTCGTCTCAGAGCTTTCTGTCTCGGTATTTTTCATCTCGGTAGCGGTCGTATCCGGAATCTCGGTCGGATCTTCTGTCTCCGGAACAATATCCGGATCCTCGTAGACAACCTCGCCGGTACCGGCACGGAGCAGTAGGCTCTTGGAACCGAGGATATTCACGGTAATGGTATCGCCGTTCTGCACATTGTCCAGACTGGTCGTAATCAGGTTCGATGTCAGGAACGTGGTAGGAACCTTATTGCCGTTTACAAAAATCTTCGTATTCTTGGTAAAGTTCGCACCGTACACCGTCAAGGTATTGTTGCTTGTATTCTTGCGGACAGAGGAGACGGTAACGTCCTCCACATCCATCACAAGGTCGGATGCAGGGTAGCGGTCCTCTCCGCCGTAGGTGTAGCGTTTGCCGTACAGCAGATCGTACTGCAGATCCTCCAGACCGGAAAGATAGGTCTCGGAAGCGGTCTGTGTCTGATGATAACGGAACATGGTTCCCTCATGAATGCCTGCCTGATCGGTAATGTGCGCGAGAAGCTGGTAAGCGGTCAGATCAGCATCTTTTTTTGCAAGCCCCATGTTGTTCCAGGTGATGTACTTGGTCTTGAAAATATCACCGGACTTCATATCCGCATCGGTGAGTCCCATCGTTGGAAGATGATCGCCGAAGAACACGATGATGGTGTCCTCTCCGCGGCGGTCAACCGCTGTGATCAGATCTCCGATGAAGTCATCCACTTCATGAATCATGTTGACATAATATTCCCACTGGTTGTTGGAAGCCTCATCTGCGGCGCCGGAAACAAGAATATCCGGATTTTCCAGAAGCTTCTCGGTCGGGTAATCGCCGTGACCTTCCACGGTAATGGTATATACGAAATCGGACTGGTTTTCCGTCGCGTTCATAGCTTTTACAGTCTCCTGTACCAGCACATCATCAGTCGGCCAGTTGCCATTCGGCGTGTACTGGGAGATGTTCATGCACTCCTTGCTGGTAAAGGTATCGAATCCCATCATGGAAAAAGCATTGTTGCGGCTGTAGAAAGTAGCGGTATTGTTATGTACGACATGCGTACCATAACCGATCTGGGAGAGATCATCGGCAATACTTTCGCAGTCCGTCTGTTTTAAGATCGTCTTGTAAGGATACTCACCGGTACCGAAATACTGCATGCTCATTCCGGTCAGAACCTCGAACTCCGTATTGGCGGTACCTGCACCCACGACCGGTACGGTAAGGTAACCGGTGGAATAGTTTGCCTCAAGGTTGTGGAAATTCGGAATCGGATCTTCGGACATATTTAAAAAGTTTACTTCGTAAGGATCACAGAAGGACTCCAGTAAAACACAGATAACATTTGGCTCGCTGCCTGTGGAAACAGTGGTCGGGCTGCTGGCGGAATCAACAAGGGTGTTGATCGCATCAACGGTTTCCTCGGAATAATCCTCCGGTTTATCCATGCCTCTTCCGACAACACTGGTGGAAAAACCGTACACAAAACCGTAATCAGAGTAGCCCTGCGCAATATTTGCAAAATAGGAAGCAAGAATGTTGGAACTCTGTGCTGCCTGTGTGGTAATCGGAAGACCGATTAAAATCAGAGCGGCAATGGAGACCGGACCAAGCACGGTATGGCGTTTTCCCTGATAACGGGGTCCCTTTGCAAAGAGAAGACCAAGAATGACAAAGAAGGCAACCACAACGGACACGACCATGGTCGCTTCCTCCGCTGTAAAATAGTTGGTGTTCTGCATTGCGAACAGATCCGGCAGACATTTTAAGTCTGTGTAGCTGAACGGTGTGACACGGTTTGACAGAATCAGACCGTTGACGGTTCCAAGGAAAATCCACAAACCGCTGATTAAGATACGCATCTGTGTACGATATTTTGTCAGATAGACAAGGGATAGAGATGCAAAGATAATCAGCGCATTATATAAGAATGCAAGCGTGTGATTGCTGATGAAAGTTATAGCGCTCACAAAGTCCCGTCTGGAAATCGTCTCCACGGCAAGAATTAACAGACAGGCTAATAAAAAGTGGAAAATAAGAGAATACTTATTAAGGAAAGCAATCCGTTTATAGTATTTTTCACTGTGTGGCTTCTTCTGCGGAAGAATGCTCTTCAGAGATTGAAGCTTACTGGAAAGCGGTGCAAGCTTTTCTTTTAGAATGTTAAATAATTTTTTCATAGAACCCTCCCAAAATGACTGTAGGCGGTGTGAAACACCGATACGCTCACGCGTGCAATATATGTGGGCAGCCGGGCTGCCGATTCTCCAGTGTAAAACTCCTGTAAAAAGGAAGTAAAGCTAAATTTCGATACTAAGAGAATATAGCGCTAATTGCATCAAAAATCAATCGGGAAGATGAATAAAAAAGGTTTAAGATTTCCTGGATTTCTATAAAATATGAATAAAAAATGAACAAACTATGTCCAAATGAAAAATGTATCACTTTACAAACTTGTCGATCGCGTCATTTAAGTCCCGGATGACCTGCTCATCCCCGGTTTCAACGGCGTCGACCAGGCAGTGGCTGATGTGATCCTCTAAAATGATTTTACCGATATTGTTGATGGCGGAACGCACCGCCGCAATCTGAACAAGCACTTCGCTGCAGTCCCTGTCGTCTTCGATCATCGTGCGGACGGCCTCCATATGTCCGATCGCACGGTTCATGCGGTTTAAGACCGCCTTGGTATTCTCGTGGTGATGCGGATGTGTGTGAGTGGAGCTGTGGGCATGAGTATGAACGGAGCCGCTGGCATGAGTATGAACGGTGTCGTCAGCATGCGTGTGAGTGGAGCCGTCGGCGTGTGCATGGGTGATGCCGTCAACGTGCGTATGAGTGATGCCGTCGGCGTGTATATGTGTATTTGCTGTGGAAGTCTTCTGTGTTTTCATGGGATTCCTCCGATTCGTTGCATTTCATTCAGTGTATCATATTCTCCCGAAAAAAAACAGGTTGTCTTTTTTGTACAATGCTTATATAATAAGGAAAGAATTTGGCAGACAAGGGGGTATATCGGGGATATACCCCTTATTTTACGCGAAAAGCGCAAAGGAAGGAATAGAAAAAGGATGAATTTACTCGACATCATAGGACCTGTGATGGTAGGACCGTCAAGTTCACATACAGCGGGAGCTGTGAAGATCGGCAGAGTCAGCAGAAAGCTTTTAGCGGAGGAGGTTGCGGACGCAAAAATATATTTTCATGGCTCTTTTCTGGCAACGGGCAAGGGACACGGTACGGATAAGGCGATCCTGGCAGGACTGCTCGGGATGCAGGTGGATGATCCGAGAATCCCGGAGAGCTTTACGATGGCAAAGGAGTCTGGGATGAGTTTTACACTGGAGGGGATTGATCTTGGAGATGTACATCCCAACTCGGTCAAGATGAATCTGACCGGAAAATCCGGCCGTACGCTGGAAGTCATTGCGGCGTCGGTAGGAGGCGGACAGATCCGGATCTGCGAGCTGGACGGGCTGACAGCGAATTTCAGCGGGGATTATCCGACCCTGATCGTGCACAACATCGACCAGCCAGGGCATGTGGCTGAGGTGACTTCGATGCTGGCGCACAAGTCGGTAAATATTGCTACGATGCAGCTTTACCGCGAGAGCCGGGGCACCAGGGCGGTCATGGTCATCGAGTGCGACAGAGAGGTGCCGGAAGAGGCAATCGAGTGGCTGGAGCATCTGGAGGGAATTTTAAAGGTTACCTACTTAAGCATGCTGGAAGCATAGATACATCAGATGGGCAGAAAGATGCAGCGTATGTGACGGGAAGGCGGTGTGAACCGTCTGGATGATAGAAAAACAGAGGGAGGATGACAATGTACCGATCATTGGAGGAACTGTGCCGGATGGAGAGAGAGACCGGGAAGCCTTTTTGGAAAATTGTGCAGGAGGATGACTGCGTGGAGCAGGGCATCAGCGCAGAGGAGTCGTTTGCACAGATGCGCGGGATGTACCAGGCAATGCAGTATGCAGATGCACATTACGATGAGACGTTAAAGTCAGCAAGTGGACTGGTCGGAACAGAGGGAACCAGGATGAAGCGGGCGCGGGAGGCGGGAATGCTGCTCTGCGGAGACTTTATCGGAAAAGTGATGGAAAAAGCGCTGAAGACCAGCGAGTCCAATGCCTGCATGAAGCGGATCGTGGCGGCACCGACCGCAGGCTCCTGCGGTGTGGTACCGGCAGTGTTTTTGAGTGTGCAGGAGGAGCGCGGTTTTTCTGAGGAGTGTATGGTGGAAGCCCTGTACGTGGCAGCCGGAATCGGTGGAGTGATTGCAAACCGGGCGTTTCTGGCAGGCGCAGCAGGCGGCTGTCAGGCGGAGATTGGTTCGGCTTCCGCGATGGCGGCAGGTGGTGTGACGTATCTTCTGGGCGGCGGTGCAGATGAGATTGCCAATGCAGCGGCGCTGGCGCTTAAGAATCTGCTTGGACTGGCATGCGATCCGGTGGCGGGACTTGTAGAAGTTCCGTGTGTGAAGCGCAATGTCATGGGAGCCGTGAATGCCATGACTTCTGCAGATATGACGATGGCGGGGATCTTCAGTAAGATTCCGCCGGATGAAGTGATTGACGCGATGCGCAGTATCGGGCGCAGCATGAATGAGGATATCCGTGAGACCGGAAAAGGAGGGCTTGCGGGGACACCGACCGGAGTAGAGATCCGCGACCGGATGGCTGGAACCCTGTAGACAACCGGTTAGTGCCGGAGGACGGCTGACAGATGGGAAGTGGAATGGTAACAGGATTGACAGGATCTGAAGGGGAAGAATCATCCTGTTCCAGAATGGAAGCAGGCGTGGAGAATCGTTGGAGCAAAATACGTGAATTTCTTGCATGCCGCTTTTGACATTATATTCCGTGTCTTTGCCACGTTTGGACAATCCACAGGAGGTGTCCGGCAAACCGCAGACAATGGGCGGACTTTCTGGTGTCCCTAAGGGCACCGCTTCACAGACAATATAAAACCGCGCGAACCGAAACTCGTTGGCATCTGCTATTGAAAATAAGGCAGATGCCAATTCAAACATCGGCTTCGCGCGGTTATGTTCTGTTCAGCGGTGCCCATAAGGGACACACACAAAAGTCCTAAAATTGTCTGCAGGTTGCGAACACCTTCTGCGGAGTGTTCCAAACTTGGAAAGACATGGATCATCGAAGATGTCAAAAGCGGCATGCTTAGAAATTCCGTATTTGGCGATTGGATTCTCCACGCCTGCTTTCATCTGGAACATGGCTGTTCTTCTGGCCTCAGATAGTGAAACTATATGCAACATTCCACGTCCCGTCCGTCAGTCGTCCTCCGGTACTAGCGGTTGCTTCTTCTCCAGATGTGCATCTGCTCCGCCTCTTTGATGAGGTCGTCGCGGAAATCAGGATGCGCGATCGAGATCAGAGCCTCGGCTCTCTGCCAGGTAGACAGACCCTTTAAGTTCACCTTGCCGTATTCGGTTACAACATAGTGTGTATTCGGTCTTGCGTCGGTAACGATGGAACCGTTTGCCAGCGTCGGGCGGATACGGGACTGCACCTGACCGTCCTTGGTCTTGAAGGTAGAGGATAAGCAGATAAAGCTCTTGCCGCCCTTGGACAGATAAGCTCCGAGCACGAAGTCAAGCTGTCCGCCTGCGCCGCTGATCTGCTTGATGCCTGCAGACTCTGCATTTACCTGACCATAGAGATCAATATCCACGGCATTGTTGATGGAAATAAAGTTATCCAGTGCGGAGATCGAGCGGATGTCATTCGTGTAGTCGACCGGAGCGCTCATCAGTTCCGGGTTGTCGTCCAGATAATCGTACATTTTCTTGGTGCCGGCGCCGAAAGCGTAGGTCTGGCGGTAACGGTCGATATTCTTTTTGGAACCGTTGATCTTACCTGCCTTTGCAATATCGACAAATGCATCCACGTACATCTCAGTGTGAACGCCGAGATCCTTCAAGTCGGACTCTGCAATCAGGGAACCGACAGCGTTTGGCATGCCGCCGATACCGAGCTGTAAGCAGGCACCGTTCGGAATCTCATCGACGATCAGCTTTGCGACAGCCTTATCCACATCTGTAGCAGGACCGCCTGCACCAAGTTCACCGATTGGCGGGTTGGAGCCTTCTACGATGTAGGTGACATCGGAAATGTGGATGCCGCACTCGGTACCGCCGAGGCAGCGTGGCATATTTTCATTGACTTCTACGATGATGTGCTTTGCGCGCTCGCACATTGCACCCAGATGTGAGGCACTCGGACCGAAGTTAAAGTAGCCGTGCGCATCCATCGGAGCGACCTGGAACATGGCAACGTCATCCGGGCAGTCAAGCTCGCGGTAGTAGCGCGGCAGCTCGGAGTAGCGGATCGGACAGTAGTAAGCCACGCCTCTGTTTATCATCTTGCGCTCGATACCGGACATATGCCAGGAGTTCCAGCAGAAATGCTCGCCTGCATCCTCACGTGCAAAAACAGCCAGCGGCTTCATCAGGATACCGCCGCGCAGCTTGACGTCTGTCAGTTCGTCGGTGCGCTTTGCGAGAGCCTGATCCAGTGCGTCAACGGTGTTGGTGCACCAGCCGTAATCTACCCAGTCTCCGGATTTGATGAGCTTTACCGCCTCATCTGCGGAGACAAGCTTCTGTTTGTATTCTTCACGAAAATCCATCTCAAATACCTCCCACACAAAAGATTGTTAAAATTTTACCATAGTTTCATCCTATCACTTTATGTTGTATTTTACAAGCCCTGCCGGAGCGTATTTCCGGAGATTTGTAAGATCAGGTCTCCTCCGGCATCCGCCAGTCTCTGGAAGCCTCCCGGTATTTGTCGAGCATCATTTCATACTGGATGGTAAGCGCTGTGTCGGAAGGAATTTTGGCTTCCTCCCCGGCGAGGAGCGTCTCGTAACATTCGACGAGACCGAGCAGCGGAAGATCCCCGCTTGTGTGAACGTCCAGGATGCTTTCCGTCTCGTAGGCGGCATTGTAGAACCAGAGAACCGCTTCCGCGTAGTCGCGCTGTCCCACAAAATAGGTTCCCAGTTCGTAGCAGATTTCTGCGCACGGTGTGGTGAGCATGTCCTTCATGGTCAGCTTGAAAAATTCGTTCTTGTTATCCTCCATGCGGTAAATCCGGGCTAGGACGCAGGCAGCTTCCTTTCGGGCATCATCTGCCGGGTCATTGTCGAAAATGAGCTGGAAGATCGGTTTTGCATCAGTAAAATCCTTTTTGTCGCCCGTTTTTAAAAGCTCTTTGGCATACATGGTGCGGATTTTTGGGGAAAATTGCCCGTCGTGTTCAAACGCTTTGATGAAGATGGAAAAATCGCGCTTGCTGTGCAGGGACTGCGGACAGTGCAGAATCTCCACATCGCTGTCAAAAGTGACCGGCGTTAAGCGGACGGTCTCGTGAATCGGATCGATCCAGGTAAACGTGCGCAGTCTGCGGAACAGCTTTGGCCGGTATTCCTTTTTTGCATTCAAAACGGTATCGAACGTGCCCTGCGTCACATACTTCATCTGTACAATCTCGATCTCAGGCAGAAGGGCATCTTTAAGACGGAGAAAACGCTCGCGGTTTGCGTCGTCGAGAATTTCATCGGCGTCGGCGGTGTAGATATATTCCATCGTTGCTTTGGAAAAGGAAAAATTGCGTGCGGCGGAAAAGTCGCTGGCCCATTTGAAATCGTAGATCCGCGAGGTGTACTGTGCGGCAATTTCTTTCGTGTTGTCGGTGGAGCCGGTGTCTACAATGATGATCTCGTCCATGAGATCGGCGATGCTATCCAGACAGCGCGCCAGCACTGCGGACTCATTTTTTACAATCATACATAAACTGATAGTTGCCATAGTTTCTCCTTTGTGGGAGGCAGTGATATGCCGCTGCCCCGTGCGTGATAACTTCTATCCTAAGTATAACGCAGCGGGGGATGGCAGGCAAACAGGAAAATAAATTGTCGTGGCAAGATGGAAGGTTCTGTGCTAAAATGAGCGGTGGTTATGTCTGCAGGGCGGACGGAAGGACAGATGGAAACGGAGTATACAGATAAATGAGACAACAATTTATGCAGAAGACGATCGTCGTGTGGCAGCCCGGGAAATGTTGCAGTCTTAGGGTTTATGAATCCGGTGTGCGGTGTGATCCTGTCCGCGGTTCTGCTCGGTGAGACGGACAGCTTAAGCGTGATGCCGGTGGCTGCGCTGGTGCTGGTATGCATGGGAATTTACATTGTAAACCGCCCCAAAAAGGCGGAATAGAAAAAGGAGGAACCTATGAGCGCGATTGTTACATTGAAAAAGGGTGAGGGAAGAACCATCAAAGCCGGAGGAATGTGGGTGTTCGACAATGAGATCGACACGGTGACCGGAACATTTGAGAACGGCGAAGTGGTGCTGGTACACGATTTTGACGGTTATCCGATGGGAAGAGGTTTTATCAACGTCAATTCCAAGATCCATGTCCGGATGCTGACAAGAAAGATCGATCAGGAAATAGACCGCGCATTTTTGCAGATGCGTGTGCAGAATGCATGGGATTACCGCAAGACGACGGTGGACACCTCCTCCTGCCGTGTGATTTTCGGGGAGGCGGATTTCCTGCCGGGGCTGGTTGTAGATAAATATGAGGACGTTCTGGTCGTGGAGTGTCTGGCGCTTGGAATGGAGCAGTTCAAGGAGACGATCGTGGAACTTTTAAAGGAGACACTTGCGCAGGACGGGATCTGCATTCGTGGCGTTTACGAGAGAAGCGATGCGAACGAGCGCACGAAGGAAGGCTTGCCGAAGGTAAAGGGATTTATCGGAGCAGAGTTTGACACGAATGTGGAGATTGTGGAGAATGGCGTCCATTATATGGTAGACGTTGTGAACGGACAGAAGACCGGATTTTTTCTGGATCAGAAGTATAATCGTCTTGCCATGCAGCGGATCTGTAAAGGGAAAAAGGTTCTGGACTGTTTTACCCACATGGGAACGTTTGCCTTAAATGCAGGAATTGCGGGCGCCGCAGAAGTCACGGGTCTTGATATTTCCGGGTATGCGGTGGAGCAGGCGCGGGAGAATGCGCGCCGGAACGGACTGGAGGACACGGTGCAGTTCCGCTGTGCCAATGTGCTGGATGAACTGCCGAAGCTGGCACAGAGCGGCGAGCAGTACGACGTCGTGATTCTTGATCCGCCGGCATTCACGAAGTCGCGTCAGGCGACGAAAAATGCAATTAAAGGTTACCGTGAGATTAACATGAAAGGCCTAAAGCTTGTGAAGGACGGCGGCTATCTTGCCACCTGTTCGTGTTCACACTTTATGACACAGGAGCTTTTGGAGAAGACCGTGAAAGAAGCAGCAAAGGCGACGCACAGGAGACTCCGGCAGGTAGAATTCAGAACGCAGGCACCGGATCATCCGATTCTCTGGGCAAATTCGGCGAATGTGCCAGAGAGCTATTATCTGAAGTTTTTTATCTTCCAGGTGGTAGACGAACGCTAAGCGTTCGTGATGAAAAGTAAGCGGCTGAAAGTGGCGGAAATGCTTGATTTACAAGGGGTGGAAGGTGTTTAGTGCTTAGCTTGCAAACCTCGTAAAATATCGCAAAATATCGTATCACAGTGGTATAAAGTGGTAAGAAAAATGGTAAGTCT
>ERZ857801.3776-NODE-3776-length-10021-cov-3.049167_pt1 | contig 10021 bp, 12 predicted proteins | sample MGYA00519762_ERZ857801 | MGnify/ENA primary metagenome ERZ857801 (study PRJEB31778, sample SAMEA3449368) | human gut metagenome | biome: human gut; feature: human-associated habitat; material: faeces | place: United Kingdom | collected 2010/2012 ...
TGTCAGGTCGTAATAATCGAGAGTTGCGGCAGACAGCCGGAAATAGACCAAATCCGTGTATGCCTTGTAAAGTCGCGGCAACACGGGATTGGCGGCATATATCTCCCGTGCCGTTGTATCGTCCACATCGAACACGGCTTGTCCGGCGATACGGACGAATATGTTTTCTTTCATGGCAAGTATCTCCACATTCGGATTCTCCTGCAACTGTCTGTAAACCTCTTTACCCGGTGCGGTCGTGAAATAAAGCGTGTTCCCCTGTTGTTTCATAACCTCGAAAACACGTATTTTCGGCTTGCTGCCCTCGACCGTGGCAAATGCCACCGCCTTATTCGCTTTCAGAAATTCAAATGCCTTTTCCATTGTGATTTATTTTTTGATGAATGATATAGTCAGTAATCCACCATCGTCCTTTTCTATGGTATGCGCCCCGTCTTCAAGGAAGAACGGGACGCTTTAACCGATAACACCGACAAGAAAATCAGAAACCGAATTTGCCGTTGTCGTTTTTCCATGTATTTTCCGGAGCAATGGTTTCCAGTACGTCCCAATGTTCGGCTATCTTGCCGTTCTCGATGCGGAACAAGTCGTAATAGGAAGTGGCTTCACCGTTTCCCGCACCGAAAGAACCTTCGCTGACAACCAATACGAAGTTACCCTCGCCGAGAACTTTGTGTATCCTGTCGTATTTCATGACAATCCCGTTGGCTGCCATCTCCGACAAGGCCGCGCCCAAACCGTCCAATCCATCTGCTATCGATGGATTATGCTGGATATAAGCATTGCCGTCAAAATACGACGCAAGTTTGTCGGGATTCTGTCCCATCAGAATATCTCTGACGAATGCTTCTGCAAGAGCCTTGTTAGCAGCTGTCTTGTCAAGATCCTTGACCTCAGTCGTTCCATCAACAGGCGTGCGGTTGCTTGGATTGGGCCGCTCGGGAGTGTCCATCAGATTGTCCCAATGCTCCACTATCAGACCGTTTTCAAAACGAAAAATATCAAATCCGATCTTTGGCCCGAAAAAATTGTAGTCGGTATGCGTGAACACATAATCTCCGTCAGTGAAAGCGCGTACTGTATTGACCTTGGCGGGTTCAGGGTAATCAGCAAGTCCGGCAAGAGCCGCCCCGAAACCTTCCACGCCATCGGCTATGCCGAGATTGTGCTGCACATATTTATCGGGGTTGATATATGAGACGGGCTCTGAAGCTCCGGTTTCTATGCTTTTCAGGAGTGCTACCACTTTTTCCTGATTGGTCGGTTGTACCGTTGCCGGTTGTTGATTGTTTTCGTCGCAACTTGTGAAAGCCATTCCGCAAGCGGCAAGCAGGGTTATAAATGTCGTTTTCATTTCAGTTCTTTTTATGAGTGAGGATATTACTTATACAGTGCTTTTGCCAGTTCTCCCAGTCCATCTGCTCCGGGCAGGTTAGGATAGGCTTTCTTCATCGCTTCGATGAACGCTTCCGGTGTCTTATTTTGCGAGAACAACTTTTTCATCGTATTCAGATAGTCGATTTTGAATTGTACGGCGTCGGCTTTTGCGGCTCCGCCATGTCCGCCGATGAACAGCTCGGCTCCCGATTCCAAAGCCTTCCTGCTCTCGGCAATCTCCGCATCGATGGCTGCAGGCGAGGATACCTGCAGATGGCTGACGTGCGCTTTTGCCGGTGTCCAGTGGGTATAATACACTTTCTTGCCTATCACGATGCTTGCTCCGGGGAAGTCTGTCGTAGCACCGTGGCGGAACTCGAATGGAACACCCGCATAGGTTTCGGTCGTACCGAACGCCACTTCCGAAGTCTTTCCCGTAGGCATTACGGTCAGGGCATCGCCGAACAGTTGCGCGAAGTTCTGCATCATGCCGCCATACACTGCCCCTTTCGTGAACTCCGGCATACCTTCGGGCATTACCACGTCGTGGTGCGCCGTGCCGCCTACATGGTAGTCGGTGATGCGCTGTTCTACGGGCTTGTCCAATTTGGCGAGATAGGTGTCGAACTCCGCTACATTGTCCTTGAAGAGCGGCTGTTCCATCGTGACGAGAGCCTTCTTGCCTTCCACAATGTAGCTGGCATCGCCCAGCGCGTCGTTCGTGTAATATACATGCAGTTTGAAGTTGCCGAGGTCATGTACCTCGAAACGTCCCTTTTCCTGTGCCGAAGCACCCAAAACCATACCGGCAACGGCCAGCGTCAAAATAGTCTTTTTCATTTCTTTCTTGTTTTTATTTGGTTGTTATACTTCAATGTTTAATAAGCTGCGGTAAAGCGTTCGCAGTGGTGATTTTCCTTTTCCAGCTCGTCGATCATCGCCACGGCGTAGTCCTCCACCGAGATGAAACTCTCGCCTTTCTCGTCGAAAAGCATGTCGTCTTTGCCCAGACGGTATTTTCCGGTACGCACGCCCTTCCCCATGTTGCCGAGATTTCCGGCGGGAGAAAAGAATACCCAGTCGATTTCTTTCTCCTTCATCAACGTGTTCAGGTAAAACTCACCCAATGATTTCACACCCGGCAGCCACGCTTCGGGAAGAGTTCCCGTATCGACCAGCCGCACGCCCGGTTTCACGAAAAGGGTTCCGGCTCCGCCGACGATCAGCAGACGTTTCACGCCCGAACGCTTCGTTCCCTCGACGATTTTCGGGTAGTTTTCGAGCGTTTCCTCGTATTGGCGGGGATTCGCCCAGCCCGGATTATAGGCACTGATAACTGCATCCTTGCCTTTCGCCAGATTTGCCAGTGTGTCCGGATCGGTGGCGTCCGCTCCCACGACGGTCAGATTCGGATGATGTACCGAAATCTTGTCGGGATTCAAAACAACAGCTGTTACTCGATGTCCGCGATTCAACGCTTCATTCAGGATGGCGGAACCTACAAATCCGCTCGCTCCGATTAAAACTACATTTTTCATACTTGTAAAATTTGATGTTATACATTAGTTTCTAAAAGTATCTTTGTTTCTTTTATGCTGCAAAGATAGGACGAAAAATACATCTTGTCAAGTAGGCACTTGATATGCACATAGTTACGTATTGGTAACGATTGCTGTGTATGAATACTTTATTTCTTTATTTTTTTTCGTATTTTTTTTGCGCTTGCATAATTCAAGAGATTCAGTTACTTTTGTATACTGAAATAAAAACAAGAGAAATGGATAGAACAATGATATTGGATGCGTATGATCCGCAATGCCCCATCCGCAATATTTTGGCTCGCATGAGCGACAAATGGTCGCTTCTGGTTATTTACACGTTATCGCAGGTCGAGAAGATGCGTTTCGGCGATATTCGCCGGGCAGTTCCGGATATTTCGCAAAAGATGCTCACCGTTACGTTAAGGACACTGGAAGAGGACGGATTCGTTACGAGAACGATTTATCCGGAAGTGCCGCCACGTGTGGAATATGCGCTTACGATCAGGGCGCATTCGCTTTTACCTCATATTCAATCGTTAATTGTATGGGCGAAAGAAAACATGGAGCCGATTATTTACGACAGGAAGAAAGCGGCCGGGGAAAAACGCTGACATGATTTCGGCAAGTTTTTCTTGTTGTTGCCGAGGGATGATTGACGGCATGAAATTAACGTTCTCATACAAATGTGCTTCATTGACAGTTATGTAGAACGTCCAAGGGCAGGTAAATTATAGACACCCTTTCTTTGCCTTGTTTAAACCAATCGAGTATGGTTAAAAATGTTGTTCATTTGAGTTAAATACAACATAATAGGCTGAAAATACTTATACTTCCTGCCACAATGGTTCGTCCAGCCAGTCCTGCGGAATACCTATCGCCTTGTAATCGACACTCGGATATTGTTCCAGCAAAGCCCGAAAATGATGTTTCATGTCGTTATGGGGCGATATGATGTCGATAAACCACTTGATGATGCAGATTTCGTAAAATGTCCTGTGTGGCGGTACGGCATTGCTTATCCAAGGTCGTCTCATTTTCCGTGCTACCATCGGGTTGATGGCGTACTGCCTGTTCCATACCCTTGCATGGTGGCAGCAGGAATTTCTGGCAAGCGTTATGACCGTCAGCCATGAAGTGAATACGGGAACCGGCAAATCGTAATAGGCCGCAATCTTCTTCTTCAGCGGGTTGGATTTGATATTCTCATAAATGCGGGTCACGACACCCATCGGCAATATCTCCACGAGCATCCATGCCGGAGGATAGGCGTTACTGTACTTGTTCTTGAAGTGCAGGATAAAATCCTCTTTGGAATTATTGACCTCCTTATCTATCAACTCCATCGTGCGGCTGAACTTGTTGGGATTGGCAAACAGCGAACCGTCGGTCATCCAAAAGATATTGCCGGTCTCTTTCGCCACGACATTGGCCAAAGTGCTGCGCAGGGAAACTTCGATCTTCTCGATTTCATTGAACATGAAAAGGCGGAGTTTCTTGTCAAACCGATAGAGTTTGATTGCCGCATCAAAGTTGCTGCCCTGTTTGAATATCTGCCTGTCTTTGGGAATTTCAAGAAAGGGGTAGAAGTATGCGCTTAGCCTGTAATAACCAATATTGCGGATATATCGGCAAACGCGCTCCTTGTCATCGAAAGCAAGCCCCCTTTGGGATAGCAACTCGGCCAAATCCTCCGGGCTGTTGTATTGTTTCGGGAAATTGATTGTCATTGGGATATAGAAATAAAACGACCCCCGATTTGAGCATTGTTAAGAGGCTTGGGGGTTCTCGTGTTGCAAAGATAAGCAAAGAAACGAAGACTACCAAATTTGCGTTGTCTTTTTATGCAAAAACTTTACCAACCCACCTTATTGGAACTTTCTTGAATTTATTTGCTTTGATGTTTGGATTCCTTTTTAACGGCTTTGACCTGTTTCCAAAATATAGTCAGCGTGGAATCTGCACCAACCATTTCCACCAGTCTCTCGTAAGCCCCGACGGTTACAGCCAGTTCCGGGTGCAGTTCGTTGAGCATGGCTGTAGTCACTTTGTGTTTGTCCGCAACCGTTTTCAGCCGTCTGTTTTCCTCCCGGTACTCATGCCATTGTACCCAACTGATGGTAAACAGGGCGAAGAATACGAGGGTGCAGCCGATACCAGTCCACACATAAGGATTTTTGTACCAGCCATCGGGAACTTTACTCCATAACTGCCTTATTGCATTTAACGCTTTATTCTGGCGGATTGCCTGCCACAGCCCCGATATGAAGCCTTGACTTGGCTGCGTCTTTTGCGAAGCCTGCCTGTCATTCTCCATGTGGCTTGTCAGCAGTTCCAGAATCTTGTCGAGCAAATCCTTGGTGGTGGGGATTCCGCGCTTGCGCATATCCTTGTCGTTGGCATCGGTATATAACCGTAAGCTCACAACCATTTCATCGCCCAATGATTTCTTATAATCCTCGATGGCTTCTTGGCTTCCGAAAATGGCATTGATGTTTTCCGGAGCATTGCCACCAAAGAACCGTATAATAGGCTCCAGCTTGACCGCCAGCCTTTTCAATGCCTCGTTCTTGTCCGGGCTGTCCTTTGCATCCAGCTTTTTCTTGATTTCCTCGATGTCTTCCGCCAATGCCCCGATAAGGTCGGCTATGTTCTGTAAGTTGTCCTTCATCTCCTTCTCCTTTTTGGTTTATGTTTGTCCTTTTCGTTGTCATTATCGCCCCAGCCGCTTTCGTTTCCTCCACCTCCGCCGCCGGATGACACTTTGGCTTGGTGCGGCTGTACGCACAGCTCCATGAGTGCGCCGATGGTTACTTGAACGATGTTTGAACCGGATTCAACAAGACTGCTGCCGTTGCTGTCCGTTTCCGCTCCGGCTGATGATGGTTGTTCTATAAAAGTACCTACCGTATGGCTGTCCGTTACCATGCCTTGCATGGTCGGTAGTGTCCGTCCGTCAAATCCGTTGTCCGGCACACGGGGCTTCCATTCCATACCCTCGGCGATGTGGCTCCCGAACAGCCTGTCTAACTTGTAAAAGCTCATGCTCCGGTCTATCCGTGAGCCGCTGAACGAGATTTCATCTTTCGTGAACGACACTCCGATGATTTTCTATTGTATTTGAAATTTACCCCGATGCCTTGCTTTGCCAGCCTTTCGCACAAATCCGACCAGCAGTTACAACGGGGCAGAGCCGCCTTGACCGCATCATAGATTTGGTATTTCACCTTGTCCTTTCCACGCAGGCGGTCACGCTTCACTTTCATCTTGCCCTTGGAGAAGTGCAGCCCGTATTCCCTCGTGAGAGCCTTGCATATCCTCACGTTGCGTACACGATCGTTGCCGGTACTGATGGTGTTCCCGTCATTGTCCACCCTGTTCGCCACGATGTGCAGATGCTGGTGTTCCCTGTCGGTATGGCGGCTCACGATGTACTGGGTGTTCACAATGCCCATGCGCCGCATGTACTCACGGGCGATTTCGACCATCAGGGCATCCGTCAGCTTGGGCGTATCCTCGTGGGCGAAGTCCAGCGAGATATGGTACACCGGATCTTTCAGCTTGCGCCCCGGCTTGTCGTCCGCCTGCCCCTGCATACTCCTTGCGATGGTGGCATTGTCATCCAGCCTCACGTCCTTGCTGTCGATGAGCCGTGCCTTTTTCGGGTTGTTCACGTAGTTCACCACTCTGGCGAAACTCGCCCGCTTTTTCAAATCGCCCATCATATCCTCTCTATGATTTTGTTGAACTCGTCCAGCAAGTCCATGATTTTGCCTTTCAAAAGAGAAAAGCCTTGCTGGTGCGCCATCTTCGCCAGTTGGTTCAGGTTGTTGCATCCTCCCTCCAGCATCCTTATCTGCTGCCTGTCCTCCTGTGTGTGTGCTGCTGTCACCTTGCCGTGCAGCAACAGTTCACGCAGGAAGTGCGACGGCTTCTTCCCGGCATCGGCTATCCGTTTCATGACCGCTTTCCATTCGGCAAGCGTAAGCCGTGTAGATATGGTCTTTGTCCGTGCCTTGCCCTTTACGGCTTTCGGTCTGCCGCCTTTATGTGAATTTTCGTTGTCTGTCATACGCCTGTTGTTATCGGTTATAATCGGGATGATGTTTTAGGGCTGTAATTTGGGTATGGTCGTTTCCGGTGTGACCGGGTCGCCGCTTGCGGCGTAGTTTTCGTGGACGAAAACATAAACTTGCCAGCCCTAAAACATCCCCCTGTAAAAATGCCCTTCTCTCTCATGTCTGCCATTTACGTACAAGAGGTATTACCGTTAAATAAGGTGCGTTCATCCTGTATGGTCGGCGGCTTGACTTCCTGTTGCGTCGTGCCGCCATCGACCTTTGATACTGACGAATTGGCCGGATTTTCTAATGAACACTCTTGAGTTACGGTCAAATTCTCGTTTTCCAATATCGGTTGTTGTTGAAGTGACATTGGGTTTGGTTCTTCCTCGCTTACGGCTTTTGTATTTTTCTTTCTTGCCGAACTGCGGCGCAAGGTCTCTAATTTTTGCCCGTTGAAAAGGAATATCCGTACCCCTTCGTATGCCTTGACCGTCTGGCGGTATGCCGGATTCTCGATGAGCCGCCCTGCTATCATCCACGACTTCACGCACACCATGTCTATGATGGAAGTCACGGGATTGGAATCAACACGGATTAGCCCGCGCTCCGAGAAATCCTCCAACAGACGGGACACCGCCTTGCGCCCGATGCCCCATTCCTTGGCCAGTACCAGCATGGAGCCGTCCACCTCTCCGGGATGGAGGGCATAGCCCAATCCCCGTTTGGTGTTCATCACTTCCGAAACCGCCATCTTCGACAAGAGGGAAAGAAGATAGGTAAGGTTGCATACCCCGTCCGTGCTCCCGTGCAGGAAGTACCATGCCTCCACGGACATTGCCATCTCCAATTTGTAGCACGGCAAAACAAGCTGTTTCAAATTCTTCATAAGCCTTGATGTTTTTGTTGTGCGTTTTACGGATTATTCCTTGGTGTTCTTGTCCGCGCCCCTGTTGGTGGCTTTCAGGCTCTTGATGCGGTCTATCTGCTCCTTGGGAAACAGGACACGCCGTCCTATCCGCTGTCCTTTGATGTGTCCCAGCTTCTCGTGCCGCCAGATGGTCGCTATGCTCACGCCCCATTTCTCCGCCAGTTGCCGGATGGTGTAATACTCCGACGTGTCCTGTGGTGCCTCTACCTGCCGGTATTCCTCAAACGCGCACCTCACGCTTGCGCCGATAAGCTGTTGAAGCTCGTCGCGCGATACCAGTACCATTTCTGTCTTATCTGTCATAATTCACTGATTTTAAGTTCATGGCGGCAAAGGTAAGGCAATAATAAAGCTTGTGAATTTGTGGTATTCTGTGAAACGACACCGCATGAAAAAAGCCGTCAAACAACTGGTGCTTAACGGCTTGTGGAAGTCTGTGGGTTGTGGAGAATTGTAGCCACCTATGGGTTATGTCACTATTTTATCATGGGAAGCAGCTCTTTGAGCTTCGTTATAAAGGTTTTCTCCACGTTATACTTGGCGAGGCTTTCGGGTGTCAGACCCATGGAACGGGCTGCGGCTTCCCTGTAACCTTTCCAGTCCTTGAAGTAGGCTTTGGACAGCAGGATGGCGACACAGCGCATCTTGCCTTTCACGCAACTGCCGTATATCATGGAATAGTCGGCACGCATGACGGCACGGAGGAAGTCCCGGTCGGAAACGACATTGCCATCCAATAGGGGCTTGCCCTTGTCGGGGCCGCTCTGTACGGTGAAGGTGGTAAGGAAACGGTACAGCCGTAAAACGGGAACTTGCGCGGTCGTGCTGAACGCGCCGCCTTGCATTGTATCTGTGGCGGTAAAACCGGATGATGCTTCTTCCATACAAGAGGGTGCTGCCTTGGGTGCACTTTCAAGCAGCACGTTCCTCTTGATATATCCCATCGTCATGGCGATATGGAACATCTTTATTCCGGCGGACTGTGCTTTCACATCATCATTTTGGGGCAGCATGGAAAGGTGGACGGCTTCTGCAAAATATTCCGTGAAGAGTTGTGCCAAATCTTTGTCGTTGGCATTGACGATGTATTCCTTGGCAGCTTGGATTCTCGTCTTATCCACTTTGGCAAGCATGGCATATATCTCTTTCCCTCTGTTCCCGTCTGTGGCTTCCGCATATTTTCGTATGACGGTGCGAATGGTGTCGATACAGTCTGTGACTTCCGTGCGTGTCATCGGTTTGGATATGGCTTCAACAGCTTCCAACTGTTCTATTTCGGGAAAGAAGTATTGCCTTATGACTTCCATGCTCAAGTAAGCCACGCCTGTACGGAAAGCCGCCTTGTTCAAGTCAGCATATTTGGAACAGATGCCGTGAAGCCTTTTCGTGTCATCGTGCAGCCCGACGAATTTCCGCGCCAGTTCCTTGTCCTCGCGTTCGGCAATATATCCCCTGATGCCGTCCAAAAGAAAAGGCAGGGGCTTCAGGCTGTATCTGATGTTCCGGCAAATATCCTCACAATCGGTTTCGCCACTGCCGGAAATCCTGCCGGCAAGCGATTCCGCGAGTTTCAGGCTGTCGCTGATTACGTTTGACAGCCTGAACAGGTCATTGATGGCGTCGAACCTTGATTTTTCCATAAGCACATCCTTATATCTCAATGATGCCCTTGAAGTCCTTTAACGCTATGACTGCCTTTTCCTCCGCGTCCAGTTTCAGATAGCGGCGTAGCTGCGCCTCGCTGCTGTGCCCGGTGATGGCTTGGATAGAAGGCAGAGGGACACCTGCCTTATATGCGTTGGTGGCGAAACTCCTTCGGGCTGTATGGGAAAGAAGCATGTCGCAGAACCTCCGTCCCCGTTTGGGATTGAGACGCTTCTCGTCAAAGCCGCAGTCATGTGTCCAGCCGAGTAACAAGCCGATGGTCTTCACCAGCTTGTTCATTTCATTGGGGTGAATCGGGGGCAACTTGCCGTCATACTTCGCAAGTATGGCTTTTACGCGCCTGTCAATAGGGATATAGACTTTCTTTTCCGTCTTTTGCTGGGTGATGAGTATGAACTCTGTGCCGCCTATTTCCGTTATCATGCCCTCGCATATCCTTGAATAGTCGG
>ERZ857801.3785-NODE-3785-length-9987-cov-2.919150_pt1 | contig 9987 bp, 9 predicted proteins | sample MGYA00519762_ERZ857801 | MGnify/ENA primary metagenome ERZ857801 (study PRJEB31778, sample SAMEA3449368) | human gut metagenome | biome: human gut; feature: human-associated habitat; material: faeces | place: United Kingdom | collected 2010/2012 ...
ACAGTAACTATGTGGCTTTCAGCCACATTCGTGGCAAAGTCGTGAATAATTCAGGATTAATTTTCTCACTTTTTTAGACTACTTAAAAGTCAAGATTTTTTCTGCTTTTTTTCGACAAATTCCTAATTTCATAACAACTCACCAAAACACGCGTTCTTTTTTTACAGTGAGTAATTCACCAAAAACACATGTTTTTATGTGGATAATGTGGATAACTTTTCAAAAATCTAATGTTTTCCACGTTTTTTTCTAGATTGAGTGTGGATAAGTTGAAAACTTCTTTTTTACCATCTTCGACTCTTTTTTACAATTTCATACAAATTTGTGCATTTTGTATATTGTTATTATTTTCCATATAACTTCTACGATTCTCTTTTTTTTGCTATTTTTTCATTTTAACGACAGCAAAAAACGCACTGCCTTTTTACTGAAAAAAACTGTACTTCTTTTTCATTTTTGAAGTACAGTTTTTATCCAAATCCGTAGTTTACAAAACCCTTCTTATTGTAATAATGTTTGTATATGTCGCACTGCAGATTCCTATACCATCCGCTTCGTTCATTGCATTGACAATATTTCCATCTCCCATATACAAACCGACATGTCCATCGTATAATACCAGGTCTCCCGGAAGTGCTTCTTCATAGCTTACTGGATACCCTACCGTTTCCATATCCCATGTTGTCCGCGGTAAATTAATTCCAAAATGAGCATATACAGATTGTACAAACCCTGAACAGTCTGCTCCTTCTGTCAGACTTGTTCCTCCCCATACATACGGGTTTCCAATAAACTGGCAGGCATAATCAATAACTGCTTGTCCTGTGGCTGACTGTGTTTGTACAATAGCTGCTTCCTGAGCTTGCATTGCCTCTGCGTCCTGCTGTGCTTTATTTTCTTCGGCTATGCGCTCCTCCTCTGCCTCTCTGGTTTCTCCATACGAATACGTCGTCTCTACTGTGATATAGTCTCCGCTGACCCATCCGGAAATATCACCTATTTCTACCGGATACCATCCTTCAACAGGTTCGCCTGTAATCATATATTCTTCATTTTGTTCTACCTGTGTCAGTATATTTGCCTGTGTTCCTTGTCCGTCGCGTACATTAAGCACATACGCTTCTACCTTCATCTTTTCCTTTTCAAATTCTCTCGCATGTGTCTCTGCGTCCTCCCCTGTGTAAAGAGAAGCTGCCGGAACATAGCCTTCTGCGTCTCCGGATTTTATCTTTGCCCAGTCACCTTGAAATTCCAATACTTCTGCAGCGGAATCACTATATAATTTTCCAACCCAGTCACTGGTTTCATCTGGGGCAGTTCTAATGTAGGTATAATCACCTACATTAGAAAATGCCATATTTGAATACTCACCCTCTGCTGTTGGTACTAAATACAGATTTAGATTTTCTTTTACTTCTGTTTCGTAACATTCTGTCAGTACCGATTCGATTCCTGCAACCGGCAAAACGGATTTTTCTTCTGTCTTTTGTTCCGCAGCTTTTACCGTAATTGCGCTCCCCGGAATCATAACTACTCCTGCCAGAGCAGAAATAATTATCTTTTGCCTTATGTGTGTCATCTTCATATAAAACCTCCTTGATTTTCAGTCTTTATCTTTTGTAGGAAGTTCTAAATGTTACACATTTGTTAAATTTGTTACGTTGCCATTATAGCAATCCCTACTATGACTGTCAACCAATTTTATAGTAATTTAATATACATACATCGACACTTTATACTTTTAATTTATAATAAAAAACAATTTATGCAATTATTTATTAACTATTTTGTAACAATTTGTCTGAATTATTCCTTCTATAATATATATTTATAAAGATTTTAAATTGTAACAGTTCAACCATACAGTATGCGGGAAGCATAAAATATGCTTGCATGGTTTTGCGAGTGTACATCTGTATGGTTAAACTGTTACTTTAAATTTTTTTTAATTTTTCTATTGACTTTTATCTTTTTTTGTATTATATTCTAATCACAGTAATCGTTACTGTTATTGTTTTGATATGAAAGGAGGATTCCATTGACAACTTTAAAATATAGTCGGCAACGAGAATCCATCAAAAATTATCTGGCAACAACAAAAGAGCATCCAACTGCCGATACCGTTTATCTTCAGATGAAGAAAGAATTTCCAAATATCAGTCTGGGAACTGTTTACAGAAATTTAAATCTTCTTACGGAAATTGGGGAGGCAATTAAAATCCCTACACCCAACGGCGGTGACAGATTTGATGGAAGGGTCGAACCACACAATCATTTTCTTTGTACTAAGTGCGGACGGTTGCTGGATTTAGAGCTTGACATGAAAAATATAGAAGAAGTCAATCAAATGGCCGGAACGAATTTTGACGGCATTATTCAGTCCAGTTCTATACTCTTTTACGGTGAATGCGGTGACTGCATTAAAAAGTCATAACATATATAATTTAAGAAAAGGAGATAAAAGCTATGAAAAAATTTGTTTGTACAGTATGTGGTTATGTTTATGAAGGAGAGGCTGCACCGGCTGAATGTCCAGTCTGTCATGCACCGGCTGAAAAATTTAAAGAACAGACAGGTGACAGAGAATGGGCAGCTGAGCACGTAGTTGGAGTTGCTCAGGGTGTAAGTGAGGACATTTTGGCTGATTTAAGAGCAAACTTTGAAGGAGAATGTTCTGAAGTAGGAATGTATCTTGCAATGGCGAGAGTTGCTCACAGAGAAGGTTATCCGGAAATCGGATTATATTGGGAAAAGGCAGCTTATGAAGAGGCAGAGCATGCCGCTAAATTTGCTGAATTGTTAGGTGAAGTTGTAACAGACAGCACAAAGAAGAATCTTGAAATGAGAGTAGATGCTGAAAATGGTGCAACAGCTGGAAAATTTGATCTCGCAAAACGTGCAAAAGCAGCTAACCTGGATGCAATCCATGATACAGTTCACGAAATGGCAAGAGATGAAGCACGTCATGGAAAAGCATTCGAAGGACTTTTGAAGAGATACTTTGGTTAATTATAAAATATAAAAAAAGAAGCTGTCTGCACTTCTATGGCAGACAGCTTCTCTTTATCTAAAACAGTTGTTTTTACAAAATAAACATTTTATAATATAGGAATAAAGTCCCATTATAATAAAAAGGAGGATACGATATGTCAAAGTACGCAGGAACAAAAACAGAGCAAAACCTTATGGATGCATTTTCAGGGGAATCCCAGGCACGCAACAAATATACTTTTTATGCATCTGCTGCGAGAAAAGCAGGATATGTACAGATGGCTAATATCTTTGAGGAAACTGCTTCACAAGAAAAGGAACATGCCAAAATGTGGTTTAAAGAGTTCCATGGAATCGGCAGTGTAGAAGAAAATCTAGAAGATGCCGCAGCAGGTGAAAATTATGAGTGGACAGATATGTATAAACGCATGGCAGAAGAAGCTGAAGCTGAAGGCTTTCCGGAACTGGCTGCCAAATTCCGCGGTGTTGCAAAAGTAGAAGCTTCCCACGAAGCACGTTACAACAGATTGTTAGAACACTTCCGTTCTGGAGAAACATTTAAAGGCGAGGCGCCTCTTGGATGGAAATGTGGAAACTGTGGATTTATCTATGAAGGAGAAGAAGCTCCTGAAGTCTGTCCAGTCTGCGCACATCCAAAGGCTTACTTTGAAAGAAAGGCTGAAAATTATTAGAAATCCTGAAGTTTCTATTATTATACTATCTTCTATATTATAGCTGCGGATATATAAATATGTCCGCAGCTTATTTTAGTTCACCGATCTATTCCCCAAAAACATTCCTTGTAAAATGCAATCCCTTTTTCATATGTCATACTAGCTGGGGACACCTGCGTTGCAAAAGCTGGTAAAGATATATCTGCCCATTTTTCTGCTCCTTCTAAATATTCTGATTCATTTATTCCCATTTCTTTAAACGTCAATGGCAAACCAAAGCTTTTGATAAAATCAAACAAATAATTTTGTAATGCCAACAAAAGTTCTGAATCTGTACCTTTATATCCCAATCTTCTGGCAATTTTACTGTATGAAGAATGTGGTCCTACATATTTTAGTGAATATGGCAGCATTAAACCACAAATATTTCCATGGGATATAGAAAATGCCGGTCCGGGGTGATCGTATGAATGGACGATCCCAGTACAAGAATTCGTAATAGCCACTCCTGCAATAGAAGCAGCGATATGTAAGTTTTCTTTTGCCTGCTTTTTTTCTTCCACTGTAGTAAATTTTGATACAGCAACTGGCAAAGATTCTAAGATATCTAAAGCAGCTTCAATAGAATAAGCTCTTGTTATAGCCGTAGAATTTAAAGCAGTACTTGATTCAATCGCGTGAGCTAAGGCATCTAGAGCAGTAGAAATAGTTAAGGGAACCGGTAAGGAATCTGTCAGATCAGCATCCAACACCGCGTAATGCGGTATCAAAGTGTTATCTAATAGTAATTTTTTAGTTTTTGACACAGAATCAATAAAAACTGCTGCCGATGTAGTTTCCGAACCTGTACCACTAGTAGTAGGAACAGATATATGTACCGCTTTTTTCCCTAGTTTTGGTAATTTATATGGTATTGTCGCCTCTGTAAAAGTCAAATTCGGATTTTCATAAAATAAATGAATTGCCTTAGCAGAATCAAGAACACTTCCTCCGCCTACTGCCAAAATCATATCGGGTTGAAATTCATTTACTTTATCCATACATGCAAAGATATCTTCTATATAAGGTTCATTTCTTATCTGTGCTAAATACATCACGTCAGCGCCAGTAGAAGTCGCTGCATTTTCAATCTTTGTTCTCACTTCATCATTATAGCTACGTCCTCCTCTGATAATACCAATCTTTTTTTTACCCAATGAAGCAAAAAATTCAATAGAGCCGCGCCCGGTAATAAATGTAGGGGCATATAATTGATAGTTATTCATAAATAATCATCCTTTCCCAATTAGTTTAAACTAAAATAGCATTTCTATTGGATACTTTCAATTGACAATAGAGATAAAAATTTTTCTCAAATTTTGTATATATTACATATGTAATTTATATATAACATATGTAATATATACAAAAAATTACGGTAAATTATATACAAAATACCCAAAATTTTCAAAGAATATATTATAATTATTGACAATTTTTCTTACATAACATAAAATTTAACCATTACATTTGATATGTATATATTACATTTGTAACTTAGGAGGTAAAAATTATGAACACAACAGCAAGAATGAATCACATTATTCAACCAGACGGAAAAACTTTTATTTTAGCAATGGATCATGCGGCAAACTTTAACACTTTGCCAGCGCTAAAAAACCCTAAGAAATTAGTTAAAGATATTGCAGCGGCAGGCGCCGATGCCTTTCTTTCTACTGTAGGCATGGCAGAATTCTTAACAGATTCTTTTTTAGGGAAAGGGATTATTGTAAGAATCGATGGCGGAGTTTCTTTTTTGGGAGCTCGTTCAAAGGCAATGCAGATAACTGTGAACGCTGAAGACATTTCACGAATGGGAGCAGATGCAGTAATTACGATGAGTTTTCCAGGTTCTAGTTTTGAAAATGAATATCTGAGCAATCTGACAAGAGTTGCAATGGATTGCCATAAATGGGGAATTCCTGTATTAGCAGAGGCCTTACCCAGAGGCTTTGAGCCTGCTGATGATGCAAGAACTCCAGAAAATCTTACATTTGCATGCAGACAAAGTGTGGAATTAGGTGCAGACTTTGTAAAAACAAATTACACAGGCGATCAAGACTCATTCGCAAAACTTTGTGAAGCAACCTACAAACCTGTTGTAATTCTTGGCGGTGCAAAAAAGGTTCCGGTGGAACATCTATTACAGGAAATTAAAGACGCGCTGGAGGCCGGTGGTGCAGGGGTTGCAATGGGAAGAAATATCTGGGGACACGAAGATCCTGTAAGATATACAGCAGCCATTGCAAAATTAATTCATGAAAACTGTAGTATTGAGGCTGCTATGAAGGAAATGGGCATAAAAGTAGGAGTTTAGTTTATAGAGTCACTGGTCAGGAGGTTTTATGTATGAAAACATATAAAGTTGCAGTTATAGAGGATGTCAAAAAAATTGTATTCAAGGAGGTGAGAAAAAGAGAACCCGAAGACAGACAGGTATTAGTTAAAGTTGATTCCTGCGCGATCTGTACATTGGAGCAAAGAGTTTACAATGGCGTGATGAACAGATATCCATTTGCAGGCGGCCATGAAGCCGCCGGAACAGTAAAAGGTGTCCAAGTTGGAGATAAGGTAGCCGTACGTTTATTAAACTCATGCGGAGAATGTTATTACTGCAGAAATGGACATGAAAATCAGTGTACAACATCTTTCATTGCTGAAACACAGGAATGTGCAATGGGACCCGGAGGTTTCGCCGAGTATATGATGATGGATGCATCAGATGTCTATAAAATGGATCCCAAAATTGATTTGACGCATGCTGCGCTGTCAGAGCCATTGGCATGTTGTGTCCACAGTATTGAAAATGGCCAGATTGGACTAGGTGATGATGTAGTTGTAATCGGCGTTGGAATCATGGGAGCTTTACATATACAATTAGCTAAACTAAAGGGCGCGAGAGTAATCGCATGCGAATTAGACGATACCCGGCTGGAAATTGCAAAGAAGATGGGTGCAGACATCCTTATAAATTCCGGTAAATCTGATCCTGTTAAGGAAATCCAGAAAATAACAGAAGGACGGGGAGCAGATGCAGTATTTTGTACAGTGCCTGTGGCAGCATTGGCTAAGCAGGCTGTAGACATGAGTGGAAAATTAGGAAGAGTTGTATTCTATACATCATTCCATCCCGACAATCCCATTGAAGTTAGTCCAAATAAAGTTCATTCTACAGAACAGATAATTACTGGAACCGTAAATCCTATGAAAAAAGATTTCCTAATTGCAACACGTTTATTATCTGGAAAATTGATAGATGTATCTGCTCTGATTTCAGACTGTATACCGTTGGAAAACATTGAAAAGGCTATGGAAAAGGCCATAAGACCTGATACATATCGCATAATTGTAAGACCATAATTTAAAAAGTAAAAGGCAGGGAGATGGAAAGGAAATTAAATCTGCCAAAATTTCATCCTTTTCTTTCTCCTCGCCCTTCATCCAAAGCGATTGTAACATGTTCTCTTTAAAAATACAAATAAAGATTCTTTAATTTTAGTAGAAAGGAGAAAGTTACGAAATATATGTATATTCGTAATAGAATACAATATGGAAAATAATAAGGGAGGTTCATTAAATCTTTTAGCAGCTGTTACTATGATTGCCGGAGGTATGATCGGCAGCGCAATCTTTTCACTCTCAGGTTTAACAATGTATAGCGCCGGGCCAGCAGCTATTCTTTCATGGGTTATTGCAGCGTTGATTATGTTGTGCTATGGACTCGTCTGCGCGGAATTAGCTACCAGATTTCCAAAATCAGGCGGTGTATTCGTTTTTCCTACTAAAGCTCTTGGAAAAACAGAAAAACAAGGCAGATTTTGGGGCTGGATATCTGTATGGGGATATTTTAACGCTAATATTGTCGCAGTAGCATTTGCAGCTATTTATGTAGGAACATATCTTAGCGTCGGCTTTCCAGTTTTTGAAGGAATGCAGATTCCTCTGGCAGTAGGCTCCGTTATTTTAGTGTATTTAATGAATATTATGAAGATGTCCTCACTAGGGAAATTAAATAATATATTAGTAGCAGGTATCGTTATAACAATGCTTATATATATTGTAACTTCTGTTGTAACAGGCGCATTTGAGACGTCTAATTTAATTCCATTTTTCTCACAGGGAGCAGGCGGTAATCTAGGATTTATTTCGGTAGTACCTACTGCAATGACAGGGTATGGTTCGATTGTAGCAGTTTCTTTTATGGTACAAGAAGTAAAAAATCCAAATAGAAATGTTCCGCGGGCCGTATTAATTGCCATGACAATTGTATGTCTACTGTATTTGGGTATGATTGTAGCAACATTAGGAATGATTTCAGCTGATTTCCTGGCTGATAATCCGGGAATGCGCTATATACCTATGTACGCGGCAGCATTTACAAAATTAGCCTCTGTACCATGGATGTCAAAAGTTATCTCTATTTCTGCCTTACTGGCACTGATAACTACTATGTTAGTCGTAATGTCATTGACAGCCCGAGCAATGAAAGCTGTCAGCGATACTAAATTACTTCCGGAAGCTTTTGGTAAAATAAGTTCTAACGGAATCCCTGTTTTCGCTACATCAGTCGTAGCAATTCTTGCGGCAATTATATCTTTCTTCCCTGACTTCACAGAATTGTTAGTTAATTTAGGAGCTCTATTTGCTGTCATGGTAACTGTCATGACAAATATCTCTTTGATCGCTGCCCAGAAAAAATTTCCACTGCCGGAAGGAGCATTCAAAGCCCCTCTGGGTAAAGCGTTGCCATGGATTTCGTTAGTTCTCACATTTATATGTAATATATCTGCCATCATATCAGGAAATATATTGGTATATGCATTCACTCTTGGCTGGTATGTAATAGGAATTATTTACTATAAAATCAGAGTTCGGAAAATTGACAACTAATTTGTCTTCGGAGGATAATCATGGAAGTTTATAAATCAATTATGAAAATGAATAAAACTTGTGTTGCTTTTGGAGAATTTGACTGTATCCACAAAGGACACAAAGCAGTTGTAGAAACCGTTGTCCATACTGCAAAGGATAATACTTTGAAATCTGTAATTGTCAGTATACCAGAAGACGGTGCGGTATTTACTACAGAAGAAGAAAAAGAATATTTATTAAAAGATGCAGATATTGATTATCTTTTTACATACACAGAAAAAACAGAGCATTTTGTAGAAGAGATTATCATTAAAAAATTAGGCGCCAGGATCATAGTCGTTGGAGAAAATCATGCAAATCTGGAACAATTAAAAAAGACTGCTGCAGAATATGAAGTAAGCGTTATTCTGGTTAAAGATGTCAAAGAGAATGATATAAGTATTCATAAATCACTTATTAAAAAGGCATTTGAAGATTGTGACTATGAAAAAATGACAAGCCTTCTTGGGCATCCGTATATTATGTTAGGAAAAGTCGTGCATGGCAAAGCATTAGGCCGGACAGTCGGTATGCCGACCGCAAATCTCCAAGTACCGGACAAGAAGATCAAACCATTAGACGGCGTTTATTGCACAAGAATTATTTTGGATAATGAACTGTTCTTAGCCATGACAAATATAGGAAAACGTCCCTCTGTCGATACCTTTGATTATGTAACGATTGAAGCATTTATTTTAGATTTTTCCAGAGATATATATGGAAAACAATTAGTTCTGGAAGTGCATAAATTTATTCGCGGCGTTATAAAATTCGATAATTTAGAACAAGTACAGGCACAAGTACAAAAAGATATTACAGAAGTTCGGAATTTACTTGATAAGATCAGTTAAAGGATAATCATATCATTAACAATCATAAAAGCAGCCATAAGTGTAATATGTGAGCATATCAATGAACACTTTTGTCTGCTTTTATTTCTCTCAAATTAGAAATATAGTTTTAAATTGATATTGCTTTAAATTTTTCTTTATTATAAAATAAAAGTTAATATATATTAATAAATTGAGTCGGAAGTGTTTAAAATGTCATTTCAAAATTTATCGCCGGATACTATAAATGAATATAGACGTGCTGCGTATTATTACTATAAAAATCATCTAACACAAGAAGAAATCGCAAAGCGAATGAATATGTCACGTCAAAGAGTAAATCGAATCCTTTCAGCATGTATTAAAAACGGGATTGTAAGAATAAGCATTGAAGGGATAGAAAATTGCAATCTGAACTTAGAGTCAGAGCTCGAAAAAAAATATGGACTTAAAGAAGTCTGCGTTATTGAAAATGAAAATAAAGAAGAATTAAATCACAATCTTGGAATCCAGGCTGTTCATTATCTGCGTAGAAATATAAA
>ERZ857801.3789-NODE-3789-length-9967-cov-9.382466_pt1 | contig 9967 bp, 6 predicted proteins | sample MGYA00519762_ERZ857801 | MGnify/ENA primary metagenome ERZ857801 (study PRJEB31778, sample SAMEA3449368) | human gut metagenome | biome: human gut; feature: human-associated habitat; material: faeces | place: United Kingdom | collected 2010/2012 ...
GTGAGGATTTCTTCTATGGTCAATAGGATACACCTCTCTTTCTATGGCAGCTTTTGCTGCTCTTACTTTATTGTAGCCAAAATATCCTGAAACTCTTAATACTCGTCGTGCCAAAAGATAATGCAATGGTAATAATAATCCGTTACAAGCACATCAAGGCAAACATTCAAAACTTGTATTTTACCATATCCACGCTATAACCCTATTTTATATTCGCTGTGATTTTAGAAAGTGCTGAGGTTAAAGCTGTTTCTTGTTCTTTTTTCTTTCTCGTTTCATCCCATTCACCAAGAATCATATATATACATTCCTTGAGAACTGGAAAATATGCGAGACACTCTGCTTCACTAAGCTCATGAATGCCTTTACTTAAAATTCCATAAATCGTTGGATTACTTGTCAACGTATTTGGTAGATAATCGCTTAACATAGTAATCTTTTCATCAACGTGCGCTTTATTGAATTGTTTATCATCTATTGCACTTCCCGCCATTTTCTTTGCTTCCATTAACAAGCGTTCAAAAATTCTTCTGAGATACACATAAGAACCTGCTCCGATTCCACTTGCGTACAATCCAAGTGCTCGACCAAATTCCCGACGATCGTCAGTAGACATTACTTTTTTATAAGTGTCTAATTCTGGAAAAGTAAGGTCTGCAACAGACGGGTACTGCCCTATTTTTCGAAAATTCCTATTATCTGTAAGAACGATAAAATCTAAATGATGATTATCATTCATACTACAAACAAACTTAAATACAATCACTCTTGCCACTTCGTCAATCTGCCAATTTTTCCATCCCCATTCCTCATTATTAGCAATGCAATATTCCTTACTAAATATCGACTTTTGAAGAGAACTTACTTCATCTGAGAGCTTCCTTTGAATATATCCATCTCTACTTTCAAAATAAAATATAATGGGTACCATAGAAAATACCCTCTCCGTTTTACACTCTTTGCAGTACGAGCTAATTCGCACTTGTCCATCAAATAGCATAATCAAATCGGAAATATTCTCTTCCGTTATTTCCATAGTATCGTATAAGCCTTTTTCTAATAAAAACTGTGCAAACACGTTATCTTTACAAGATGACGCTTTATATCTATCATTATCAAATATATTATGATACATTATCTCACCTTCATTACTACTTAATTTTAGCTAAAACATCCTGGAATTTTGCATAGTTTACCTTGACGCCATCATCCAGATCAATGGCAATCATCTGGTCTGCCAGGTGGTGAATTTTTTCTTCGTAGGTGCGAAGCTCGGCATCCTGGTCTTTCAGGCGGCTCAGTGCTTTATTCAGCTTCACACGCTCGCCGGTAGACGCATTGGCAATGCGGTTTTCCATGTCCGCAATGGCGGTGCGGTAACGGCTCTGCTGTTCATGCACATAGTCAGTGCGGATACGGGCAATCGTATCCGACTGATAGCGGTGCATATAGATGAGCGCCTTGAAGCCGTTCTTCTTGCCGCTGTCAAACAGCCAGTAAATCGGGCGTTTCTGATAAATCTTGCAGTGGTCGGCGTAAAAGTCATTGAGGAAATAATTGCGGATGACCTCTCTCGGCTGACCATTTCCACCCAGGGCATCAGTAATAAATTTCAAGTTTTCTTCCAGTGTATCTCTGCCATAAACTACACTTACAAACTTTATAAATTTACGGACAATATCATCAGCAAAATATTCATCGGTACATATAGGAATGATATTATCTTGATCTGGAAAGAAATGTGTCCTGCTGTAAAATGACAGAACCTCTGGTTTTCCTTCAGCTATCCACGCCATATCTTCAAAACTATTATAATCCCATTCTCCACCTGCATAAGTCAATCCCTCTTTATAAATAGAGTATCGACCAAACATACAGCCCACGGCATAGGAAATCAGACTCTTGATGTCACGCTGTAATTCAGCCTTACGGACGGTAACGTCCTTGTCCTCTACTTCAGGTGTCAGCTCGTCCTGCAAGCCGTAGATGTCGATGAAGATGCGGTTGAGTTCTTCTTCATTGGCTTTCAACAGATTGAAACGGTTGTTGCACTCCGTTTCCCACTGAGCAAAGGCATCAGCGACAGTGGTAACCGGACGGATGAGGGGATGTTTCGCAAAGTCCCAGGAAGTTTCAAAAGAGTCCCAATCTGCTTTAGACAACGCAATACTTGATTTAACCACATTGATTACACTATCTGTTCCTCCATTGATGACTGGGACATTTGCAACATGTCCTACCTTAAATTCAAACGCTGGAGATAAGACTTTTAGGTATACGTTACTCACCTTTGAATTTAACAGTCCTATAATATACATCAGCATTTTTTCATCATAAGCAAAGACACTTGCACCTTTGGAATCAAATAACGCCCCAGGAGGAGAATATCTGACCATGATATTTCCTGAACAAATTGCCGTCCACGTTCCACTCTCCCTAAACGAGTATTCAAGATTATAATTGTGCGAACGGATTCGCCCAGTCTTTTCATCTTTGATGTTACGGATTTCAACACCATCATTAAACCAGTTTACAACAAGATCATTATTGCCATACCACTTTCTATTTGTGCCTCCTTTGTTATATGGATACCATTTATATCCGCTTTTAATAGACTCATCAATTCCTTTGATTCCAAAACCAATTTTAGCAAATACAACTTCATACCATTCTCTTAGAAATCTTTCATTATCAGCTGTGGTCATTCCTTCTCTTGTTGTAGCAAGTTGTCCAATTTTTTTTGATGCAAAATCCTTGAGTGCTTGTTGTGAAAGCCAATATGCCATTGAGGTATTAGGAACGCCATCAAAATCGTTATAATCAGTAGTATATAGATTATAACGGCAAAGAAAAAGATTTTCTTTTTCCAGTTCACTACCACCTTCTACCAAATCCATATAAATTCCCTTGTATGCTCTAATTTGGGTATTGCGAATAACAAAAGAAGCTGTTTGTACAACTTCTCCTCCAATTTCATCAAATGCATGAGCACCAAGTTGTATTAAGTTCACAACATTTGCTAACTTTAGTTTCAGGCGGAGAGGTTCGTACAAAGCTGTAAACATCCATGCCTGTTGAGTTATCATTGCTTGAAATCCATTTTTACCAGTAAAATCACGACATCTTTCGATAAAAACAGAATATAAGTCATTCTTACTCTCAGAGTAATTTCTTTTGATAAGCTCATTTACTTTTGTGCTCAATCCACTTACTGATAGATAAGGTGGATTAGTAACTACAACATTATATTTATGTGCCAGTATATCTGCTACTTGCACCAGTGACAGCAAGCTATTCAGAACAACATCCCGACTGATGTGAATATCCTCCCTCACCTCATCAAAACGTGCGTAAAGGGCATCAAAATCCACAGGAGTAATGTTCAGAATCGAGCCATACTCCTTAGCGTCGTACATTTCCTTGACAATATTGTCCATCGTCACTTTCAGTTTAGCATTACCGTCCACGAAGTAGTCCAGGGCATATTTGTCAATGTCATTACTTTCCCGAATCGCATAGACATTGGGCTGAATCTGGCGGCTGAAGAACCGGCGGTCATACTGTCGTGCTTTCATCATCACCGCAAAATAGGCGAGCTGGGCGGCACGGTCGTCAATATCTAGACCGTAGAGATTATTCTTCACGATACTTTCCACCGCTTCACGGGTGGTATAGCCATAGCTCTCATAAATCTGCACCAGTACATCAAACAAATAGACGAGGATATGACCCGAACCACAACAGGGATCAATACACTTAATCTGCTCTGGATTCATAATAGCATATTCCTTGCGGATTTCTGCCAACTGTGCCTGTACCTCCGATTCCTGCTCAGCCTCCTCCAAATAATACTTCCAGCCGGATTTCAGCTCATCATTCGGATGTCCCTCCACCCACAAGCGTCCAAGGGAATTCTCCACCATATAGCGGACGATCCAGTCCGGGGTAAACAGCTGTGTAGCCGCCGGAATTTCTTCCTTAACGAGTTTTTCCTTTTTAGAGAGAGCTGTTGCCTTGGGTTCAATATTATAGAATTGATACAGCCAGCCGATGATCTGCACCGCATCCTGCCAATCTTCCTCCGGAATGGTGGAAATCATCTGCTCGATGACGCTGCCTTCACGAAGAAGGTTGTCCGGGAATAGCAGCTCTGTATAGTCAGAAATACGCTGGAACATTCTCGGCAACACGCTATTCAGGGCGTTGCACTGGGTAATCAGCAGATATTTGTAAAGTTCTTCCGTCTGGTTGGCGTTCTTGAATTCATAGACCTTATCCATGTTCAAGCCGTCCAAGTCCAGATGCAGGGCTTCATCAATGATCTGCGGCTTAAAGTTGTTTTCCTCGTCCGTGAACACACGCACACGGGTCGGAAGGTAGCCGTTGACCTCCATAAAACGCAGAGCGATAAAGCGGTTGAACCAAGTATATGCAACCTCCTCCATCACCTCTTCAAAACCTTTATTGTCAATTTGCGAAATCAATGCTCTGCGCTGATTTTTCTGAACATCCGTCAGGACTGTTCCATTGATGCTGTCAGCTGCAGCATCAATGATATTGTCCTTTTCAATTCCATATTGCATCGCCTTCTGGGACACACGCTCAATCAATTCCCTGCGTGCCCAGACAGCAAATTTTTTAATCGCATTCTTGTCCATAACAATCTCCTTAATTCAGCTTAATCCCATCGCAATCCTTCATCATGGCAGTCAGATAGCTTCTCATACGCTCTACATAAGCGTCAATATCTTCCTGGCTTTCCAGAGTCTTTGCGGGGAAAGCCGCTTGACGGTACACAGTTTTGATCACTTTTTTCGGGGCAGGTTTTGCCGGTGCATCCGGTTTCTTTGGCTGAACCGGTTCCGGCGGCTTTTTGGCAATTTCGATATGGTCGCAAAGGTCATCTTTGTAAGACCAAATCTGTGGAACCAAACCGTCCAGCAGAGCAAGGCTCTGAAGTTCCCGGATTTTGCTTTTCTGCTGATCGAAGAAGGTATCACCTTTTTTCACCAGCTCCATGCAGGAAACATCACCATTTGACAGGGTGTGGACTTCTTCCATACACTGCCGGATGATTTCCAGAAGTTCAGCTCGCTTGCCATCCAACAGTCTGCCATGCCCTTCCCGTACTTTATCCATCAGCCCGTTCAGTTCCGGGATTCTGCGGTAAATACTCTTCGGGTCGCTCTGCACCACGGTAATCAAACGAATCTGGTTCAGTGCTTCGTTTGCTTCTTCCTCTTTTCTGAGGTAGTTCAGGTCATTTTTCAGGTCTTCCTCCATTTTAACTGCGGCGTCAAACACCTGAACCTGATTCTTAAAGAAGCCTTCCACACGCTGCATTTTTTCTTTATTGTCAAACAGGTTATCTTCCTCTTTCAGAATCGCATCAATCAGGGCGATGTTATCTTTTCTCTGAGAAAGGATTTTCTCCATCTGCTCGATGGAAGCAAGGACAAGATTCTGTTCCGGATACTTATGACCCTCGTATCTGCCTTTCAGTTCGAGATAATGGTCTTTCAGATCGGTAAATTTCTGCACAACAAATGCAACCAGACCATCCTCATCGTCCGGCACATCCATCACGTCAAAGTATTCCCGGAGCAATTCTTTTACAGCCCGCATTTTGGTGGCGGTGATCATCTGGCGCTTGCTGATGCTGGTTTTGCCGATCTCACTCTTTTTACGGAGCATATCCGGCAGTTTCGGATTGTCCGGCTGAATGGTGGAGCCTGAGTATTTGATGGTAACTTTCTGGTCATAAATCAATCGGGCAACCACTGCCGCAATGTCGATTTCTTTCCAGCCATAAGGGATTGCACTGTACCGGCTTTGAATATCCGCCATCGAAGTCGGAAGATTTTTCATTGCCTGCATTTCCAGATATTCTTCGATTTTGGTAGCAGCACCACGGTTGGGTTCCATACCAGGCATCATGTTATCCGCACCGGTCAGAATTTCAATAATATCCGCATCAGTATCCGCATTTTTCTCAATCAGTGACAACTCACTATATACATGGGAAACCAGATATTCCAACGCCTGCTCAATCTTGCTTTTTGCATTGCCGCCTTTGATTTCAATGTGTTCCCCATCCACATAGAACTGTGCAGATTCAATGGCTTTTACCAAATCCTCCATTGCCGTCTGCTCATACTTGGTCGCTTCTTCCTGCTGGTCACGGATAATATCCTGAACCGATTTCGGAAGCTGATTCACATTTCGCTGCTTGACGTACTTACGAATCTTCATAGCACTCTCCAGAGATTCATAGTATGGCGTTTCAGCAAGCACAACAATCGCTTCTTTGCCTTTAGATTCCGTCATCAGGCGCAGTTCCGATTTTTCCGCAGTATCTGTGGCAACTGTCAGGAAACGCAGACGCATCCCGCCTGTAATATTGCCAATGGTAATACCGTCTACCATCTGGTCAAAAGCAAAATCGTATTTTCCATAGCGGTATTTTTTTGTAGTAAAAATATCTGCGAAAATCATCTGCCCGATACGGTCTACAATAGAGGCGGTATCCACAGGAGTGCTTTTGATTTCTCTCTGAATATCCTGTTCCTCATCAGTCAGGAAATTATACACTTCGCCTGTTCTTCCAATGTAGTTCTGGCTCATCAAACGGTTCAGGCAGTCACGGATGGTTTCACGCATGGTGATTTTGTCCATGCGAATATCGTCCGCCATCAAAATCACGATATTATCCAGGTTGGCAGGAATGTCATCAATATACCGGATCAGGTACAAAAGTTTCAGCACATCCACATCCAGCACTTCGATGCCATCCCCATTGTCCGCAGCTCTCTGGCAGCGTTCAATGACACGGCGGATAGAACCATCCAGGAAAGTATGTACGGTATCGTAAAAACGGAAGAACGGTACAAGGGCATATTCATCCTTCTCCTGTATTTTCTGTGTTGCTTCCTGGAAACCGGAAAGCATGGAACGTTCACCGCCGGAAAGATGCTTGCCGGAGTTGCCATGCTTCCGTATTTCAGCAAACACTTTCTGCATGATGATAAACTGGTACGGTACAAACGGGAAGTTTGCCGCAAATTCTCCGGGACCGGAGTAGCCCTTAATATCCAGGATCGAGTCGGTGAAGCTGAACAGATTGCGGAGAACAGAGTCGTTCTTATTATAAACACTTTCCAGTTCTGCTTCAGCGTCTTTAGTCTTTTTCAGAATACGCTTCTGGATCACTTCATCCACAGAGGAAGAAGAAAGGCTCAGACGGGTTTTGAAACGAGCCTGAATACGGGAAAACTCATCTGCCCGAACTTTGATAATCTCATCAATCGCTTCCTGTCCGGTGCAGACAACCCACACTTTGCCGCCACATTCGCTTCCGATTTTCTCAACCAGTGACTGAAGGTTCAAAAGCATATCGGTATCTGTACCGACGTACTGACCAACTTCGTCCACCATAAACAGCAGGCGGAAGTTGTTTGGTTTCGTTTTCAGATAATCCTTGATGTCCTCTACGAGTTGAGCAATGGAAAACTCAATGGCAGACTTGTCAGTAAACCACGCCCTGGCATCTTCTTCACTCATATCCAGAACTTCCATCAGGGTAGGGATAATATACTTTCCGTTGAACGCAAACGCCTTGCGGGATTCCAGCCAAGGCATTCCTTTCTTTTCTTCAAATATGCGACGGAACTGTTCCGTTTTTCCCTGCTGGTCAATGTATTGCTCCAGCTTTGCAACTTTCAGGTTATCCCCGAAAAAGCCTAAATGGTTGTAGAAAGTCTTGGCAAAAACACGAAGGACGGCAGTTTTGTCTTTGTTGATAGACCCTTCAATGTCGATATTAAACAGGATGGTTTCTGTATCTACCTTTGTGGAACGGTCAATCATCATATAGGTTGCCGGATCGTCCTCAAACTTTTTACGGAAACGCTCTACACTTCGGATGCCTTTTACCTCTTTATTTTCCAGAAGGTAGGAAAGCATTTTCAGAAAGTGAGATTTACCACTTCCAAAGAAACCGGAAATCCAAACACCCATATCAGCGGTCGGCTGGTCAAAGGCATCTCCATAATAGTTGAAGAAAGTAATGAAGTGCTTCTTCAATTCTCTGGTGATGACATATTCATTTAATTCCTGCTCGATCACATCGTCAGCAGCCTGGTCAACTTTAATAACACCATTGATTTTGCGGTTGATGTCATCCGCAAACATATCTCGAATCATCATGGCTTTATCCCCCTTAATCTATTATGGACTTTGTGCATAATCATCGTTCGCCGCTCGCCTAATATGCAAGCATATTAGGCGAGCTAACGCTCACTCTATGACATTGAATGCCCGGTAATAATCATTTGGTGTCAATCGATTGAACAGTTTTACATGACGACCATCAAACTCACCCGGATACATAACCAAAATCGGAACATCTGAAAAATACGGTTGCAAAGCTTCCAGTAACGTATGGATTCTCATAAACGGGAACACCTCGCCCACACCTGTCAGCATCAGCACATCACCCGGTTCGTGTGGCTCATACTGGATTTTATCAATGAACTCTCCATTGCCGATTGCGGAGTTAAGCTGCTCCAGAAGATAAGCACTTCCGTCAGCTTCTTCCATATCCGGAATCGCATCTGTGATGTCCATATCATCGCAGATAGAAAGAAATGTTTTATATAAATTACAAACAATCAAATGGCAATCTAAGGACTGATCGGTTTCCAACTGATTCACAAAATGGCGGACAACCATTTCATTCTCCGGTTCATAACAGAAGATTCTGATATTCACCTCATTGCTGAGTCCCTTGCCTTCCAGGAACTCCGGTTCCTGAATCAATGCCCGAACTTTGTCCAGGCGTTCTTTTATGTCACTCATTGACTACCTCCTACACAAAATGCTCCACTGGAGCATTTCTTTGCACGCTTAGGCGTAAGAAAAGCAATTAAACGCTGGCAGTATCGCCGTGTCGCCATTGCTTCTGATGGCATTCTCCAAAACAGGATGCAGCCATACTGGATTCAAATGATCTGCCTTGAGATTGTCGAGATATTCTGTTTCAACAAGCACTCTGGCAATTATCTGTTTTAACTTTGTTATTGTAGTATCGCTCCAGGAAGCTACGGTATCATTCTGCTCCTGCAAGCGCATAAAAAATGTATTCAAATCTATCTTACCAAAAGACGTGTCCCTTAATCTGTACTTCTCGCCAATGACGGTCAGCATAAATTCCCAAACCAGTCGACTCTGCTTCATCAATGCATACAGACAAATCTGTTTTGCCACATCCGTCGGCTGTGAAGCAATCGCAGAAACCAGAGAATCATCTTCCAGTGCATGAAGCCGTTTGATGCAGGCTTTCGCCATGCGTGTGATAGATTTTTCCGTTGGGTACTGAAAAAGATTCTGCTCTACAATTTCTTTGACAATCGCATCATCAGAAAATCCTTCTGACATAAGCTTTGCAGTGGAACGCATTTCGTAAAAAAGAAACGGCTCTCTAGTCAAAGAAGCAATATAAGGATAAGAATGATCCATGTTCCCACACCTCCTTACTGCTCCTCTTTTTTATCAGGAACAAATTCCATGATATCTCCCACATCACAATTCAAAGCAGAACATATCTTTGACAGAATCTCTGTACTTACATTTTCATCTTTTGATAATCGAGACATCGTTGTTGTACTAACTCCTGTCATTGCACGCAAATCTTTCTTCATCATTTCTTTATCAATTAACAATTTCCACAATTTCTTGTAACTAACTGTCATTTTTTCACCTCAATCTTATTTGCTTGAAATATCTGTTCACATGGTATTTATCACCTGTTACTTATCATCATATCATAAAAATGCGTTTCAAACAATCTAATCTATCAAAAATCGTAATTCAATTCCGAAATATCGCATTTCAAATCACGGTAAATAGTAACCCGAGGGTAAATAGTAACCCGAGAATCCCCTTTGTAACCCAAGACTCTCTCTTTGTA
>ERZ857801.3791-NODE-3791-length-9966-cov-3.786601_pt1 | contig 9966 bp, 12 predicted proteins | sample MGYA00519762_ERZ857801 | MGnify/ENA primary metagenome ERZ857801 (study PRJEB31778, sample SAMEA3449368) | human gut metagenome | biome: human gut; feature: human-associated habitat; material: faeces | place: United Kingdom | collected 2010/2012 ...
AATAATGTAAAGCCAGCAGGAGCATTCTTGCTGGCTTTACTATACTTCAGGAGGTGACTTTACATTTTTCCCAGCTTTACATTAGCGCAATTGTGTGGCGTCGCGCAGCGTCGCAAGCGCATCTTTCTCCTTGCTGACTTTGCCGGGCCGCTCGCGCCCCAGCTTTTATTTGATGTATTTGACGAAACGGAAAACAGTGAGAAGGAGGTCTCATAGATGTACCGATTCGATACGACCGGGCAGATGACGATGCTTGATTTAGACACGGCTGAAAGGGGCGGAGCTCCGCCCAAGCGCAGATCGGGCAAGCCGGACTCCGAACTGGTTTCGATCCCGTATTTCCACTTGGATCTGCTGTCCTCTCCCGTGGATCTCTTCGGACAGCGTCATTGGGAGTTCCGATCTCCATGGCGGGAAGGCAAGCGGCCCCTCAATACCGGGGCCGCGCCCCGCCGCCCGATCCGCGTCTCACTGTCCGGCATACTGGAGGCGTACCCGTCTCTAAAGTATTATTTATCGAAAACCGCCTGTCTGGGCATCCTGCGCCGCGCCTTTGAGCGCGGCAAGAAGCTGCCGAAGATGCTGGCGCGTGCGCTGAAGATCCAAGCGGGGCTCATGCGGCCGGACGGTCAGCTCACCAATATGCAGATGCAGACCTTCGTGACACAGCCAAATGGAGCCGCGGAGGGCTTTGATGGCTATGACGGTGTCATGGCCTTTGCCGCCAACCAGCGGGACGAGGTGCGGGATCTGTGCGATGTGGCGGGTGCGCTGGGCGCACAGCCGGGGATGAAGCAGCAGACCTTTGTTGCCGGTTTTTCCGCCGGAGCAGGTGCCAGCGCTGGCGGCATTGGATACAACGAATCAGTTGCTCCAACCCTCAAGGGCAGCCCCGGCGGGAACTGTATGCCGTCTGTTTTATGCCTTAATGACCAGGGCGGCAGCGTGATGGAATGCAGCGAAAACGTGTCCGGAACCCTCCGAGCACAGGAGCATGGACACCAACCTCTTGTTTACGAAAATCACGGCATTGACAGCCGCTACACTGGCCCCCACAAGGTAGCGCCCACCATGTCTGCCCGTTATGGCACAGGTGGTAACAATATACCTCTGGTTGAGCAGAACGCGGGTGCCATCTGCATTGCCGGAAATATTGTAGACCGCCAGCCGGAGAACGGCGGCAACGGCCTTGGCTGTCAGGAGGATTTGGCGTATACATTGACCGCCACAGACCGCCACGCGGTCGTAGAACTTTATCAAAAAACAGTTGGAGCATTATGCCGCGGAGATGAAAAAGGTATCGGTAATCAATACGTCAGTCAGGATAAGTGTATCATCAACGCATCCTGTTCTGAAACACATCACCTCATTCGCCGCCTGACGCCTTTGGAGTGTGAACGGCTCCAGGGCTTCCCGGATGGCTGGACAGACATCCCCGGCGCGTCGGATAGTGCAAGGTACAAAGCTCTGGGCAACAGCGTTTATTTAATCATGGTCGTTATGAGAAGAACAGATGTGAAAACTGCGCCAGGAGAGGATTCCTGGCGCAGTTGCTTCACATAATGTGCTATGCTTTTTGAGACCCAAAACTTTTCAACCACTCCATTGTACTCCGACTTTTCTGCCAGGAAGGCATTGAGGGAACTGGAGAATCCGAAACTCGTTCCAGAGCTTTCTGCTTCATTGTAAGACTTGAACGGGCATATATGTCTGTAGTTTTAATGTCGGAATGTCCGAGGAAATCGCGCACATGAACGAGATCATTATCCGCGTCGTAAATGTGCATTGCTTTAGTATGGCGCATCAAATGCGGAGGAATTTTCTCCGGTATGGAAGGATCAATCACTGAAGCGGCCTTGGCATATTTGTTCAGGATGTACGTAACCCCTGCACGAGTTAGCTTTTGCCCGTTGCGGTTCATAAATAGCGGCAGATGACTTTTTTCCGGTGCAAGCATGTGCATTTCAGTAAGATATTTTTTCAAGTTCTGCGCCGTTGCCGGCAAAATGGGAACTACCCTGGTTTTTCTGCCTTTACCAAGGATCTTGACACTTGCAGGATAATCAAGACGGACATCTTCAATACGTAAGTCACAGATTTCCTGCACACGGGCTGCTGTATCATAAAGAAAACACAGGATAGTGGCATCTCTTCTGCCGCTGAGAGTGGATGTATCCGGCTGGCGCAGGATCAGCGCAATCGCCTCTTTTGTCAACGGATTAATCGCTTTGCGCTCAGCTCTTTTCACTGGGATTGCCAGTATTTGCTGGAAATTCAGCAAAAGGCGCGGCTCTTTTATCTGCAGGTATTTAACAAATGAGCGGATGGCTGCAAGACGTTGGCTACGCGTCGCGGTTCCATTGTTTCGCTCTATCCTCAGCCATTGCAAAAAATGGTCAACGAGTTCCGGCGTCAGATCATCTATGGAAAGCTTTTCAATCCTCATCCCCTCTACATCCTGGCAATAGCCAAGGAATAGCCGAAATGCATCGCAGTATGATGAAATCGTGTTCGTACTGATATTTTTAAGTTCGGGCAGGTAATGGGAAAGAAACTCCGTCAAATGTGCGGCAAAATCAGCAGTTTTCATTCGGCACCTCCCACGTTGGAATCGTATCGACAAGATAATCGCACTGCTTTTGAATAAATTCAGGGTAACATTCCGCTGTTAAATGCAGATAGATTTGCGTCGCACTCATGTTGCAATGGCCGAGATACGCCGAAAGGTATGGAAGTGTAGTCACGATGTCGCTCTTGGATTTTTTCAGCTTTTGCATAGAACGAACGGCAAAGGTATGACGAAGGTCATGAACCCTCGGACCGTATCCACGTCCTTTATGCGCAATTCCACAATGCCATAGCGCATCCCGAAACCGGTTGTAGACTGTGGTTGTATGGTAGCAGCTTTTTCGGGGATTGGGGAAGAAATAGTTGTTACCAGAACTTTCCGCATGGATTTCTTCAAAATATTGTTCGTAGTCCGCCCACAGACTTTTAGACAGAGGAACATATCTTGGTTTGTCATGCTTTGTTTCCAAAATCTGCAAAACGCCGTTTATAAGATCTACATCTTTTACACGGAGCCGGGTTGCCTCTCCGGCACGTAATCCACAGCAGATCAGAGTCTTAAACAGCAAAGGAAAGACAAGGTGCGCAGTAGGGCATTGCCTGCTTGGAACCATCGTTTCAAAATATTTCATAATACGTGCCAACTCATCGCTCGTAAAAATGCAGGGAGAAAAGTCAGCATCATCTCGAGATGAAATGGTAAGTTCGGGGTAGTACGCGGCATAGCCATTCAATTGAAGATATTTGGCAAAGCGTTTTGTGAAATTAAGCCGCCATTTTTGATTTTTACGCTTTTCATTGGGCCGCTTTTCAATCCATTTCTCAACGACCAATTCCGGCAACACTGGAGTATTGATTCCTTGTTCTACGAGAAACCGGTCCAATGTTTGAAAGGTTTTGGCTTCTTTTTCATACTTACATCCGCAGGCCCGCTTTTCTGCAATAAAAGCACTTATTTGACTTGCCAGTCCGCTTCTGTACTCGTAAGTTCTGCTCATAAGAGATCACCATCCTCAAACGACAGGGCGCATTCACGCAGGTTTTCAATATCCAGACGGATGTAATGTCCCAGAGATTCTCGGTCCGAATGGCCAAGAAATGAAAAAATGATATCTGGAGACACATCGGCAGATAGCAGTTTTGTCGCAACGGTTGCCCGAAGAGAATGCAGGCCGTGATGCGCATGAATTGGCACTTTTACCCCTGAACGCGCGACATACCTATGGAACGCTGAATGGATTGATTTCATCTTGCCATATGGAGGGTTCAAACTGACAAACAGGTATTCGCATTTTGTTTGCGGACGAATATGCAGGTAGTCAATAATAGCAGATCCCACTTTTTCGCTGAGAGGAAGTGTGTTCGGCTTGCCCGTCTTGCTTTGCACAAAGGAGATTGAACAAAGCTCCCAGTCAATATCGGACAACTTCAAATTGCAGATATCTTTGCTTCGCACACCAAGTTCAGCGGCAATAGTAATGAAAGCATAGTCTCGTTTTCCTTTTGGGCTGGCTCTGTTCACGGTTTCCAATACTGCATTGATTTCCTCTGACTCCCAGATTTTAATTATGCTCTGTGCTTGTCCCAGACGATATTCAGGTACATGAGGTGCAAGATTTTCGGATGTATATCCAAGCAGATGCAGATACGACAGGAACTTCCGCAGTCGGCTGAGTTCACAACGCACTGTACTTTTTGCATGGCCTCTCAGAGTCAGCAGATATGCCGAGACATGTGAGCTATTAAGTTCTTCCAGCTTTGTTATACCAGCATTCTGAAAGTACCGCATAACTACGGAGATATAATTTCGCATCGTTTCTCTGGTGCATTCTGAATAACCGGTTTTGATGAGATATTCTTCCTGCGCATCAAGAAAGGAGTTGAATTCCGGCAACAACTCTTGCAGAGGATTGAGCATCCCCTTTCCCCATGTACCTTTGGTGGCAAGCAGATCAAGCATTTTCATGCTTCCGGCTTTGCGGTCAATTGTGGACTGCCTTAAAGGTGGAGTGCACTTGCCGAGTTCTGTGATGAATTCATCTTTATGCGAGGGCAAATATGTTTCATATCCCTTTTTATTGCAGAACTCTTGAAATTGCTTCCATGTCAATAGGGTGTATTCTCTACTGCGTATGGAATATCCCTGTTCTTTTAGAGTTACTGCACCTTTGTCAATGAGGTCTTTGATTAGCTTGTTTGGCAATATACCCACCGCCCTTCATGTAGAAAATTCTCCTATTACAATGACAATTCTACTTGAACAAGCGGAAAAAGTAAGCCCTTACTTTAAAGGTTTTAGCTGCTATGATTAAAGGTTGAAATGTGGAGTATTATGTGCAGTAAAATCCCAAGAAGCCTTGTATTCATGCCATTTTTGTGCCCATCATTAACATAATGGCTTTGTCCCAATAAACACTGTTATGTGAAGCTCAACATAACGCGATGGCGATACCCTGTGTGGAGTTTATTATGTCGCGGATCGCCGCGGCCATGCGGGTAGCATAGCCGCTTTGTTGGTATCGCCGCTGTTTCACGCCGCTTCTTCGTTGGCTTTGGTCATAGCTTTCACACTTGCTTTCGGGTATCTTAGCTTTACCATTAAAAAGATCGGAGGAACTGCTATGGCAGAAAAAACGCGCAACCTCTGTGCTGAAATTCCCTTGGAGCTGCATACCAAAGTACGGCAGCGGCAGGCGGAATCCGGCGAGACACTGAGCCGGTACATGACCGCGCTCATCACAAAATTTTATGAAATGGAGGAAAATGTGAAGATGGACAAGGACAATGTGAGGACGGTGGCGTTTCAGGTGCCCACCGAGCTGTTTGAGCAACTCAAGGCATACCTCAAGCGGAATGGCATCAGGCAGAACGCCTTCTTCCTGGACTGCATCCGGCAGGCGCTGGCGGAGGACACCGGCGCCGCCGAAGAATAAGAAATACATCGTGCGAACCGCTGCTGAGATTCTCGGCAGCGGTTTCGCTTTGGAGGAACAAAATGTTTATTTACCCCGAAAACCTGAAAGCCAAGCCCATGCTGTGGCTCTGGCTGCTGCGGGACATCGCCGTGATCGGCATCGGCGCTTTGCTCTCTGTGCTGGCGCTGACCCAGGGCCTTGGCATGGGACTGCTGGTGGTCACGGTGCTGTACGCCTTCCTCACCATTCAGGTGGATGGCAGCAGTATCTTAGACTTCCTGCGCCGTGCCGCCTGTTTTCTCTTTCTGCGGCAGCAATACTATGAATGGAGGCTGGACCCATGAACCGAAAACAGAAAAAAGAACTGCGCCAGCGGCAATCGACCCGGCAGCTCATGGGCATCGTCCGTGTGACGCCCCACGGCATCGTGACAGATTCTGGGGAGCGGGTCTTTTTCCTGATCCAGCCGGACAACCTCTCCGTCCTGTCCCCGGATGTCATCCGGGGCCGCGTCCGCTCCCTCACCATGCTTCTCAGCACCCAACCAACCTTGGAAATTCTGGCTCTGGATTCCCGCGAATCCTTCCAGCGGAACAAGGAATATTACCTGCGGCGCTTGGAGGAGGAAACGGAGCCTGCCGTGCGGGAGCTGTTAGAGCGGGACATGGCCCATCTGGACGCCATTCAATTCTCATCCGCCTCCTCCCGCAAATTTGTGCTGGTGCTCCCACTGGATGAAAAAGCCGGTGCGGATGAAAGCGCGCTGCGGCAGTTGGAGAAAGCCATCTGCGACCACGGGCTCCGTGTGCGTCTTGCGGAGGAGCAGGATGTGAAACGCCTGCTGGCAATCTACTACCGGCAGGATCTCACCACGGAGGTCTTCCGTGATTTCGATGGAGAGGAGTATGTACATGGCTAAAAAGAAACAGAAGAAGAAAAAGAAGATGCCGGAGCAGGTACAGCGTCCGAAGGACTTTCTGGATATGATCGCGCCCGCGGCGATAAAATTTAACACCGACCATTTTATCCTCGGCAGCCGGTATCACACGGCAATGGCACTGAAAAGCTACCCGCCCATGACGGATGAGCTGGCTTTGCTGCGAGGCCTTGGCGATATGGGCGGCGTCAACCTGCGCTTGACGGCACGGCAGGTCACACCCGCCGAGGAGGACGCCATCCTCCATGCCGCCACCAACAAAAGCCGCATGGAGCGGAGCAACACCAATGATTACAAGCAGAGCGTCACGGCGGAGGCCAACCTGCGGGATATGGCGGAGCTGCTGGCGAAGCAGCGGCAGGAAAAGGAGCCGCTCATCCACTGCGGCGTGTATCTGGACATTGCCGCGGCGGATACGGAAAAGCTGCGCGCGGCGCGGGACACCGTATCCGCCCAACTGGTGCGCTCCCGCATGGGCGCCGATCCGCTGCTCCTACGCCAGCGGGAGGGCTTTCTTTCCGCCAACCCCGCGGGCGGCAGCCAGCTTGCCAATTTTGCGGAACGTGTTCTGCCCGCCAGAAGCGTTGCCAATCTGTACCCCATGAACTATTCCGGCAAAACCGATCCCAAGGGCTTCTTCATTGGCCGTGACCGCTTCGGCTCCAACATCATCGTGGACTTCGACCGCCGTGCCGCCGACAAGACCAACGCCAGCGCCCTCATCCTCGGCAACACCGGTCAGGGCAAAAGTTTTTTGCTGAAACTTCTGCTCTGCAATGTGCGGGAGGCGGGCAAGAGCGTGATCTCTCTGGACTCCGAGCATGAGATGGAGGACGAGTGCCGCGCCCTGGGCGGCTGCTTTTTGGACTACTTAAGCGGGCAGTACCGCATCAACCTGCTGGAGCCCCGCTGCTGGGACGATGGCAGTGGGCCGGAAGACCCGGACGCGCCGGACGCTTTCCGGGGGACGCTGCTCTCCCAGCACATCTCCTTCCTGCGGGATGTGTTCCGCGTCTACAAGGGCTTTGACACGCCCCACATCGACACGCTGGAGCTGATGGTGGAGCGGCTCTATCAAAAGTGGAACATCACCGACCGCACGGACTTTGCCGGAATGCGGCCGACCGATTACCCCATCCTCTCCGACCTCTATGACGCCATTCAGGAAAGCTACGACCATTACGATGGTGCAGACAGCCTGTATCCGCGGGAGATGCTGCGGGATCTGCTACTGGGGCTCCATTCCATGTGCCGCGGCGCGGACGCCCGTTTCTTCAACGGGCACACCAATATTGACCGCTCCAAATTCCTTGTTTTCTGCGTCAAGGGACTGGATAACATGGCGGAAAATCTGCGGAACACGTTGCTGTTCAGCCTGCTGTCCTATATGTCGGATCAGCTTCTGACGCTGGGCAATTCCGTGGCAGCCATTGACGAGCTGTACCTGTGGCTGTCCGATCCCACCGTCATCACCTACATCCGCAATGCCCTCAAGCGAGTACGAAAAAAGGAATCCGCCCTGTTCCTTGCCAGCCAGAATTTGGAGGACTTCACTCAGCCGGGAATACGGGAGCTGACGCGCCCCCTCTTTTCCATCCCCGTCCATCAATTTATCTTCAACGGTGGCAACGTGGATAAGAAGTTTTTCATGGATAACCTCCAATTAGAGGAATCTGAGTATGCCCTGATCCGGGACCCGCAGCGCGGCTCCTGCCTCTACAAGTGCGGCAATGAACGCTACCTCTTGCAGGTGCAGGCCCCGGAGTACAAGCAGGCACTTTTCGGAACGGCAGGTGGACGGTAATGGCGGTACCCATCGCGGCACTGGCGAAGATTGCCGCTGCAGTTCTCTCGGATGAGGACACCCGGCGAAAGCTGGGCTGGATCGTGGCGGCGATCTGTTCACCGTTGATCCTGACGCTGGCGCTGATCTGCTCTCTGCTCTCCGGCAGCGCGGAGCATAACAATTCCGCTGTTCTGCTGTGCTTCCACGGCGGCAACATTCCGGACAAAACACCTGCCGAATATGTCGCCTACATTGAAGATATGCGCCGCAGCTTCACGCTGCTGGACGATGCCATCGCCGCCGTTAATGACATGGTAGAGGGTGACAGCAGCCTTGACGGTATCCGCGTCAAGGCTGTTTTCTATGCCATTTTCTTTGGAGAGGACACCCCCAGCCGCCGAGCGCACCGACAGTTCGTGGACTGCTTCGTGACCTACGAGGAGCGTACCCGCACCGTCACCGATGAGGATGGAACGGAAACCGAGGAGAGCTACACCGTGGCGATTCCCGTTGCGGACATAGCCACCGTGTACGGCAATCTTGAAAACACTCTTCACTTGGAAATATCTGTGGAACAGAAGTCCAACGCCGACAGTATCTACAGCCTCGTCCGCTATGGCATAGCCGGTGGCTCCGAGGGCTGGATACCCGGCGCGGATGTGCCGTTTATTGGTGCGGACGGTTTCTGCTCCCCCCATTGGCTCCGGCTGGGAGCGCCGTGTCACCTCTGAATTCGGAAACCGCGTCGATCCCATCACCGGGAAGCGCAAGGGGCACGGCGGCATGGACTTGGCCGTCCCTACCGGTACGCCCATCCGCGCGGCGCTGGGCGGGACGGTAACAGTCTCCAAGTACAACGCCGGCGGCTACGGCTATTATGTCATGATCGACCACGGCAATGGCCTTGCCACGCTATACGGCCACTGCTCCAAGCTGCTGGCAAAAGTGGGACAGACGGTTGAGGCGGGAGACATCATCGCCCTGTCCGGCAGCACCGGGCGCTCCACCGGGCCGCACCTCCACTTCGAGGCGCGCGTCAACGGGGAACGGACGAATCCAAGGGCATATCTGCCGAAAGGCTGAAAGGAAGGAAATGATTATGAACATGGCTCGCTACGAGCAGGAAACCATTATCGGCTTCAACGAGGAAGAAAAGACCGCCGGGATTTACACCCACAACAAGGTACTGCGTCAGAAGCTGGAAGCGCTGGCGCGGGACAGACCGGAGGATTGCAGGCTCGTCAAAGTGTCCCGCAGCGGGCGAGCAGTTGACTACACCATCCCGAAATCATGGATAAAGATCGCGCCGCCGCGGATCGCAAGTGAAGCGCAAAAGGCATCTCTTGCAAGAGCTCGGAAAGCCGCAAATAAGCCGCTGTGACCCCTGCGCGCGCAGCGTTTCAACAACACCTGTCTCGCACCGAGGGTAGTGATACCACCCACAACACAAAAACGACGAAAAGCATGGATCACGGCTACAAGGAGGCGCTGGGCTTCCAGCTCCGCGATTACTACCAGGAGGTTGAATAACAATCATGAAAAAAGAAAATGTCACGATCTCATTCGAGAGCGAGCAGCTTGCCGCTCTCGAATTTTCACTTAAAAAGAAGAACACCAGCATACAGGCGCAGTTGGAGGAGCTGCTCAAATGCCTTTATGAATCCGAGGTGCCGGAGCCGGTGCGGGAGTATCTGGACAGCCGCGCGGCGCCCGCTGCCCGCCCTCGCCGTCCGGCAAGACCAGCGAAGCCGCAGCCGCGG
>ERZ857801.3793-NODE-3793-length-9959-cov-5.490307_pt1 | contig 9959 bp, 10 predicted proteins | sample MGYA00519762_ERZ857801 | MGnify/ENA primary metagenome ERZ857801 (study PRJEB31778, sample SAMEA3449368) | human gut metagenome | biome: human gut; feature: human-associated habitat; material: faeces | place: United Kingdom | collected 2010/2012 ...
GAAGCAGGACCCGGGGCTCCATGGCCAGCACCCCGGCCAGGGCGGTTCGCTTTTTCTCCCCGCCGGACAGCTGGTGGGGGGCCCGCCGCCGGTAGTCCTCCAGGCCGCAGGCGGCCAGGGCCCGGTCCACCCGGGCGCTCACCTCCTGGGGCGGGAGGCCCAGATTCCGGGGGCCGAAGGCCGCCTCCCCCTCCACCGTGGGGGCCAGCAGTTGGTCGTCCGGGTTTTGAAAGACCAGACCCACCGAGGACCGGAGCCGGTCCAATTCCCGGCGTTTTTTCAGGTCCACCCGCCGCCCCTCCAGCCAGATCTCACCGGCGGACAGGGGAAGGAGCCCCAGGGCGGCTAGGAATAGGGTGGACTTGCCCGCCCCGTTGGGGCCCACCAAAGCCAGCCGCTCCCCCGGCTCCAGGGCCAGGGACACGCCGCGGAGGGCGGGAGGCTCCTCCGGGTCATAGCCGCAGGTGATGTGTCTCAGTTCCAAAACAGGGGCCATCAGGGCCACCCTCCTCTCCAGGCCAAAATCCAGGCCAGGGCCATTCCGGCCGTCAGCATCCCCGTCCCCAGGGCCTGCCGGACGGTGAGCCTGGGGGGCGCGGTCCCCTCCAGGGACACGTCCTCCCTCCAGCACCGGGCCTCCATGGCCGCCAGAGACCGTCGGGCCTGTCCCAGGGACCGGACCAGCAGTACCGAGACCGCCGCCCCCGAGGTGTGCACGCCGGCGGAGAAATTGTGCCACCCCAGGCGGCACCGGGCGGCCTGGGACATGGTCTCCAGCAGTCCCCACAGGAGGAACAGGTACCGATAGGTGAGGAACATGAGCTCCACCAGCGTCTTGGGGAGCTTCCAGCGCTGGAGCAGCTCCAGCAGCTGGGCCATGGGGGTGGTGAGGGCCAGGGCGTACATCCAGGAGACGCCCCCGAAGGCCCGCAGGGTGACCAAGGTGGCCCGGCGCTGCCCCATCTCCGTCACCGAGAGAAACCCGCCGGGCACCGGGAGGGCCAGCACGTCCCCGGGGACCGGGCCCAGGTCGGCTACCAGGGCCAGGGCTCCCAGCAGCAAAAACGTCCCCGGCAGGGCCAGCAGGCGCAGGTACCGCCGCAGGGACACGTCCCCCGGACCCAGCAGCACCCCCAGGGCGGTTCCCCACAGCAGCAGGACCAATGCCAGGGACCAGGCGGTGATGCAGGCCAGCAGGCCCGCCAGGCAGAGAAGCACCTTGGCCCCGGGGCTCATCTCCGCCAGGGGGGAGCGGCGGGCAGTCTGCTCCACCAACTCCAGGGCGTGGGTGTGGCCCGCCTTCCGGCTCCCCCAGGCCAGCAGAAGGCCCAGGAACGTACTCCCCATCAGGAGGGGGAGGGGCGGCAGGCGGCCCCAGCCCATCAGGGCCAGGACCGCCCCCGTCAAAACCGCCCGCAGGATCACGGCGTCTCCTCCGAGGGGGACTCCGCAGAGGCGCCGCCCTGGTACTTCTTCCGGGCGGCCAGCCAGCCGAAGCCGAAGCCCAGCACCCCCGCTCCCAGGGCGGCCTGGAGGCAGAACAGCAGGCTCTCAGTCTCCCCGCCGGGGGGCTCCAGAATGGGCTGGGCAATGGGGGCATAGTCCGGGTCCAGCTCCTGGACGATCTCCTCCGCCGCTCCGTCGGCCCCGGCGAAGTCCGTGTCCCGCAGAAGGGCCAGGGGGGCGGCCGCGAGGAGGGCGGCGGCGATTAAAAGGGCGAAAAACAGCTTCCAGGTCCGGTTCATTGCGCCGCCCTCCCCTCGTTCCAGCTTTTCAGCAGCCGCAGCTCGGGCTGGGCGCACTGCTCCAGGGCCAGCACCGCCGCTGTGGTGACCAGCCCCTCGATGACGGCCAGGGGGATCTGGGTGAGGGCGAACACCCCCAGAAATTCCACCGCCGCCCCCGCCACGCCGCCGGTGGGGCTGGGGTGGGCCAGGGCCAGCTGGAGGCTGGTGACGCAGTAGGTGAACAGGTCCCCCAGGGCGGCGGAGAGAAAGACGGAGACACGCCGGTTCACCCGGAGGGCTCCGCAGGCCCGCCACACCCCCCAGCTCACCAGCGGCCCGGCGATGGCCATGCTGAAGGTGTTGGCCCCCAGGGTGGTCAGCCCCCCGTGGGCCAGCAGTAGGGCCTGAAACAGCAGGACGATCAATCCCAGCACCGCCATGGGAGCGGGGCCGAAGAGAATGGCCCCCAGACCGGTGCCGGTGGGGTGGCTGGATGAGGCGCTGACGCTGGGGATCTTCAGGGCGCTGAGGACGAAGGCGAAGGCACCCGCCATGGCCAGGATCACCAGGACGCTCTTCTGCCCCCGGGCCAGCCGCCGGATCTTGATGAGGCCCCAGGCCACAAATGGGAGACAGACTGCCCCCCAGGCCAGGCAGAATCCTGCGGGTAAATACCCCTCGGCGATGTGCATGGCTCCGGCGCTCTGTGGTACACCAAAGGCCAGAGCCAGCACCAGGGACAGGGTTAAGATTCCCTGTTCTTTCTTTGACATATGGAAATTCCTCCTTTTCCCGCCCCGTCTGTTCTGCCAAAGGCAGAAAAACGCCTCTCCCATACAGGCTTGGAGAGGCGCAGAACAACAAAGCCGGTCCTGATATCCAGGGGCGGCGTTTCGTTTCCGCGCGCCCGTTTGGTCCGTCCGGGGCGCGGCTTCTGTCCTTCCAGTGACAGTGTTCTCCCCAGGGCAGGTCTTCCGGCTTGGGTTCCCCGTCCCGCGTCCGCCTTCCCGCGTGTACCCGCAGTGGCATGCTGAACGCCGGACTCCCCCTTACGGCGGCGGTCCCGCGCGGGCTTCTCACCCGCTTCCCTATTCTCCCGGCCGGCCCCTCCGCAGGGGGAGGCCCCGGGCACCCTTGGGCGCTTTGTCCTCCCCATTGTAACGGACTGGAGAGGGCTTGTCAATCAATTTGGGGGCGGGACGCTGGAAAGAGCAGCAAATCCGCGGTTTGGGACGTTTTTAAGGGAGGAGGGGAGAGGCAGGTTGCAGTTTTCCGCCCTCCGAGGTCTTTTGAGATAGCGAAGCGGAGTTCTGCACACAGGGAGAGGAGGGGCTATGAGAGAGCGCATCCCATATTTAGACGCGCTGAGATGCATGGCCATCTGCCTGGTGGTGCTGCTGCACAACGACGCGCCGGTGGTTGTGAACACGGCCTGCTACGGCCGCCCCTCCTGGTATCTCTGCATGTTCCTGGACGGGGCGGTCCGTTTGGGGGTGCCCCTGTTTTTTATGATCAGCGGGAGCCTGCTGCTGAACGGGACAGGGGCGGCGGAGCCGGCGGCCTTTTACCGGAAAAAGCTGCCCAGGCTCCTGGTGCCGCTGGCGGTTTGGAATGTGATTTACCACTGGACCAACGCATGGCAGTTCCAAACGGACGCGGGGCTCCTGGCGCTGCTCCAGAAGGCATTTAACCGGGGGACCGGCTATCACATGTGGTACATATATGTCCTGCTGGGCCTCTACCTCCTGTGCCCCTTTCTCAAGCGAATGGTGGACGGCTGTACGCCCCGCCAGTTGGCGGCCCTGGCGGGGATTATCCTGCTGCCCACCGCCGTACTGCCCCTGGTGAGCCAGATGGTCTCCTGGTCCGTGGTCCCGTTGGACATGCTGATGCCGGGGCAGGCGGCCTACTTTCTTCTGGGGTATGGGCTGGGGCGGTGGTCCCTGAGCGGGCAGCAGCGGGTTTTCCTCTATCTGGGGGGCGCAGCGGGCTATCTGGTGTGTACGGCGGTCAATCTGCTCTCCGCCTCCCCCCAGGAGATCCCCCTCCCGTTCAGCGGAGGGGACACCATCTTCCACTACCTGACGGCCTGCGCCCTGTTTGTGTGGGTCCGCACCCTTTGGGAAAAACGGGAAGAGGTCCTGCGGTCCCTCGCCCGGCCGCTGGCCTGGCTGTCCCGGCGGGCCTTCGGGATCTACTGGGTCCATCCCCTGGTGCTGGACCTGGTGACCAGGCAGGTGGGGGGCGGCCTGACTGTCCTGGAGTATCTGGCCGTCCGGCTGGGCCTGACCTTTGGGATCTCCCTGGCCTTCTCCCAGGCGGTATCCCGCATCCCAGTCCTGAAAAAGCTGTTGCTCTAAAACACGCGGACCTTCTCCGTTGACTGGGGAGGTCCGCGTTTTGATGCCCCGGCAAAAATTTTTGAAATTCCCTCTTTACAAACGGGACGGAGTGTGATAGTATCTTCTTGCAAACAAGAATTACTATTGTTAGGAGGGCGGAACGTGGAGCGCGCAACTCGATACAGCAAGAAGCGGGAAGCCATTTTGGACGTCATCCGCAGTTCGGACGCGCACCCCTCCGCTGAATGGATTTACCAAGCCTTGAAGCCGGCCCACCCGGACCTGAGTCTGGGAACCGTGTACCGGAACCTGCTTTTCTTTCAGCGTCAGGGGACCATTCAAAGCGTAGGCGTCGTCCATGGACAGGAGCGGTTTGACGCCGTTACCACCCCGCACAGTCACTTTGTTTGCAACACCTGCGGCGCGGTCATCGATCTCCACGGGATTTCGATGGATGCCAATTTGAACCGCGCGGTCAGGGAGCAATATGGGTTCGAGGTGGACCGCCACGAACTCACCTTTTACGGCAAATGCCAAGCTTGCATGCAAGCAGAAAAACATGAGGAGGACGTATTAGCATGAAGAAGTTTGTTTGTTCCGTCTGTGGTTACGTACACGAGGGCGAGACCGCGCCCGATTTCTGCCCCATCTGCAAGGCCCCCAAGGAGAAGTTCGTGGAGCAGGCCGGCGAGAAGAGCTGGGCCGCTGAGCACGTGGTAGGCGTGGCCCAGGGCGCTCCCGAGGAGATCCTCCAGGGTCTGCGTGAGAACTTCCAGGGCGAGTGCTCCGAGGTGGGCATGTACCTGGCCATGGCCCGTGTGGCCCACCGGGAGGGCTATCCCGAGATCGGCCTGTACTGGGAGAAGGCCGCCTATGAGGAGGCCGAGCACGCCGCCAAGTTCGCCGAGCTGCTGGGCGAGGTGATCACCGACTCCACCAAGAAGAACCTGGAGATGCGCGTTGACGCCGAGAACGGCGCCACCGCCGGCAAGTTCGAGCTGGCCAAGAAGGCCAAGGAGCTGAACCTGGACGCCATCCATGACACCGTCCATGAGATGGCCCGCGACGAGGCCCGCCACGGCAAGGCTTTCGAGGGCCTGCTGAAGCGCTACTTCGGCTAATTGAAACCGCATAAATAAGCACTTTTTGAGAGGGAATGGGGAAACCTGTTCCCTCTCTTTTTGCGCGTATGGTGTCCCAAGGGGGTGCAAGTTGGGTGCAACTTTTCTCCATATCACACTTTTTTGACTTTCACATGTGCAGCTCCCTTGAACTGCACCAATATCAAGCAGTTTTACCACGTTAATACCAAAAATCTAAGCGAAATTGACAATGGAATAGAAAGCCAAAGAGGACGGTACTGCTGGTGTACCGTCCTCTTTTTATATTTACAGCATGATATGTTGACGTTGAAAAGAACGCATAATGAGGCAACTCCCTTTCAATCAGTCCAAAGAAGCTACTTTTGTAAATTCGGTTTCTCCCTCATAATATCCTGGCAGACCATTATGTAAAATGATAAGGGTTGAGCCGTCATCACTCAATTCAAAACTTGCGCTGTAATTCATTATTGCTCCTGTAAGCTCCATAGTCAATACTTCGTCCTCTATCTCGTAGTTAAAATCAAAAAATCCGGTGTCGCTGTTCGGCTGTTCATAGCGTCCAACGCCGCCTTTATTAATGGTAAAGCGCATATTGTCAGATTCCCAAACTCCAATATAGCTCTCATCAGAATTTTTGTCTACAACATTCTCGTCCTGCCCCCCGCCACAAGCTACCAGGGATACCATGAGTACTGCTGAAAGCACGAGTGCCAGTCGGTTTTTCATTTTGTTCCCCTTCCTTCTGGACTATATTTTTATAGTCTAATTTTAACTATAATATTATAGTATATAAAAACTAATGCTGTCAAGGTAAACTAAAACTATAAATGAGGTGGCAGCATGGAAAGAGAAATCAAAATCACGAAGAAAGCCGCCCGCAGAGGCGACGATGGTTATAAAGTTGTATCGGTGCGAATGAAGGAAGAAATGCTCGAGCGTTTGGATGAGCTTTCATCACAGACAAATAGGTCGCGCAATGAGTTGATCAACCTCCTGCTGGATGCGGCCATGAAAATTGTAAAAGTAGAAGAATAAAGGCGGAGATGCCAGAAATATCTGGGCATCTCCGCCTGCGCTCTTTCTTGATCAATGCTTCAACATTACGTGTTCTGTTCTAAACACCACCGGATGGCCTCGGCCACGCCGTCGTGCCCGTTGTCCGCCGCCACATACCGGGCGGCCGCCTTCACCTGGGAATTGGCGTTGCCCATGGCGATGGGGGTCCCCACCACCTCCAGCATGGACAGGTCGTTGGGGCTGTCCCCCACGGCGGCGCACCGCTCCAGGGGCACCCCCTGCAGGAGAGACATGAGGGCCAGGGTGCGGCCCTTGCCCACCTTGGCGGGGACCAGCTCAAAGTCCCGGTCGCTGGAGGCGGTGAGGGACACCTCCTCCAGGGCGGCGAGCTCTTTGAGGGGGTAGCTGGTCGGGTCCCCGTCCCCGTGGAGCTTGGTCAGGGGGAGGTCGTGCTCCTCCAGATAGGCAATGGGGTCCTCTGTCACCACAGCGTTGTCGTGAAAACAGGGGAAGGGGTAGTGTTCCATCAGCAGCTTTTTGGAGTAGGGGTCCAGCACGATGGCCTCACCCGCGAAGATCATCAGGACGATCTCCCGGTTCAGGCACAGCTCCAGAGCCCGGCGGCCGGTCTCCCGGGGGAGGTCCCACCGGCGGAGGTGGGCGCCGGTGCGGGCGTCGCACATGACCGCGCCCCCCAGGGCGGCGGCCAGCACGCCGCAGCCAGCCTCCTGGGCGAAATAGGCGGCCTCGGGGGCGGCCCGGCCGGTGGCCAGAAACACCTCTACGCCGGCGGCCCGAGCCTGGGCGATGGCGTCCTTGGAGGCCTGGGTGACCCGGCCCGACGGGTCCAGCAGGGTCCCGTCCAGGTCCAAGGCGATCAAATCTATTTTTTTCATAAAAACACCCCGAATGAAAATGCAGAATGCAGAATACAGAATGCAGAATGAAACGCAAAAAGACGGCCGGTTGCGGAAAATAGAAGAAGGCCGTCCCCATTATAGCGGAAGGCGGGAAAAAGAACAAGGAGCGCCAGGGACGAAAGGGTTCCGACGCTCCTTGGGGTGTTTATGAGGTTTTCACAAATTTATACGAATCCCAGGGCCAGTCCCACGGTGTGCACCAGCAGGGAGACCACGTAGGCCACGCCGATCTGCCAGCACACGGAGAAGACGGTCCACTTGGCGCTGCCCAGCTCCTTGGCCATGGTGGAGGTGGCCGCCACGCAGGGGACATACAGCAGGATGAACACCAGCATGGAGAAGGCGGAAAGGGGGGTGAACCCGGTCATGGCCGCCGCCACCGCCGTACCGGCGGCGGTGAGGGAGAAGCCGTAGAACATAGACAGGGAGGACACCACCATCTCCTTGGCGATAAAGCCGGTGAGCAGGGCCACCGCCGCCTGCCAGAAGCCAAAGCCCAGGGGGGCGAAGACGGGGGCGATGAGGGCGCCCAGGGTGCCCAGCATAGATTCCCCTGCATCGTCCACCATGTGCAGGGAGAAGTCAAAGGACTGCAGCAGCCACAGCACGACAGACATGGCCAGAATCAGGGTGCCCGCCTTGACCAGGAAGCCCTTCACCTTCTGCCACACGTGGGTGGTGATGTTCTCAATCGAAGGGAAGCGGTAGGGGGGCAGCTCCAGCACGAAGGGGGCGGGCTCCCCGGCGAACAGGGTGTGCTTGAAGAGAATGCCGGACAGGATGCCCACCGCCATGCCGATGACGTACAGCCCGAACACCACCAGCCCAGCCCAGGGACCGAAGAAGGCGGCGGACAGCAGGCCGTACACCGGCAGCTTGGCGGAGCAGGACATGAAGGGGATGAGAAGGATGGTCATGCGCCGGTCCTTCTCGTTCTCCATGGTGCGGGCCCCCATGATGGCGGGCACCGAGCAGCCGAAGCCCATGAGCATGGGGATAAAGGCTTTGCCGGAGAGGCCGAAGCGCCTTAAAAGCCGGTCCATGATGAAGGCCGCCCGGGACATGTAGCCCGAGTCCTCCAGGAAGGACAGGAAGAAGAACAGCAGGGCGATCTGGGGCAGGAAGGACAGCACGCCGCCCACGCCGGAGATGATACCGTCACAGGCCAGGCTGATGAGCACGGCGGGAGCTCCGGCGGCGGTGAGGGTGCCCTCCAGCCAGCCGGAGAACAGGTCGATGAGGGCGCTCACCCCGTCCTGGAGCCAGGAGCCGAAGGGGCCGAAGGTGATGACGAACATCACCAGCATAGCGCACAGAAACAGGGGGAGGGCGGTGTACTTGCCGGTGACGATCCGGTCGATCTTCTCGGTGAGGGTGGGGCCCTCCGAGCCCTTGCCCTTCACCACCGAGGCGTGGACCACCCGCTCAATATAGCGGTAGCGGCTGTCGGCCACCAGGGTCTCCCGGTCCCCCAGGGCGCTGGAGGCCTCGTACTCGGCGATGATGGCGTCCAGCTTGTTCTGCACGTCGGCGGGGAGGTTCAGGGCCTTGGCCACAATGCCGTCCCCCTCCAGCAGCTTGATGGAGGCCCAGTGGGCGGGCAGGTTGGCGGCGTAGGCGTAGTCGTGGATGAGCTCGCCCATGCGGTGGTGGATGTCGTGGGTGAAGTCGTCGTACAGGTCGTCGGGCTCATAGGTGACTCCCAGGTGCATCTGCCGGTGGGCCACCTGGAGAAGCTCGTCCAGTCCCTCGCCGGTCTTGGCGGTGATGGGGACCACCGGGACCCCCAGCTCCTTGGACAGGCGCTCCACATCGATCTGATCTCCTCGGGCCTTTACCTCGTCCATGAAGTTCAGGGCCAGCACCAGGGGGCGCTCCAGCTCCAGCAGTTGGACGGTTAAGTACAGGTTGCGCTCCAGATTGGTGGCGTCCACAATGTCGATGACCGCGTCGGGGCCCTCCCCGATGATAAAGTCCCGGGCCACGATCTCCTCCATGGAGTAGGGGGACAGGGAGTAGATGCCCGGCAGGTCTACCACCGTGATGGACCGGTCCCCCAGGTGGGCGGTGCCCTCCTTCTTCTCCACGGTGACGCCGGGCCAGTTGCCCACGTACTGGTTGGAGCCGGTGAGGGCGTTGAACAGGGTGGTCTTGCCGCAGTTGGGGTTGCCCGCCAGGGCCACCTTCATGGTGCGGGTGTCGTGGGCGTTGTGGTCATAGGGCTTCTCGTGGTGCTCCAGCTCGTGGACGTGGTCCCGGAGCTGGCGGCGGTCACGCTCCGGGTCCGGGGCGCCGGGCTTGGAGGCCGCCTGCGGCCTGGCCTGGACCGGGCCGATCTGGATCTGGCCCGCGTCCTCCTTCCGCAGAGACAGCTCATAGCCCCGGAGGGACACCTCCAGCGGGTCCCCCAGGGGGGCGATCTTGGTGACCTTCACCACCGTCCCCGGGGTCAGACCCATGTCCACCAGCCGCCGCTTCACCGCGCCCGACTGGTTGCCCACCGACAGGATCATACCGCTCTTCCCCGGGGAGAGCTCCTGCAAGGTGCGTGGGGCTTTTGTCTTTTCTTCCATATTGTTCGATCCTCTCTGCTTACAACAAAAAGATATCCATTTCGACCATCTATTCTACCGAACATAGGGGGAGTTTTCAAGGGAATTGGAATACATTTTCACTCTTTGGAGGAATTTCAAGAGAGAAAATTGTGCTCAGTTACCCACTGGAAACTAGGAGAAACGTGTGGTATAATCATATCTAATACATGATTTTCGTCGGCCGACAGGCAGGAGGGATGGGCCGTGACGCTGATCTTATGTGTGGATGACCGGGGCGGCCTCATGTTCAACCGCC
>ERZ857801.3794-NODE-3794-length-9959-cov-2.898425_pt1 | contig 9959 bp, 5 predicted proteins | sample MGYA00519762_ERZ857801 | MGnify/ENA primary metagenome ERZ857801 (study PRJEB31778, sample SAMEA3449368) | human gut metagenome | biome: human gut; feature: human-associated habitat; material: faeces | place: United Kingdom | collected 2010/2012 ...
TTCACGGTGGTAATAGTACATCGAATCCACACTGTTGAAGAAGTCGCAGTCCCCTTTTTTCCATTCTTCCAACTGTTCCGTTTCGCCGGGCACCGTCCACAGGTCGTTATAAGGAGGCTCTGTAATAGAAGACATACCTGCGATAAACATTGCGCCGCCGTCTGTCTACACTCCGACTCCTGCTCCGTTTTCACCGAAAATATGTACTTTTCCATAAAGCGCCGGATTCTGACTGTTACTTGTAACAATGTTTCCGATTGCACCACTTTTGAACTTCACGACAGCTACAGCCGTATCTTCTACTTCAATATATGGGTGGTTTAAATTTTTCCACACGCCGTATACTTCCTCCACCTCGCCCATATACCATAGCAATAGATCCAGTTGATGAGGCGCTTGATTTACAAGTACGCCGCCGCCTTCTCCGTCCCATGTTCCTCTCCAGGCATCACTCTGGTAGTAAGCCTCATCTCTCCATCCGAGCATTGTAACCATACCCAGAACCGGCTTGCCTATCTTCCCGTCTTTGATCGCCTCGTGAATACGCATGCATGGACGGTAGAAACGCCGCTGCACCATAGTGCCGATCGTTACTTTGTTCTTGTCCCCCGCCTCAATGATTTTGTCACAATCGGCAAGCGTAGAAGCCAATGGTTTTTCAATCAACACATTACAGCCGTTCTCTGCTGCTGTAACTGCTGGATTTGCATGCAGTGGGTGAGGGGTGCAGACACTGACTACGTCCAGTTGCTCTGTTTGGATCATCTCTGCAATGTCTGTGTAAGCTTTTACATGATAAGCATCTGCAAAAGCCTTCGCACGCTCGTAATTTGCATCACATACAGCAGTGAAAACACTGTTTTCTAATCCAGCATAGGCTTTTGCATGGAAATCTCCTACTTTCCCACATCCTATAATTCCTGTTTTCAAGCTCATTCATTTTCCTCCCTTTCTTAAATGTTACTAGAATTGCTTAACAATAGTGTAAAATTTGCAATCATGCTCTAATTCCGCCAACAAGATAATCCGTTCAGGCTGCGCGGCAGATTCCATTACATCAGATGATTTCTTTTTCTTCTCTCTTTTAAATCATCTGATATTTTACGAAATTATTATAGTGTATAAAAATCTTTTTTTCAAATCATCACGCCATATTTCTACTTTTTATATATTTTTATTACATAAAATTAGGCACTTTTCATAATAAAAATTGTATTTTTCGCCAAATATCCAATTTTATATTTTAGTTCAAAAAAATAAAGCTGCAAATCATCTGATGATTTGCAGCTATTTCATTATCAGTAAATGTCAGAAAAATCTTTATTCATCTGCTCTTTTTTCTTCTTTCATCATTTTCTTTATTAAATCTCTGTTAAAAGCCATATGCATGCTCATAGCAGATCGCGCTCCAATCGGATCTTTCTGCGCAATCGCGTCCACCACTGCCCTGTGAGTCATCACCGTCTCGTTTATCAGCTTTTTATGGGTCACATTTACAAACATCATAACCGCTGTGTCAATAATGGGAATCAGTTGTTCCATCACCATATTTTTCGAACACACTGCTATCTCTATATGGAACGCAATATCTTCCTCCACGTAAGAATCTTCATGGTCTATCTTCTTTTCTACCCGTTCACAGAGGGCATACAGCTTTTCTACCTCCTCCGGAGTTGCGTTCAGCGCGGCCATCTCTGCAATAGCCGGTTCTAAAATGATCCGCACGTTTGCCAGATCCAACGCCAGCTTCATCTTATCCTCTACCATCTGCAGCCCCAGCGGGTCTCTGTCTGCCGGCGTTGTATTTATCACATATGTACCGGAACCTTGCTTCACCTGTAAAATTCCCTGCGATACCAGCTGCTTAACCGCCTCTCGGATCGTGCTTCTGCCCACGTCAAATTTCCCTGCCAGTTCAAATTCATTCGGCAGCTTTGTCCCTATCTCCATCTGGCTGTCTAATATATACCGGAAAATACGATCTCTTGTCTCCTCCACCAACAGCTTATTTTTCAAATTGGATAGCTTGTTCATGCTTTCACCCTCTCTTACTTCTCTTACATTTCTGTCATCACTATCTTACCAGAAACTTCTTCGTTAGAATAGAGTAAAAAAGAATGTGCATTGCACATTGTCGCTCCGAAGCGCGGTTGTGTCGGCAACCATTTTCCTCTTGCGCGCAGTGTGCATCCCCTCATATTTTTTTATCAACCATAAATATAGAAGAGGGTGTCACATCGCTCCCTCTTCTTATCCATTTTTATAAACCGTTTTCCTTCCGATTTTACAAGGACGTAAGGATTCCGTAAACCATATCTGCAATAAATCTGCAATCAGGTGTAGAAACACTATGGGAAAGTCTATCTTCCTATTTCCAGTTTTTCATAAAATTTTCTGGTTTCTTCTGCCATCCACTCGCAGCTATATTTCCCCTGAATCAGACTTTCCAGAATGACATTTGAAAATTTTTTCCAGGACTCTGCTTCCCTGCCTGTAAGGATTGGATAAAACTGTACCCCCGCGTCCCTTGCTGACTCGACATCGCCCGGGGCATCCCCAATCATCAGTATATGTTCCTTGTCATAGCCATATTCCCGAAGCTTTTTAAGGCACTCCGCCTTACTTCCGTTTTCTTGTGTAAAGAAAATATCCACAGTTTCTTCCAATCCATTGTACTGCCACTCTCGCTCCACTGCCTCCGCATTTGCCGCAGAGACAACCGCTACGTCAGCACGCTTTTTTGCCGCCAGAAGCGCCCTTTTAGCCCCTGGAAATGCAGGTTTTTCCACATCTGGAAGCCTGTCAATACTTTGATTTACCCGTTCAGACCACAGAAGCGCCTTTTCCAACGTTTTGCACCCCGGCTCATTTTTGTGCAATACGATTTCTTTTTGCAGACTATTCGCAGACAAAACTTTTGTACATGCTGTCCACTCTTTCAAGAGAGACAACTCTTCTTCGAGCCATCCTCTTTGACACGCATATGTAAGCGCAAGCACAAGTCCTTTGAAACGGTTAATTCCTCTTGTAATTGTATACAGATTATCTTCATCCCATTTTTTCTGCATCTCTTTTTTGTGTTCCTGCAGATTCCATACTTTTATCATCTCCGGACCAAAACATCTCTGATGCTTGATAGTCATACTGTCTATTGCACAACCATCCGAATCTACACAAATAATATAGTTATGTCTCTTTTCAAACATAATATCCTCCTGCTGCGATGTCCGCTGAGCAATATGCTGATTTTTACCGCAGCGTAAATTCTTTCCAGTTTACAACCGCATCACTTTCCAGACGAAAATACAACGGAAATACTCCTCTGGGAGTACAGAAATTTGTCTGAATCCGCTGCCATTTATCCGATTTTCCAAAGGCAAGTTCTGCAGCTTTTTCTGTACATTTCTCATCCAGATATACTCCTATCACTCCGGCTTCTGAAGCATCCATAACCATACTGATTTTGTTTGCTTCTCCCAGATTAAAATACTTAAATCCAACCACTGTTCCTTTTTGGATATTTGCGATATATTGAATTGTCTCCTGTCCCTCTTCCTTTCTTTCAAAAATATGCGGCTGTTCTTTCCGGACATTTTTTCTCACTGTCAGTTTTTCCTTCCCAATGCTTTCATGCATCAGATTACATGCATATGCTGCGCTGTAGGTTCCTATCCCTCGTAGGGGCCCTCCATTTAACCCGCAGCTTGTCATTTCAACCTGGTCAAAATCTCCTTTTTCATTTAAGAATACTGGTTCCGCACATCCCTGACGGCAGCATTCGATGCCATGTGTCTGGCGATGATAGAAAATATACCACTGTCCTTTTATCTCTGCCAGGCCTCCATGCGTATTTCCGTAAGGCGTTTTGGGTTTTTGATTTCCCGCATAGCCGATATCAGCATTTGACACGATAACGCCACGATATCGGAATCCCTCCAGCGGCTTATCAGACACAGCATAACATAAATCATGACTCTGCTCTGAAGAGTATACCAGATAATATTTTCCTCCGATTTTACGCGGAGAAGACGCCTCATAAAAGGCGTGCCCTTCAAATTCTGTGCCTTTGGCTGCCAGACATCCCGGAAGCACATCTACCGGTCCCTGTCTAATTGTCCTCATATCTTTCTCCAATTCAAAAGCCTGGCTGTACCTTCCCGCAACATTAATCCAGGGCGATCCAGGTGTAGGTACAAAGCCTGTGTACAGATAGATCTTTCCGTCGTCATCCACCAAAACTCCCGGATCAAACAGCTTGTCCTTGGGTTCTGTCCCATCCGGAAACACAACATTCCCTATATATTCAAACGGTCCCTGCGGCCGGTCACTGACTGCCACTTCACAGGCATTTTTTGCTCCGCGGTTATAGTAGAGATAATATCTTCCATCCAAACCTTTGACACAGTCCGGAGCTGCAAGATTACCAGCTTCCTCCAAAGTCTCTCCTGTCTGTTTATAAGTATAAGATACGCCTTCATACCTCCACGCTCCTAAATCATCCAAAGGAGCGCTCCAGACAACATAATCTCTCACACAGAACTCTTCCGTTCCCGGAGCATCGTGACTACCGTACACATACACTCTGTCTCCAAAGACTCTCGGTTCCGCATCCGGCACATATTCCCACAATGGAAGATACGGATTCATAACCTCATCTTTCACCGTATCTGAAATCAGAAACTCATATTCTCCAGCTTCAATCTCCTGTACAGGGTGTCCTTGTATCCGTACAACAGCTAAACAGTCAAACGGGACTTTGATATGACACATATACTCATCCCCTCGCCTTTCCCAACCACATTCATAAGTTCCTGCTGCACTTTTGTAATTCCCCTTTACAAATTCCAGTCTTCTATCAGGCTTAGGACAAAAGAGCGCCTTGCGAAATCCTGGTTCAAGCGGGGACAGCCCGCACAGTTCTTCATAGATCCATCTGCATACTGAGCCATTAGCATAATGATTTAGGCTATTCATTCCCTCCGGATTGATATGTCCGTCCGGCAAGATGCTGTCCCACCTCTCCCATATAGTGGTCGCGCCCATCCTGACCTGATACAGCCATCCTGGCATATCTTCCTGCAGAAGCAGACTAACCGCATCCTCGTTCCGTCCTGCTTGTGCCAGGGATTTACACAGATACCCCGTACCTATAAATCCCGTATCCAGGTGCATTCCATTTGCTTCCAGCTTATCGTGAAGATGGTATGCGATTTTTTCTCTGTCTTCATCACGGCACAGACCAAACTCCAGTGCCAGAACATCGGCTGTCTGCGTATCACACAGACATAGTCCATCCAGACCAAAATACTTTTTCTGTACAGAGATACGGATTTTCTCAGATAATTCCCTGTAAAATACCGCATCCGCCTCATATCCAAGCGCCTTAGCCGCCTTCGCTGTCAGCAGAGTTGAATAGTAATAATATCCGCTTGCACAGTAATACGGGTCAGTCTTTCCCATCGGTCCTGGTTCCGAGTTATCCAGCGCTAGCCAGTCTGCAAAATGAAAACCGCTGTTCCAGAGATGATCTTTTGTCTCTTGTGTCCGGATATAGTCCACCCATGCTTTCATTCCCGGATACTCTCGCTTAAGCAGCATTTTGTCACCATAAAACAAATATAACGTCCACGGTATAATCACTGCCGCATCACTCCACGCACAACTTCCGCTGCTCTGGCGTGCCCCGGGCATCAAATCTACTTTTGGCGAAGGAACGACAAATGGCACACTGCCTCCGATCTGACATTGCTCCAGATACATATCTTTCATGTATTTTGCATAAAAAGCTGCTGTATCATAATGATAGCAAGCAGTAGCACAGAAAATCTGCGCATCTCCCGTCCAGCCCATCCTCTCATCTCTCTGTGGACAATCTGTAGGCAGGTCGATAAAATTACTTATCTGTCCCCATCTGGCATTTTCTATCAGCCGGTTCACTTTCTGATCTGACGTCTCCCAAAATCCTGTCCTATCTGACACTGAAGAGAGAACCCATGCTTCAAACCCTGCCTTCTCTAAATCTACAATGCCTCTTACTCTCAGATAGCGAAATCCAAAAAATGTAAAATGAGGCCGTACACTCTCTTTTGTTCCTTTTGATATATATGTCAGAGATGCGCGCGCAGTCCTTAGATTCTCCCTGTAAAATTCTCCGTCCTGCATCAACTCCGCACAGTCCACACTGACCTCCTGTCCCTCTGGAAGATCACACTCAAATACAAACCACCCCGCAAGGTTCTGTCCAAAATCCAGAACGGTATCACCGCCAGGCGTTGTCAGAATCTCTGCCGGTTTTCTCTTTTCTACTATAGTAACTGGCGGATTAACCCTTTCGGTCAGCCTGCCTGTCATGGAGTCTGCTTCCTTCGTTTCCAAGTATTCTGCTCTCGTCCATTCGCCGTAATCTTCAAGACGCGCATCCCAAACCTCTCCGTCGTAAATATTGCTGTCAAGTATCGGGGACTTTCTGCATACCCATGTTCTCCCGCTGTATGCCTCTAACTTTCCATCTACATAGATTTCACATATCAGCGCCATACGGTCTCCATAAATATCAGAAACGCCTTTCCCAAATCCAAAACGCCCCATGTACCAGCCTTTTCCGAGCATAACCGTGATCTCATTTACCCCTCCGCACAAAAAATCGTCCAGAACAAATGTCTGGTACATCAACTGTAGGTCATAGCTATGATAACCCGGAAGCAGCACTTCTTCCGTTACCTTTTTCCCATTGCACCACACCTCATATAGCCCTGCGGCACACAGACATATCCTAGCCTTTTTTCCCTTCTCTGCCTGAAATGTTCCACGGAAAACAGGGTGTTCCTCAAACGGAGCCGTAATCCATTTTCCTGTCCAGGGTTTGCCACACCTTCCCGTCTCAAAATAGGCTGTTTCACTTACCCCTTCATCTCCATCATCTGCGCGCACTGATACATCCCAGTAATATCGTGTAAATGGCTTAAGCTTTAAGGGAAGCCCCTCCTTGTCTACCGGTATATGTCCTAGGCTGTCCAGTTTTCTGTATCCGCTGTCTGAAACAAGGCGGAGGAACTCCTTGTCCTCCGCCACCCTGATCCTTGACGCTTCCTGCTTTTTCCCGCTGCTCTTTGCTGTCCATGATAGTGATATCTCCGACAGATCGTACCCAATTGGATTGCCGAGATGATTTGTCCTTAACTTTTCTATCTTCATTGTTCTTTCTCCTCTGTGTGTTGTAATCTCTTAGCCTTTTTCTCTAGAACATAACGGATTGCCTGCACGATACCAGGACTTTCTTCTCTGAGATACTTGCGTATTTCCTCTTCCATTTCTGATGGGCAGACAGTCCTCATGGCAGCCCACAGACCTTCTTCCGTAAAACGACTGTCATAATCCTTGGGTACAATATCGCATGTCTGTTGATACCAGTCAAGCATTAACTTCTGCATTTTCTCCGTCTGACCAATGACCACTTTCGACCCATAGATGTTTTTTCTTTCACCCGGATCGTTCTGTAAATCATATAATTCATTCCGCCCGGACGGCCGATGCACATATTTATATCTTCCGTCAAATATCATCGTACCTTTCTCATGAGCTTCTGAATCCAACTGCACTGTCTTCCTTGGCCAATATGGATTTTCTTTGGCAGGCCCTTTTTCTCCTTCTGCATGCCACTCATCACACTGTACTTCGCCTTGCAGCCTTCCCCCTTCGCAGCACACAAACTCACGTACTGACGCGCTCCGCGAATTAAGTACAGGGCGCAAGCTGCGCCCGAAGTGGTCTTGTTTTGGCGACACTCCGGCAAAATCCATCACCGTGGCATAAAAATCTACTAATTCGGCAAGGCTGTCCGTAATGCCAGCATCTGTCTGAAAGCCTTTCGGCGGTTTAATCAGAAGAGGCACTCTAGTCAGGCAGTCTTCAAAAGTATTCTGCGCTTTCTCCGGCAGCCCATAGTCTCCGCAAAAATCCCCATGGTCGGAGAGAAAAAAGATAGCGCTGTTCTCATACATTCCGGCTTCTTTAAGCGTATCACACACCATTTTCACCATGTCGTCCACTTTCGCGCACTGAGCAAGATATACCGCCCGAAGTTCTCTCCATTGTGTCTCTGTATAATCCCCCATCTGTGTTAATGCATGGAGCTTCTTAAGCATCAAAGACTTCCCATCAGTCTCCTCAAATTTTATCTCCGGAGGGATTTTTGCTCTGTCAATCATGCTGAAATAAGGCTCTTCAGCCTGGTACGGCGGATGTGGATTCGTCCAGCCTAGGAAGAGGCACAGCGGTTTCTCAGGATCGGGCAGGCACAAAATTCTTCTGCAGGCTGCCCGCGTATCATCCCAGTCTTTATCTGTCCCTTCTTCTCTAAGCCCTTCAAAGTGAGAATAGCGAAACCTCGTCTCCTCTTTTATCCGTTTCCTATAAAGTCCTTGATTTTTAGAAACAGCTGCCGATTCCTTCTCATCCTTATCGTAATAATATATCTCACTCGCATGCCGGTCTGCCAGTCCCGGGAACTGTCCTGCCACCAGATCATTACGTGCGTTCATCCACACATAGTACCCCGCATCTTTTAGCTCGCTAAACAGACTTGGCTCATCCTCGCGAAGAAGATACTGCATCGTGCGGTGTCCTCGGGTATGTGGGTATAACCCCGTCAGGAAACTGCACCTGCTTGGCACGCAGACTGGATTTTGGCAATAAGCACGGCGGAACAAAACTGCCTCTTTATCCGACAGTTTATCCAAAAATGGCGTCCTTGCCGCTGGGTTTCCCATATGTCCCATCGCATCCCATCGCATCTCATCAGGGTTTAAAATAATAATATGTGGTCTTTTCATAACCTCCTCCTGTGCATTGGTACTTCTTTGATCTGGATGTGTCCTTGTATAAATAAAGACGGCTTTCTAAAGTCTCGTATCCCGACTGCCGCACCAGACATTCTCATTATATTTGCCCTTAAATTCACTCCTGCCGATAATTTTTTGTATTGTGGCACGGATACACGCGCGTGTAGGCGCATATGCATTGATAAATGTTTTCATCATCGGAAGATCATAAAGGTGATTTGTATAATTCAAGGATACACATACTGTAGGTACTTCATTCGTCCACCACGGGAGCTCATTTGAATGTGCTGCCGAATATTTTACCCTTACATTATTTTCCTGTGCATACCCTTTCATATTCACAAACACAAATACAACATCGTAATCGCCTTTAAATGTCTCCACCTTCGGCATTTCCATCGCCCTGTATCTGTTGATTACGGACATTTCTTGCATTTCCAGCTCATAATAGGATTCATTTACATCTACGTCAAATCCAGCTTTTTCCAGTTCTTCGACTACAATCTTTTTGGCCGGGTCTCCGCCATCTTTGTACGAGACAGGCGCACTCTCGAGATAATAAAGCCTTGCTCTTTTTTTCTTTAAAGGATCTATCGGAAGAATTTTCTGTGTATCCTTAACTAAAGTGACTGCCTGATCTGCGATCTGCCTGGAAATTCTGTAATGCTCTTCGCACCCGAGCACCTGCCCTTCATCCATCACATCCGGCATTCTCTTCTTGTGCAGCCCCAATTTTGCCTTCATTCCAAGGATACGTTCTAGAGCTTCATTCAGCCGTTCGTCTGTAATAATCCCCTTACGATAGCCATCAAGCATATATTGAAAGTCCTCCTCCGGGTCGTGAAAGAACAAAAACATATCGCCCCCCGCCGCAATAGCTCCGGGCACCTGCTCAGATCGAGGCATTGCACTAAGCATTCCTCCCATGTGAGAAGCGTCTGTCACAACGATTCCCTGAAACCCCAGCTTTTCTCTCAAAAGTCCTCTGATGATCTCCGGGGCTAATGTGGCAGGTCTTATCTTGTCGTCTGTAAGTTCCGGATGATACTTTCTGCTGTATGCAGGAAGCGCAATATGCCCCGCCACCTGTTCCTTGTCATCTTGTGCGGAATCATTCCG
>ERZ857801.3796-NODE-3796-length-9952-cov-3.690714_pt1 | contig 9952 bp, 10 predicted proteins | sample MGYA00519762_ERZ857801 | MGnify/ENA primary metagenome ERZ857801 (study PRJEB31778, sample SAMEA3449368) | human gut metagenome | biome: human gut; feature: human-associated habitat; material: faeces | place: United Kingdom | collected 2010/2012 ...
CCCGTAAAGTCGGTGATATACCCTTTTCGACGGAGATAGTCCTCCATATAGTAAGGTGTGCGGCTGAAATCCATTGCCTCACGCACATCGGCACGGTAGACGTTGTAGCGGGTAGGCTTGCCGTTTTTCTCATCCAGCCAAACAGGACGGGAAGGCGCTTTGTGAGGCCTCTCAATGACGGACAGTCCGTATTCCCGGCAAAGGCGATCCGAGGCTTCTCGCAGACGCTGTTGCTCTGCTTTGGAATAGTTGTACTTGCCGCCATCCCGAAAGGACACGGAGTTAAAGCAGAAATGGCAGTGGATATGCTCCTTTAATGAGTACGATGGCTGCGCTTATTTGGCCCGGGGCGGCGCCACTGAGCTGGCCATCGAATCCTTGGGTACCTACACCATAAGCGGCTCCGGCAGCAACGGCGCAGACGAAGCTTTTGCCGACATCGCCGATGTGTGGTACCCGGATGGTGAGAAGGACGGCCTCAGCTGTATCGTCATCCTGTCCGATGGCCAGTGGGGCCTGGGGGAGCGCACTCAGGCCGGGGAGGACTTTGTCACCGTGGACCGCGGCCAGCTGGAGCAGGATCCGGACGACGCGGACCAGTATTACGCCCGCTCCAGCGCCTTTGATGACGTCACCTATGATATGCACACCACCGCTGAAAAGGACCTCCTCTGGTGGGGCGGGGAAAATGACACCTACCTGCGCCAGGCGGACAGCCAGTAAGCGGGCATTGCCCCCATGTGTCCATGCCGATTAGAGATGAAAGCTCCGCTCCTTCGCCTGGCGGCGAAGGAGCGGAGCTTTCATCTTATCTTGCGGCAAAGCCACATGGCCTACACAGAATTTCTGTTACAGGATCACCAGCTTGTGGCTGCATTTCTTCTGCAGAACCTCTGCCACATCCCGGCTTAGCGCATCCAAGGGGGCGCCGTTTAGGGAGCGAATCTCCAGCCTGCAGGCCTGTTTTCCCGTGCAGAGGCCGGTTATCAGGTCTATAAAAGCCTCCGCTACGCGCACCATGGGTACGCATGTTGACATCTGCGCAGGCAGGATAGGCTGCAAATAGGCCAGGTCCGAGAGCTGGCGTTGTGTCAGATGGTCGCTCCAGGTGATCTGATTGCTTTGGCAAAGCGCCTTCAGCACCTGGGACATCCAGCCGCCGGGAAGGGACGGAATGGTGCAGACCTCCAAATGCAGCACATTTTCCTCCACATCCCTGGTTTTCTGCAAGTGGAACTGCTTGCTCAGCTCCTGCAGCTCCGGAGAGGGCTCGGCCCCCACATCCCGCAGCAGCCGGCTATAGAACATCTGATAGTACTGCACGGCATCCCGCCAGGCGCTCCGCCGGATCAGTATCTCCAAACGGATTTTTGCAATATCCTCGTTATAGGGGTCAATCTCCTCGCAGGCAGACATGAACTGCAGGCAATCATCATCCAGTGCGTTTTCATAGGTCAGCCGGATCAAGCGGTGATAGACCACCAGCTTTCGGTTTTCCAAATAGTACCGGCGCTGGATGATATACTCCAAAAAGTTCTCGCAATTGTGCAGGCTCCAGTTTTCAAAAAAGTCACCCCGGAACAGGGATAGCAGATGCTTCAGCTCAGCGATGGAGTTGATATCCTCGAGAGCGGCCTGCTCGATCTCAGATATATCGCACAGGAAGCTGAAGTTGGGATTGACTTTGATAACATCCTTGGACACCAGCAGAAGCGACTCACCATCCGCCTGCACGAGGGCCTTTTTGATCTGCCAAAGGTTGAAGCGCAGGTTATATTTGGCGGCATCATCGCTGCTTTCGCTCCAAAGATAGCTGATGATGTCGCTGCGGCGCATTTGCCGGGTCGCCTTCATCAGGACCAGGGCGATGATAGCGGCAGCCTTGCTGCTGATCTGATCGCTGACATCCGCACCGTCCAGCAAAAATCGGGGCCCGCCCATAAACGTAATATACAACATACTCATACATTCCGGTCAAATACGACCCGTCCGTCTTTGATGGTCATATCCACTTGAACGTCCTTCAGCTGCCGCAGATCCATCTGCGTTATATCCCGGTCCAGAATCACAATATCGGCGTCCTTCCCCTCACGGAGGCTCCCCTTTTTCTTTTCCAAAAAGAGGGCATAAGCCCCAAGGCTTGTATACATCTCCAGTGCCTCCTGCAGCGTTACGCTATTGGCGGCAACAGGATGGTTGACGGCGTAGTGGATGCCCTGGAAGGGATTGGGGTTGGTGATGGGTGGATCCGAACCGCCGCAGATGGTAATGCCGCTGTCGATAATCCGGCGAAATTGGTTGGTAGTGCCGTAACGATCGCCCAGGCGCTGCTGATACATACCGCCAGGATAGCCCCACAGCCCCTCATAGGCGGGCTGCATGCACAAAATGACACCCAGGCGGGCAGCCCGCTGCATCTGGGAGGGTGTTATAAGCTCCGCATGCTCAATGCGGTGGCGCATGGAGCGCACGTCATAGTGTTTCGCGGCGGCCTCCAGCGCCTGGAGCACGGTCTCGATGGCGGCGTCGCCAATGGCGTCAAAGCCAATCTGCAGATTGTTTTGGCAGCACTCCATGGTAAAATGTGTCAGCGCATCCTGAGTCATGTAGATCCGCCCCTTCCGATGGGGCTCATCGGCATAGTCAAAGGAAAGGGCCGCTGTCCGGCCGCCCATGGTGCCGTCGATATACAGGGCGCCGCCGATATGCTTGAGGCCGTGCTGCAGGGCACGCTTATACTCGGTGGTCTGATAGAAAATCTCTATGGTCAGAGGATAGCGGTCCTTATAGCGCACCAAGAACTCACTGGTGCGCAGAGGGCTCTGCTCTGCCTTGGCACCCCGGTACTCCATGGCGGCCACGGTGGTAAGGCCATGGGAAAAGGCTATGCCCACTGTGCGGGCGGCAGCAGTATCAAAGTCATCATAGGAATAGGCATCCAGCACGTTGCCCTCCAGCCGGTTTTCCGCCTGATTGGTGAAGACACCTGTGGGAATACCGTTGTCATCCATATGGATGCCCGGCAGGGCAAAGGGAATCTTATTATACAGGATGCCCACGGTATTGAGGATAATGGTGTGATAGTCTAAGGAGAAGATCAGAACCGGCTTATCGGCGCAGTAATGATCCAGGACCTTGCGATCCGGAAGGGCCTTTTCCTCCAGGCGGCTGCTGTCCAGCCGATAGGCAGTGACAACGCTGCGGCTGGCCGCCTCACGCCGGATAATCTGACCGATCTCATCATAATTGCGCACATGGGACAGATCTGCATACCCGCACTCCAAGCCGATACGCACCACCTGAAAGTGGTTATCAATAAACCCCGGCAATACCGTCCGGCCCCCGGCATCAATGATCTGCACGGTGCCAGAGATATACTCCGGGTCGCACTCTCCCACGCCCAGGCGGGCAATCTTGCTGCCCTGGGTCAAAAGCCAATCGGCACGTACATCTCCATCCATACAGAGGATCTTCCCGTTTTTGATGAGCAGGTCTCGTTGATCCATGGCATTTGCTCCCATTCTACAGTGTTCTTTACAGAAAGAAGTATAGCAGACTCCGCCCGAAAAGGAAAGCATCTATTCCGCTGTTTCTTTCTATGAAGGCGGCCATAGCTGCCAGAAAATCTGCGTCCGTCAGCTCTGCCGCCAGGTCATAGCACAGGGAGAGACCATTGTCGCTGTTGGTGGTGACCACAAGGCCGTCCCCCGTCTGCTGATCCCACAGGGCCAGAGACTTGAAGCCATCGTTATCGCCCCAGTGCCACCGGACGGAGGGTTCCTTTCGTATGAGGCCCACACCCAGGCCTCAGGCAATGTCATCATCGGCGATGCTCTGCACGGAGCCCATCTGGTGATAAGTGTCCTCCCGCAGCCCACCCCGGCTGCAGAGCAGGCCGGAAATAAACCGGGCGTAATCCGCAGCGTTGGAATACAGGGACCAGGCAGCATGGGGCTCCGGGGCGTTTCCGGTTAGATCCACACAATCCCGCACGCGGCAAGGATTGCCCTCCGCATCAAAGCCCGGAGAAATGGCGCTGCCCACCCCCGGCGTCCAAAGCACGGCGGAGCGGTGCATTTGAAAGGGCGTGAAAGCATGGCCCGCAAACAGCTCCGGGAGAGATTGTCCCGTAATTTTTTCCGCCAAATGCTGCAGCAGATAATAGCCCTGGCCGGAATAGCTATAGGCCGTACCCGGGGCAAAGAGCATGGGCATAGGGCGGCTGTGCCAATCCGGCAAGCCGGAGCTGTGGCTGAGGATCTGGCGGGGGGGTGATCTTTGCAAAATCCGGATCCTGGGACCAGGGCTCGCCTCCCAGCCGGGCAGGCACCGACTCATCCAGGGCCAGCAGCCTCTCATCAGCTAATTGCAGGGCCAGCACGGCAAACAGGGGCTTTGTCAGGGATGCGTACTCAAAGAGGGTACCCTCCGTCACCGGGGCGGCGCCGGCAGCGCCGCTGACAGCGGAATGGGTCACCTGTCCCCCCTGCAGCAGGGCCACGCTGCACCCCGGTACACCCCGGCAGGTCATCCGGTGGGCCAAAAGCTCCGGATCCCCGCAGAAATGCTTCGCTTTTTCCGTTACAATATGCATAGAGTCCCCCTTACATTTTTTTCACGGGATAGCCTGCGAAGGAAACAGCAGCCTCGGCCAGGATCTGCGTGGGATCCGCCACGGGATAGGGCAACTCGCATTGGGCAAACACAATGGGAAGCTCCGTGCAGCCCAGGACAAAGCACTCCGCCCCCTGGGCTATCATGGCATCCAGGGTACAGCGCAGGGCTGCCACGTCAATGGCACCTAAGTTTCCGGCCTTGACGCCATCGTAGATGGCGGACATGACCCGGCGCTGACCGGGAGCATCGGGCTTGATGACCCGTATGCCACGACCCGAGAGGAGGTTTTCATAAATGCCGGTTTGAATGGTTCCGTCGGTGGCCAAAAGGCCCACGGCGTTCACGCCCGTCCGCTCCAGATGGTCCGCCGTCAGGCGCAGCATGTGCAGCACCGGCAAGTGGGTCCGGAGGCAGAGGTCATCGTAGAACCAGTGGGCAGTGTTGCAGGGCATGATCAGGACGTCGGCCCCGGCAGCCGCCAGGGTGTTAGCCGAGCGCACCAGCTGGGGTACCGGATCCTCGCCGCCCATGAGGATGGCCGCGGTGCGGTCGGGAATATCCGTGTTGCAGTCCACGATCACATGGGGAAAGTCCTGATCCCGGGCGGCGTCGGTAGCGCGGATGATTTTTTCAAACGTAATCAGGTTGCGGGGACCGTGGTCCATGTAACCAAACTTCAGACCGTATCTGCTCTCTACACCCATAATTAAATTCTTCCCTATTCGTCCGGAGCAGCTGCACTCCGGTCAGTATTTTTGTGAAAAAAGGCCGCCCGCTCAGCTCGTCTAATTAGACGTGCTGAAACGAGCAGCCTATATGTTATGCTTCGCGCTTTAACGCTGATAGACTACCTTGCCGCCCACAACGGTCATTACCGGCAAGATATCCTTGATCTCCATGGGATCCACGGTGAAGATATCCCGATCCAGCAGGACCATATCTGCATAATAGCCGGGTTTCAGGCGGCCCTTGACGTCCTCCTGGAACTCCGCATAAGCGCTCTCCATGGTGTAGGCGTCAATAGCCGTTTCCACATCCACGCACTCGCCGGGATAGAAGCCGCCGGCGGGACGGCCCTGTCTATCCTTGCGGGTAACAGCCATGTAGATATTGGGGAAGGGGTTGCAATCCTCCACAGGGCAATCGGTGCCGTAGGACAGATGCACGCCCATGCGCAGAAGGGTGCCGAAGGCGTAGGAGGTGGAAGCCAGCTCCTTGCCGCACAGCTTTTCCACGATATTCATATCGTAATCCAGGAAAATGGGCTGGGCAAACACCAGAATATCGTCCTTGGCGATGCGCTCCAGCAGGGCACGGTCGGTAATCTGGCAGTGAACAACTGCGTGGCGGAGCTTGTTCTTGCCATCCACGAAGGCCCGCTCATAGCACTCCACAGTGCGGCGCACGGCCTCGTCACCGATGCAGTGGGTAATCACCTGCAGATTGTGCTCCTTTGCCAGCTGGCAGTAGCGGTCCATATCCTCCACGGTGATCCACTCCAGGCCGTGGTTTTCCGGATCGTCCACGTAGCCGTGGGACATAAGACCCGTACGGGCGCCCAGGCTGCCGTCCTTAAACAGCTTCAGGGGGCCCAGGGTAAGCCAGGAGCCCTTCTTATACTCGCCCACGGCGTACTCGCCCCGGGTCAGGTACTCCTCGAAATCCTTCAGGTTGTTGAAGCAGACCTGGTGGCGATAGCGAACCTTGCCCTCTCCATTGTCGTACATCTCGTGCAGCAGGCGGAAGGCAGCGGGGGTATCCAGGAAGGTGGTGCCCACATCGTTGCTCTGGACGCTGGTGAGACCGTGGGAAACCGCATAGTCCATGGCATCCTTCATGAACTCATGGCGCTCCTCCAAAGTAAACTCCGGGATGAGACGCTTGGCGATATTGCAGCCGTTGCCGGTGAAGATGCCGTTGGGCACGCCGTTTTCATCGGTGAGGCAATCCTCGCCCTTGCACTTGTCTATCTCGCCGGTGCTTTGCAGGATCTCCAGGAGCTTGCTGTTGACGGAGACAATGTGTCCGCAGACACGCTCCAGCACGATGGGATAGTCGGTGCTGATCTTGTCCAGGTCGTGCCGGTCGGGCAGGCGGTCGCCGTCGGTGAAATAGTCCTGGTTCCAGCCGATGGCATGGAGACCGTTTTTCACACGCTGGGGGTGCTCCTGGGCAAACTTGCGGCACACCTCGATCAGCTCCCCGATGGACTTTACATCGGCGATATGGGCCTGGTTCAGCGTCTCGCTGAACTGGGCAAAGTGCATATGAGAATCATTGAGACCGGGGATCAGGGTCCGGCCGCCGCAGTCCACCCGGACGGCGTCGGCAGGGGCTTCGGAGAGCAGGGCATCGCTGCTGCCTATGCGGCGGATGATGCCATCCTCAACCAAAACTGCCTGCTCATAATGACCCTTTTCCACATAGACCTTGGCATTATAATACAGCTCAGCCATTATTAGCCTCCCCATTCTCCTTATTCTCCCCCGCTTCCTTCTTCAGCTTACGGTCAAAGATCAGGTAAACAACGGCGCCGATAGCGGGCACGATGAAGCCGAGGGAGCCCAGGAAAGGATTCTCAATGGCGGAGTTGACGAACAGGGCCACGAACACAATGGCAGTGAAGATGATGGACACGGGATAGAGCCACACCTTGTAGGGACGCTCGATATTGGGGAACTTCTTGCGCAGGATGGGCACAGCCAGAACGATCAAGACATTGAAGAGCATGTTGCTCAGCACCACCATGTCGGTCAGCTCGCTCAGGTTACGCAGCAGCACCAGGGCGCTGGAGATGACAGCCTGGACAAGGACGGGCACATAGGGGATCTTCTGCTTATTCAGCTTGGTGAAGCTCTTGAAGAAGTGGCCCTCCTTGGCCATGGCATAGTACATTCTGGGCTGGGCCAGGATGAGGCCGTTCATGCTGCCGAACATGGCCAGAACCATGCCCACGGTAACCACCACGGCACCTGCGCTGCCCAGCAGCTTCTTGGCAGCCGCCGTACCCAGATACAGGTCGCCGGCGTCGATCATGGAGGCGATCTCTTCGTGGGGCAGAACCTTCATGATAGCAAAGTTGAAGAGGGCGTAGAGAATCGTAACGCCGCCGATGCCGATGATAAGGGCCAGGGGCAGATTCTTGCGGGGGTTCTTCATTTCCTCGGCCACGGTGTTCAGGTTGGTCCAGCCCTCATAGGCCCAGAGGGAGGCCACCACGGCCAGAGCGATCATGCTGAAAACATTGGTGTTGTTCTCGGCGGCATAGACGCTGGCAGAGCCAAAGGACAGGTCGGGGGTAACATGGCCGACAAACAGGGCGGCCAGCAGAATGATGGCAACGGGCACCATCTTGGCAATCATGGAGACATTCTGCACCACGGAGGCCAGCTTAACGCCCACCATGTTATAGGCGGTGATACCGAAGATGAGTACAACGGCGGCAATCTTGCAGCCGAAGTCGCTGAGGTGGAAAATGGGCTGGAATACGCCCATCAGAGCCAGGGCCAGAGCAGCCACGGAGCCGGGGCCGCCGATGAGCCAATCCACAAAGCCGTTCATGAAGCCCACGATGGGATGATAGGCCTCATTCAGGTAGACCACACGGCCACCGGACTGGGGCATGGCCGCGCCCATTTCCGCATAGGCCAGACCGCCAAACAGGGAAATGACACCGCCGATGATCCAGCACAGCAGAGCCAGACCGCTGTTCATACCCACGCGCTGCAGCACATAGGCACCCAGGTAGAAGATACCGGAGCCGATCATGATGCCAGCAATAATGCTAACACCACCAAAGGCACCTATTTCGCGCTTTAGTTCTGTTTTTTCTGTTGTCAGGTCGCTTATTGTTTCTTTCTTCATGGGGATGCGCCTCCTTTTCCAGCTATAAAAATAGCCTGAATGTAAATTTATTGTAAAGTATTCCCGTTCCCAAAGGCGTTTATAAAGAAACTTTTCTTCATTTTTGATCTAAACGGTTTATTAAACTCAAATAAAACATCTCGGATTCTTTATATGCCTCCAAGCAAAAAGCTTGCCCGGGGGCGGAAGGGTCTATCTCACCCGCTCGGAACATATCGGTGTATTTCCTGGTGTTGGCGGCGGCGTACCCCATCTCTGAGAACGGTGAGATAGCATCCGCACCCCGTGGTGCAGGAGGATATCACGGTTTGGATGTGCTGGAATTCCCTTCCGCACCGGCTGAAGACAGAAGCGGAGTGAGGAGCTATTTGAATTATCTTGAAACCGATGAAGCGGTGTTTTTGCCCGTATTCGGCATAGATACAGACACAAAGGCCATAGCTGCCGCCGAAAAGCTCTTTTCAAAACCGGTCGAACCGGTAATGATCCCGCACCTTGCCGCTGACGGTAGCGGCCTGCACAGCATCAGTTGGGGCATGTCCTACTGAGTTTGCATTTGGGCAGATTAGCAAGGAAAATGTATTATGGCGAAAAAACGAGGATAGAAACACAAAATGGCAAGATTCTTTGCTAAAGAAGTATAAGGAGGGTGCGGTTCCACTGAACCGCACCCTCCTTGTATTTACGACTCCTTCAGCCACCGCTGGAACTCGTCCTCGGTGATGACGCCCTCGTCGCATTTCTTTTTCTGCTCTCTGGCCTGCTCGCTCCACGCATAAAACTCACTGTCGCTGATACGACCGGCCTTGATCCACGCAAAGCGGCGCTTATACTCCCTGCGATAAACCTTGAACACCGGATCGTCCGCCTGCTTCAGCGTCCACTGCTGGAATGCACCCATCGCACGGCAGCTGGACTGACCGTCGAGTGGTGTGCGGTCGCAGTACTCCGCGCTGACGCGGCCTGTCTGGGCGAAGTACCGCCCGCAGCTTTTGCAGCGACGCATGGTGATGCTGCGCTCCACGCAAGTCTGCAAAGAAAAGCTGATCATATCCGCCACTGTATTCGCATATAGCACCGGCGCACAAGCGTCACCATCCACCGGCTCAAAGCGCGTGGTCAGCAGGCGGAACGGGAACAACTCCGGGTCGCTGGGCTGGTCAGGCTGGTCGAAGTGATAGTACCGCATGACTTGCCGGCTGGGCTCGCGCCCGGCCTTGTCTATATCCAGTACCAACTCGAAGAACCGCTGGATCTGCTTTTGGTACAGCGACAGCTCCTCCGGCAGCATCCGCAGCTCGTTCAATGCCTCTGATACCGCAGCCGTGGCGTGCTTAAAACCTACGGAACGAAGATAGAACCACTTGGTATACAGCACACGGAAGAAACTGTGCATCTCCGCCAGCGCTCCCAGCCTGACCATGGCGTTGGTCACACGCTCGCGGTCGAGGCTTTCCAAGTCATCGGAGAT
>ERZ857801.3800-NODE-3800-length-9945-cov-3.258140_pt1 | contig 9945 bp, 7 predicted proteins | sample MGYA00519762_ERZ857801 | MGnify/ENA primary metagenome ERZ857801 (study PRJEB31778, sample SAMEA3449368) | human gut metagenome | biome: human gut; feature: human-associated habitat; material: faeces | place: United Kingdom | collected 2010/2012 ...
GCCGATCTTTAGGGATGTCCTCCCGCCGTACAGGATCATGCTCAGCACGTCTTCGCCCATATAGGTGGTGCCCAGAAGGTGCCCCTCGGAGAAGGGCGGAACAAGAAGCTCGTCGCTCAGATAATAAGGGCTGTAGGACGCCAGCACCGGCGCCAGCACAGCAAGTAGCAGGATGACGAAAAAGAGGATGATGCCCCACAGCAGCTTGGGGCTGACCTTCATATATTCCACGAATGTGGGGAGAAAATTTTTCTTTTTCATGGCCGCCTCCTCATTCGTAATGGATGCGGGGATCGAGCCTGGCATAGACAAGATCCACCAGGATCATAATAGCGGCAACAGAAACGGCGATGATGAGATAAACGCCCATCAGCACATTGTAGTCGCGGTTGCTGATGGCTGTGTACATCAAAACGCCGATGCCGGGCCAGGAGAACACCGTCTCCACCAGCACTGCGCCGCCCAGAGAGAAGCCGAATTGCAGTCCCACTGTGGTGACAATGGGAATCATGGCGTTGCGCAGAGCGTGGCGGATGGTGATGACGCTCTCTTTCAGGCCCTTTGCCCGTGCGGTGCGGATGTAGTCCTGCCGGATCGTCTCCAGCATGGAGGAGCGGGTCATGCGGGTGATCATCGCCAGGGAGTTGGCGCTGAGGGTGACGGCCGGCAGCACCAGAGCGCCCCAGGTCTCAAAGTTGGAGGATGGGAACCACCCCAGCCCCGCTGCGAAGATCACGATCAGCATCAGCCCCAGCCAGAAGTTCGGCATGGAGACGCCGAACAGAGCGCCCACCATGGAAATGTTGTCCACCGCCGAATACTGATGGGTGGCGGAGATCACGCCCAGGGGAATTCCGATCAGAATGGCAAAAAGCATGGCGCAGGCCGACAGCAGGATGGTATTGGGCAGCCGGGCGGCGATCTCCGCCGCCACCGGGTTGCCGGTGCTGTATGAGGTACCGAAGTCACCGTGGACCGCGTTGATGATAAACCGGCCGTACTGGACCAGGAAGGGATCATCCAGGCCCAGCTCCTCCTGCATGGCGGCGTAGGATTCCTCGGAGTAGTTGTCGCCCAGCATCATCTGCACCGGGTCGCCGGGGGTGAAGCTCAGGATCGTATAAACGATGAAGCTGACACCCAGCAGCACCGGAATCAGCATGAGCAGCCGTTTGAGAATAAAACGGTACATCTGTCACTCTCCTTTTCCATAACGCAAATTCGCGCAAGCGGACGGCGGCTTTTGCCGCCGCCCGCTCACTGGAATGCCTGAATGCGCTTATTCAAAATAGGTGCCGTTGATGTAGTGGGACTTGCCCGGATACAGGCCGAATCCCTTCACATTGGACTGCATACCGGCGTTCAGGTGCTCCACCGCCATGGGGACCAGGGGCGCGGCCTCCGCCACTTTGCTCTGGATCTCCGCATACAGCTCCATGGCGTGCTCGGTGTCGGTGGTGGTGCTGGCCTCATCGATCAAGGCGTCCACCTCAGGCGTGGTCCAGAAGCAGCGGTTGCCGGAGGGCCCCAGAGCCTCCGTGTGGTACATGGACCGCAGCATGGAGTCGGGGTCAATGGAGGTCTTGGACATGATGAACATATCATGGGCGCCGTTGCCGGTCTCAGACTGGAACTGTCCGCTCTCCAGGGTCTTGACCTCGGCGTTGATCCCCACCTGGCGCAGCTGCTCCTGAATGACCACGGCGGAGTCCCGCATCACCTGGGTATCGGAGCACCAGAGAGTGGTGGAGAAGCCGTCAGGATAGCCGGCCTCGGCCAGCAGCTCCTTGGCCTTCTCCACGTTGCAGGAGTAGTCGGAGCAGTCGGAGACGTAGCCGTCCACACTGGGGGGCAGCATGGTGTAGTTGGCGGGTGTGGCCTCGCCGCTGAACACCAGGTCGATGTAGCCCTGGGGGTCCAGCGCGTAGGCGACGGCCTGCCGGACCTTCTCGTTGTCAAAGGGCGCCTTCTGCACGTTCATGCCCACATACCACACGGTGGTGCTGGGGGAGGTGAGGGTGGTGACGGACGCGTTGTCCGCCAGGCTCTCCAGGTCGGTGATGCCCAGGTCATAGGCCAGGTCCACCTCGCCGGTCTCCAGGCCAATGGTGCGGTTCAGCGCCTCGGGAATCGTGCGGAAGATGACGCGCTTGACGGCCGGAGCGCCGCCCCAGTAGTCCTCAAAGGCCTCCAGGACCACGTCGCCGCCCAGCTCCCAGGAGACGAACTTGAAGGGGCCGGTGCCCACGGGGTTCTTGTTGAACTCCTCCGCGCTGGTGTCCGCGCTCTTGCAGATGATGGAGGCCGCGTCCAGGCTCAGGCGGTACAGCAGCGCGTTGAAGGGCGCGGAGGTCTTGATGGTGACGGTGTAGTCGTCGTCACAGGTGATGCTCTCGATGATGAGGTAGTTGTAATTCACGCCGGGGTTTGCGATGCAGCGCTCCAGGCTGTACTTGACATCCTCGGAGGTCATCTCCTCCCCGTTGTGGAACTTGACGCCCTGGCGCAGATGGAACACGGTGGTGGTATCGTCGATAACCTCCCAGCTCTCCGCCAGGCCCGGCACTAGGTTCATGTCGTTGTCCATCATCACCAGACGGTCAAACATCTGGGTGGTGACACGATAGGTCCCGATGGAGGCCTGCACCATGGGATCCATGTAGGTGGGGGACTCTGGGATAGCAACGATCAGGGTATCCTTGGCGCCATCGTCGGAACCGTCCGTGGTCGTCGAGCTGGAACCGGTGGGGCCACAGCCGGCCAGCATCCCGCAGAGCAGGAACATTGCGGTGAACAGTGCGAAAACTCTCTTCTTCATCGTACTCCTCCTGACGTGGTGGTGATATATTTCTGAAACCGCCCCCGGCGGTCACATTCCTGATTGTGTGCTCAGCGCAGGCCGTCGGCCGCCAGAGCATCCTCCATCCGCCTCGCCAGCTCCAGATAGTTGTCCCATTCCTTCGCTCGCTTGGGCTCCTCCGTGAAGGGGAGCCCGGTCAGGTCGGTGAGGCTCTGGGTCTCCAGCACCCGGGCGCTGAGCAGGTCGAAGATGCTGTTGAACCCGGCCCCGATGGTGGAGATGTAGTCCGGGCAGTGATATTTGGACTGCCGGTAATAGGGCTTGAGCTCCGGGTCCTCAATCTCCTCCTGCCGGTCGGCAAAGATCTCGTCGTAGGCGCAGGAGATGATCTTTCCCGCCTCCAGCACGATCTGCAAGCGCCCGGTGACGCCGGGCTCCACCGCCTGGGACAGGCCGTAATACACCTGGCCGGAGGGCTTGTCCAGCCGCCCCGCGATCTCCTCTGCCAGTGGGAGCATAGACCGCTTGATGCTGTTGGAGGCGCCGGTGAGCAGGTCAAACTCGCCTGTGAGGCGGTTCTCCGCCACCATCTGCTCTTCCAGATGGGTCAGGCCGTTTACCAGCACCACGCCGGACTTGGCGGTCCGCTCCTTGGTGGCCTGCAGAAAGCCGTAGTCGGACAGCCGCTTGGAAACGCCCTGGTACCGTCTGATGTAATAGGTGGGGTTGTTAATCTCGTTAAACTCCACCATCTGCAGGGTTCCGTCCCGCCGGACCACTTCCAGAATGCCGTGATACCCCTTGTCCCCCGGGAAATGCGGGGCAAACCAATTCTCAGCCCGGTAATAGTCTCCCTTTACCAGCCCCATAGGTGGCTGCACCGTCCAGAACAGCCGGTCCAGCACGTCAACGGACTTTTCGCGCTTCTTCTCTTCCATGCCTCTCTTCCTTTCCCTCATTTTGATCCGCATTCCACCGCCGGGTGCGGATCTTGTATTCTTTGAAAATTGGCGCTATAATGATTGATAAAATCTGAACGCCCCTCTGACCGGGCGCCTTTGTTTTGCCTGTTACGATTATAACATGCTCCCCTGGCTGTCGGATTATAGGGGATTTTGTTAAGCCTTCGCTATTTGGGATTAGGTCCCTCCGCCGTTTTGAGAAAGAGAGCGCGACATGAACACAGAACACCTCGTCTATATCCTGGAGGCGTACAAGTGCGGCTCCGTCAACAAAGCCGCCCGAAACTGCTATATCTCCCAGTCCCATCTCAGCACCATCATCAAGAACGTGGAACAGGAGATCGGCTATCCCCTGTTTCACAGGACGGCCAACGGCATCACCGCTACGCCGGAGGGACTGATTTTCATGAGCCACGCTGAGAAGATCGTCACCGAGCGCAATAATATCCAGAAGATCCCGCAATCCATGTCCGAGAGCGACAGGCTCTCCATCATTTGCGCCCGCTCCGCCTTTGTGCTCCAGTGTTTCTTTGATTACAAAAACTGCTTCCCCAACCTGAACAGGACCCACGACAAATTTCTGGAGGCCGGCCTCCGGGAAAATCTGAAAAACGTCGTGGCCCAGAACTGCAGGCTGGGCATCCTGGTGCTGTTCGAGCAGGTCATCCCCAAGTACATGGATCTGGCGGACCAGTACAATCTGGAGATGACGGTCCTCCAGCGCTCCATTCCCGTCACCGCGCTGATGTCCAAGTCCCATCCACTGGCCAACTCTTCCCGTGTCTCGCTCAAGGATCTCACAGGGTATCCGTTCATCGCCGACGCGCACATCGATCCGGACGATACGCTGGACGTGCTGGGACTCCAGAGCCACACAGACCTGCTGTACATCTGCGACCGCGGCACGATCTTCGACGCGGTCCGCAAAGGCAATTACATCGCCATCGGCATCAGCATTCCGGAGGAGGATGCCCGGCGGATGAACTGCGTCTGCTGTCCCATCGCGGACGGCGCTCCCATGGCCGTGGCCCTGCTGCATTCCCGGACATTTACGCTCCGCCCCAGAGAGAAGCACTTCATTCGCTATCTGACTGACCGCCTGCACAAGCGCTATTCCGGATAAACGGCGTGCCGCCTCCCACAGGGCAGTTTGTCCGCATCGGCGTGTGTCCCTGTTGGTGCGATGGCTCCAAACATTGCCGACAGCGTGTGCAGGAACGCCTTTTGCACGCATCTTGCCGCAAAGATTTAAAACCCCCAGGAACTGCTGCGCAGCGGTCCCTGGGGGTTTTAAATAGCGGCTGACTTCATTCTCGTTATATCCAATGCCGTGGGCTCAATTGGGTAATTTCCCGTATGTTTTTTCAATCAGAGTCCTGCAAGGGGAATAAAAGGCGTCTGCCAGGAGACAGCCGCCGCAATCTGCCGTCGCTGACCGCTGTTCCGCCTGTTTCAAGGGCTTCTGCGGCTGCTGGCACCGCTGCTGTGAGCGGTTCTCCGCAGACTCACGGCTTCTTTGTGCGCGGGAGCAGAGCGCCTCCCTGCCGGTCAAGGGCCCGGGAGCCGTGCCCGCGACAGACAGCTGCTCCCGGCCTCAGCCTCTCCGGCTCGTTTTCAAAAAATTCATGAACCGTTCACGAGGCAAACATAGATGAGGCCATCCGGGAGTAGTATACTTCCAAAAGTATAGACGAGATCGTCTGTAAAATCCTCAGGCAGTAGCCGCCGCGGGTTGCAAACCTGACGGCGTGTGTCCGGTCCCATACCGGCGCGGAATTGGTCGGACGTCAAAATGGCCTGTCCGTCCGGACGTTTTCCCGCTGCCCGCCCGGGTGTCTCCCTGGTTCCGGGTTTTGGCAGGGCCGGGGGTTTTGGATCAGGCAGAAGGAGGATATGCAGCATGACGCAGAAAGAGCGCCAGGAACGCAGCAGAAAAGAGATTTATCAGGCCGCCCTAGAGGAGTTCGGGACCTACGGCTACGACAAGGTCAACATGGAGCGGATCTGTGGGAACCACGGGATCTCCAAGGGCATGATGTACCACTACTACTCCAATAAGGACGAGTTGTTTTTACTGTGCGTCGAACGCACTTTCCAGGAGCTCAGGGCCCATGTGGAACGGGATATGGCCCATCTGTCAGGGGAGGATACGGCAGCCGCAGTCAAAGATTTCTTCATGATCCGGGAGCGCTTTTTCCAGCTTCATCCCCAGCAAAAGCTCGTTTTTGAAAGCGCCATGCTCCGTCCGCCCAAACATCTGGCCGCGCAAATTCAGGCCCTGCGCGCACCGATGCGGCGCTTGAATCAGGAATTTATCGAGGGGCTCATAGACAAAATGCCGCTGCGGCCGGATTTGAAGCCTGAAATGGTGACCCGCTATTTGGAAACCATCGAGTCTCTTTTCCAGAATATGATTGTGAGTTATCAGGGCGGACATCCCGCGCAGGATTTCCATGCCATGCTGGAAACCGCAGGCGAACTGCTGAATATGGTCCTATTTGGGATTCTTCGCCACGCAGATCCGGCATGATCTCCGGTTCGGTGGATAACGTGATCTTTGCCGCGGCACTCCCCTATCTCTTTGGAATGCGGCTGCTGTACCCGGGCTTCAGCAAACTTGTCAGCTCCTTTAATCTGAAGCGGCCGGAGGGACTAGGCCGGGGCCGGTGCACCGCCTTGGTTCTTCTATTGGCAGCGGGCGGATTTTTCCCGGTCTGCGCCCCTCTCCGGGCTGTCCGCACCTCAGCATCCTCAGCGGGAGCCTGCTGATCTTTCAGGATGCGGCCTCGATCCTGTGCGCCTGCTTCTCCGGCCGGTTCTGGCGGCAAAACAGCAATTGATGATACCACAAGGAGGATTTATATGCTGAAATTACTTCGTAACCTACGGCGGCAGGAGTGGGCCATGGCCGCCGTGTGCGCAGTGCTCATCCTGGGGCAGATTAATTTCGATCTGGCGCTGCCCGACTACATGAGCAGCCTGACCGTTCTGATTAAAACGCCGGGGAGCACCCTGTCGGACATCCTGCATACCGGCCTGGAAATGCTGGGCTGCACCCTGGCCAGCGCGGTGCTGTGCGTCATCTGCGGCTATCTGACCGCCAAGGTGGCTGCCGGGTTCAGCTTTTCCATCCGGGAGGCGGTGTTTCATAAGATCGCAGACTTCGGCCAACAGGAGATGATGACCTTCTCCGTCCCCAGCCTCATCAACCGCACCACCAACGACATCACCCAGGTGCAGATGCTGACGGCCATGGGCCTGCAGATCCTAATCAAGTCCCCCGTCATGGCAGTGTGGGCCATCATCAAAATCGTGGGCAAGAGTTGGACCCTCTCCGCTATCACCGCCGGATTTGTGGCCGCCCTGCTGGTGATGATGGCGGTCATCATCGGCGTGGTGGTGCCCCGGTTCCGCCGGGTGCAAAAGCTCACCGACCATATCAACCTGGTGGCCCGGGAGAACTTGAACGGTATCAATGTTGTCCACGCCTACAACGCTGAGGACTACCAGAACGCCAAGTTCTGGAAGGGCAACGAGGAACTGATGCGCACGCAGTTGTTCAACCAGCGGGCCTTTGCCTTCCTGATGCCCGGCGTCACCCTGGCCATGAACGCCCTGTCCCTGGTGATCTACTGGGTGGGGGCCGCCATCGTCAATGATGTGCCGGCCGCCGACACGGCCGCGCGTCTGGCCACCTTCGGCAATATCGTGGTGTTCGGCACCTATGCCACCTATGTCATCATGTCCATTATGATGATGGTCATGATTATCATGATGCTCCCGGCGGCCCAGGTGTCCGCCCAGCGGATCAATGAGGTGTTGGAGACCCGGAACAGCCTGACTCAGGGCGCCCGCATCGATGCCCTGGAAACCGGTACTGTGGAGTTCCGGGACGTCTCCTTCCACTATCCCTCCTCGGACAAGAATGTCCTGGAGCACATCACCTTCCAGGCCAAGCGGGGGGAGACCGTGGCCTTTATCGGCGCCACCGGCAGCGGCAAGACCACTCTGGTCAGCCTGGCCGCCCGGTTCTATGATGCCACGGAGGGCACTGTGCTGGTGGACGGGGTGGACGTTCGGGACTACACCTTCGACGCCCTGTATGACCGCATCGGCTATGTAACTCAGAAGGCCATCCTGTTCTCCGGAGACGTCCGCGGCAACGTGCTGTTCGGCGCCAGCCGGGGCAAGGATTCCGATGCGGACGTTCAAAAGGCTCTGGAGCTGGCCCAGGCCAGCGAGTTTGTGGACAGGATGCCCGGAGGCATCCATGCCCCCATCGCCGAGGGAGGCACCAACGTATCCGGCGGCCAGAAGCAGCGGCTCTCCATCGCCCGGGCCCTGGCGAGGCGCCCGGAGATCCTGGTGTTCGACGACTCCTTCTCCGCCCTGGACTACCGGACGGATACCAGGCTCCGTGCCGGCCTGGACCGGGAGCTGAAGGATACCACTCGACTGATCGTGGCTCAACGGATCGGCACCATCCGGAACGCGGACAAGATCATCGTTCTGGACGAGGGGAGGATGGTGGGGATGGGTACCCACGAGGAACTGATGCAAACCTGCCCGATCTACCAGGAGATCGCCCGGTCCCAGCTCTCCCAGGAAGAGCTGGGGGCTTAAGGAGGAAACCAAGATGCCAAAGATGATGCAGAACAGAATGTGCGCGCCGGGAAAGAGCAGGCGCGGCATCGGCGGTGTGCTCAGAGAACTGTTCACCTATTCCAACAAATTGAAAGCGCCCTCTGTTGCGGCCTTTTGCTTCGCCGTGGCCGGCGCAGTGCTGACCATCATCGGCCCCAGCCTGCTCAGTCGGATCACGGACCTCATCTCCGACGCCCTGGACGGGGAGATCGATCTGGCCGCCATCGGCCGCACCGGCGTAATCCTGCTGGTGATCTACGGCTTCAGTGCCGTCTTTACCTATGTGGAGCACTTCATCATGGCTACGGTCACCCTGGAGCTGTCCCGGGATATGCGGCAGGACCTGTCCCGAAAAATCAACCGGGTGCCCATGAGCTACTTCAGCAAGGTGTCTTATGGTGACATCCTCAGCCGCATCACCAACGACGTAAGTACTCTGCAGCAGGCCCTGGCCAACAGCCTGCCCTCCATGATCAGCGCAGTGGCCCAATTCCTCGGCTGTCTGGTGATGATGTTTGGCACTGAGTGGCGTATGGCGCTGGCAGCCATTGCCGTCACGGCACTGGGCTTCCTCATCATGGCTGCGGTGATGCTCCGGTCCCAGAAGTACTTCACCGCCCGGCAGGAGAACCTGAGCACCCTGAACGGCTATATTGAGGAGATGTACTCCGGCCACGACGTGGTGCGCCTCTCCCGGGCCAACGAGCAGGTAAAAGAGACCTTCGGCGGGATGAATGCCGTTCTGTACGACGCAGAGTGGCGCAGCCAGTTCCTCTCCGGCATCATGCAGCCCCTGATGACTATCATCGGCAACCTGGGCTATGTGGCGGTCTGCGTCCTGGGTTCCGCCCTGGCCATGAGCGGAGAGATCTCCTTCGGCGTCATTGTTGCGTTCATCCTCTATGTGCGGCTGTTCACCTCTCCCCTGAGCACCCTGGCCCAGGGCATGACCCAGATGCAGACGGCGGCAGCCGCCGGCGACCACGTCTTCGACTTTCTCCACGAGAAAGAGCTGCCCGATGAGACCGGCAAGCGCCCCGAACTCTCTCCTGTGCAGGGCGAAGTCGAATTTGAACACGTCCGATTCAGCTATCCGAATCATCCGGATAAGATCATCATCAAGGACTTCTCTGCCCATATTCAGCCGGGGCAGAAGGTGGCTATTGTGGGTCCCACCGGAGCGGGCAAGACCACGATGGTCAATCTGCTGATGCGCTTCTTTGAGATCAACAGCGGAAACATCAAAATCGACGGCGTGCCCACCTCTGAAATGACCCGGGAGGGCGTCCACGACCTGTTCAGCATGGTACTCCAGGACACCTGGCTGTTTGAGGGGACTGTCCGGGAAAATCTGGTCTACAACAAGACCGGGGTCACGGACCAGCAGCTGGAGGAGGCCTGCCGGGCCTGCGGCATCTATCACTTCATCGAAACCCTGCCCCACGGCTTTGATACCGTGCTGGATGACAGCATTGCCATTTCCTCCGGGCAGAAGCAGCTGCTCACCATCGCCCGGGCCATGGTGCAGAACAACCCCAT
>ERZ857801.3803-NODE-3803-length-9937-cov-3.348917_pt1 | contig 9937 bp, 10 predicted proteins | sample MGYA00519762_ERZ857801 | MGnify/ENA primary metagenome ERZ857801 (study PRJEB31778, sample SAMEA3449368) | human gut metagenome | biome: human gut; feature: human-associated habitat; material: faeces | place: United Kingdom | collected 2010/2012 ...
CCTGAATAACCTTCAACAGGATATTTTCTACATCTTCCCCGACATATCCCGCCTCTGTAAGCGCCGTTGCATCTGCAATTGCAAACGGAACGTTTAAAATCTTCGCAAGTGTCTGTGCGAGCAGTGTTTTTCCACAGCCGGTCGGTCCCAGCATCAAGATATTACTCTTTTGAAGTTCAACTCCTAAATCCTGCTCTGCCATAATCCGTTTATAATGATTATAGACAGCCACTGAAAGCACCTTTTTCGCTTCGTCCTGTCCGATAACATAATCATCTAAAAATGCCTTTATCTCTTCTGGTGTCAGCAGATTAATGTCGTCAAATTCCCGCCGTTCTCCATAATCAAATTCTTCTTCTATGATTTCAGCACAAACATCGATACATTCATCACATATATACGCGCCGTTCGGCCCGGCTATCAGCTTGCGGACTTGTGCCTGTGTTTTATTACAGAAGGAACATCTCACGATGTCATCATTTGGTTTTCCTGCCATATACTCTCACCTCATACCGCCTTTAATGATTGGCGATTACTTCATCTATTAATCCATATTCCTTTGCTTCATCTGCAGACATAAAGTTGTCGCGCTCTGTGTCTATCTTGATGACTTCCAACGGCTGGCCAGTGTTTGCTGCCAGTATCTCGTTTAACTTCTGACGTGTCCGAAGAATATGTTCTGCGGCAATCTGAATCTCTGTCGCCTGTCCCTGTGCACCGCCAGACGGCTGGTGAATCATAATCTCCGCATTCGGCAGCGCGAACCGTTTTCCTTTCTTTCCTCCGGAAAGCAGAAAAGCTCCCATGCTCGCAGCCATGCCGATACATACTGTGGAGACATCACATTTGATATACTGCATTGTGTCGTAAATAGCAAGCCCTGCGGTCACAGAACCGCCTGGACTGTTGATATAAAGCTGAATATCCTTGTCCGGATCGTCCGCCTCAAGAAAAAGAAGCTGTGCCACAACTACGCTCGCCGACACGTCATTGACTTCCTCCCCAAGAAAAATAATCCGTTCCTTCAATAATCTGGAATAAATATCGTAAGAGCGTTCTCCACGACTTGTCTGTTCAATGACATAAGGTACTAAACTCATCTGTCTTCCTCCTGACTTCTGTATGAATCTAAATCCTGTACAAATTATCAAACCTGTCAAAAAGCGGGAATCTTCTTAAAGCAGAATCGGGATGCCTGTAATCCCAGGCACCCCCTTTCTTTAAAGGTTGTCTTATCCTTCTACCGCTGCTTCTGCAATCAGAGTAACCGCCTCTTGAACCGCAATATCCTCTTTCATTTGTTTCTTTTCGTTTTCACCCATAAATTCTTTGAGCTTATCCACTTCCATCTGATAAGATTCAGCCATCTTCTTCAGTTCTTCTTCTAAGCGTTCTTCTGAGACTTCAATGTTCTCTGCAGCAACGATAGCCTCAAGCACCAGCCTTGTCTTAATTCGTTTCTCTGCCTGTGGTTTCATCTCTTCCATCATCTTTTCTTCTGTCATACCCGTGAACTGGTAATACTGTTCTACAGTCAGCCCCTGCTGCATAATACGTCTTGCAAAGTCATCTGCCATCTGTTTGGTCTGCAGTTCAATCATCGCTTCTGGAATATCCATCTGCGCGTTCTCAATCGCCGCGTCTACAGCTTGATTTTCTTTCTTTTCTTTTCCTTCTCTTTCTTTGCGCTCTTTGATTTTCTTCTTCACTTCTGCCTTATAAGCATCCAGTGTTTCACATTCAGAGACATCAGAAGCAAATTCATCATCCAGCTCCGGCAGTTCCTTCACCTTAATCTCTTGCACCGTACACTTAAATACTGCTGCCTTTCCTGCCAGTTCTTTTGCCTGGTAATCCTCCGGGAATGTCACATTGACTTCCATCTCTTTTCCAATCTCAGCGCCAATCAACTGTTCCTCAAATCCTGGGATAAATGCGCCGGAACCAATTGTCAGAGGATACTTCTCACCTTTTCCTCCTTCAAAAGCTTCCCCGTCAACAAATCCTTCAAAATCAAGAAGTACCTGATCTTTATCCTGTACTGCGCGATCTGTCACTTCCACTGTTCTGGCATTGCGCTCGCGCTCTTTTTCAATCTCTTCATCTACTTCCTTCTGCGTTACTCTTGTAGACACCTTGTCTACCTTCAGCCCCTTGTACTCTCCCAGAGTCACTTCCGGCTTCACTGCTACTTCCGCAGTAAAAATAAACGGCTCACCCTTCTTAAGCTGGACAATGTCGATTTTCGGCTGGGATACAAGCTCCAGCTCACACTCATCATATGCTTTTCCATATGCCTCTGAAATCATATGATTTGCCGCCTCGTCATAGAACACTTCCGGCCCATACATTTTTTCAATCATCTGACGCGGTACTTTCCCTTTACGGAATCCCGGCATGCTGATTTTTTTACGTTCCTTTATATATGCCGCCTGAAGTGCTTTTTCTACTTCTTCTGCAGAAACTTCAATCGTTAGTTTCGCCATATTATGCTCTAATTTTTCTACCTGTAAACTCATTTTTTATTTTCCTCCTTGATTTTATCCAGATATATTCGCAGTCATTGAAACAGTATAGCATAAACAACCGCAAATTTCCAGCGTTTTTTACTCATAAACAATGGCTTTTTTCACTTCCTGCGCCTTTTCCTCTCCATACAAAATCGCAACAAGGCGAAGGCCAAAAGCAATCGCGGTTCCCATTCCCCTTCCTGTAGTAATATTTCCATCTGTCACTGCCGGTTCCTTCACGACTAAAGCTCCGGTTAATGCCGCCTCAAAGGACGGATAAGCGCATGCCTTTCTTCCTTTCAGGAAACCAAGTTTTCCCAGGATGGACGGTGCCGCACAGATTGCAGCAATAGGAAGCTTTCTCTCATAAAAAGACAAAAGTAGTTTCTGAAGCGCCTCATGCTCCTGCAGGTGAATGGTTCCAGGCATCCCTCCGGGAAGTACCAGCATATATGTATTCTCAAACGCTGTCTCCTCAAATAACACATCTGCGAGAACTTCTATCTGATGTGCTCCGCGGACTGTGCGGCTTCCAGTCACCGAAACAGTTTTCACCTCTGCTCCTGCCCGCCGCAGAATATCGACCACTGTAAGCCCCTCTATCTCTTCGAATCCATCCGCAAGAAATACACTGACCTCTTTCATAATCGTTCCTCCTTCATTTTTCTCCGGCTTTCTTACTCTATGCTATCGGAACAAAGTGGGCAATCCCACTTCAACTTCCCTGTCCCTCACTCCTCTTGAAGGGCTTGTCCACTTTGCGCGCCGCCGCAATACCGCAAAGCGGTAAAATTTCCTTATTGCGGCGTGCGCATCCCGCCCGGAGGGCTTTTTGTATAATAGGAAATTTATCGAAATTTCCTATTATAGAACAGAGGGGACGGCACGTCGCCTGTCATACCGTCCCCTCTGCTCCGGCTCCATCTTATTTAGTGTATCAAATGCAGCCTTGAAATGCAACGGTTTCGCCTCTTTCCTTGCCAAAAAAGGCTGTATTATATTATGATAAAGTTGGCAGCCTGCCAGAAAGGAGAATCTCAATGGAAATTGAACGCAAATTTTTAATTGATCCAAATGCGCTTCCCTTCCCTCTTACAGACTATCCATCGCACCGGATCGAGCAAGGATACCTCTGCACAGATCCGGTCGTGCGCATACGAAAGGAAGAAGCCGAATATATTCTCACTTATAAATCGAAGGGGCTTATGGTCCGCAAGGAATACAACCTCCCCTTAACACCGGAAGCTTACCAGCATCTAAAGGCTAAAATCGATGGAAAGCTGATTCAAAAAAAACGCTACTTTATTCCTGCCAAAAACAATCTTACGATTGAGCTAGATGTTTTCGAAGGAAGCCTCTCTCCCTTATGTCTCGCTGAAGTAGAATTTCCAGATACCAAGACAGCCGACGCCTATGTCCCTCCCGCATGGTTTCAGGAGGAAGTAACCTATACTTCCAAATATCACAATAGTAATTTGAGCAAATAGCAACAATATGTGTCTATTCGCATTTTATTTTCATTTTGTCGCATAAATATCCATCCATAGGGAAACTTGTTATAATGATGTGGTACCATGAGATTCCTTATAAATGGAGGTAGCAGTGTGTCAAATATACAGCTTGTAAATAACTTATTGAGACTACGAAAAGCACATAATTATACCCAGCAGCAAATCAGTAAGATGCTGAATATTTCCAGACAGGCTTATTCTAATTACGAAACAAGCAAGCGGACACCAGATTTAGATTCTCTGATACGCCTCTCCCAGATATATCATGTTTCTCTGGATGAGCTGGTCAACCAGTCTTGCTATAAAGACGGCATCATCAACGAACGAAAGGGGCCCTACACTGCTGCTATGGAGATCGAATCTGCAGATACGCTCTATTTGACACAAGAAGAGGTCACTCTCATTGAGCACTATCGTGATGCGTCAGGAGACGACCGCAGACTTGTCAGAAAAGTACTCAATGTAACAGAACAGAACTAAATCAAAAATTTTCTATGCTGTCCGACGGAACCGGACAGCATTTTTACTGTAATATACCTATTACCTCGACTTTTCATCTGAAGGGAAGACAATATGCAGCTGCTTTCTTACCGCATCCATTATTTCCATCTCTATACCAGAAACACACAGAGCGCTCTCATCCGGTGTTTTTGCTTTTATCAGATCACACCATCTTTCAATCTCATATATCATATTATTTTCTGACTTTGCAATACAGATTCTTTCCTCCTCTTTCTTTCTGTAAAGAATCCTTAATACTTTCGGATCGACAAGCCGATCGATAATCATAATTCCATCTTCTCCCTGTATTTCGCACTCTGGCATTCCATCTGTAACCTTAGAATAGGAAAGTTCCGCCAACATTCCCTGGTATCCAGCCAGGATCGTCCCTTCTGCATCCACACCATTTTCCAGAAATACTGCATCTGCACAAATTCTTTCCGGCCGTCCAAAGAGCAAAATAAGAGGATGCACACAGTAAACACCGATGTCCATCAGTGCTCCATTAGAAAGCTCCGGTTTGAACGCGTTTTCTATCTTCCCTGCTTTAAACTTATCGTACCTGGAGGAATACTGACAAAAACGAAAGGCCACCCTTCTGATTTTTCCTAATTTATCCAGGTTTTCCTTTACTGCTTTTATTCCCGGATCATATGCCGGACGCATCGCCTCTAAAAGCACTGCATGGTTTTCCCTGGCGGCCCTTTCCATCTTCATAAACTCTGCATGATTACTGCAAATCGGCTTCTCACATAAAACATGCTTTTTATGTTCCAGCATAAGAACAGCCTGTTCACAGTGTGCGTAATTAGGGCTTGCTATATAGACCGCATCAATATCTTTTGCCTCTGCCAGTTCCGTTAAATTCGTATAAACCTTTTCTGCCCCATGTTTTTCTGCAAATTTTCTGCCTGTACTTTCAGAACGAGAGTACGCGGCAGCATATGTAAGACGTTTATCCTGTTTCGCCGCTTCTAAAAATAAATCTACAATAAAGTTCGTACCGATTGTTGCAAAACGTATCATATCTCCTCCTCCAACATTCCTTTATTTTTCTCTTCCAATACTTGAATTGCTTTTAAAAACATCCAGCATACCGGTGTTTTTATGCCGGTTTCCTCTCCCATACGGACCACAGTGCCTGCAAACATTTCGATTTCTGTTTTTCTTTTTCCTTCCAAATCTTGTAAAGTAGAAGGTTTATTGTAATACGGAATTCTTGTCAGCACTTCCTCCTGCCTGCTTAGTTGTTCGTCTGTCAGAACAATTCCTTTTTTCAGAGCTATTTTCTGAACCTCTTTCATAGCCGCCATACGGATTTCATTCGCCGGCCCACTCTTTGTAAATGCGCCAAACGGAATCCCCAGTAATGCACAGGTTAAGTTTTCTCCAATATTGCAGGCAAATTTATACCAGATACCATGCAGCATATCTTCTCGTATTTCAAACGGTATATCACTCTTTTCAAATAATTCATAAACAGCCTGTACCCGCGGTGTATATGGCTGTCTGTTTTCTTTTTCTCCAAAATATACTTTCCCTCCATGGGGATTAAAATCAGCCTTTCCATCTTTCATCACAATGGAAACCCGCATATACGAATACATGACATGTTCCCACCCATAAACTGCCGCAATCTTTTCTTCACTTTCCACTCCGTTCATCACACAGAGTATCTGTGTACCTGCCCCGACAAACTTCCGAATATCCTGTATCGCCTGGCTAAGCCCTGTATCTTTGACTGCCATAATAATCAAATCTACCTTTTCTCCATACTGTGGTTCGCAAATACGAAAGCGATATGTCTCACGATTGACAGTGATCCCCTGCTTTTCCAGCCTTTCTTTCCTTTCTCCCGCCGCAATCACACAGAACTTTTCTTTCCCCAGATACTGCTCAAGTCTCGGCGCAAAAAAAGAGCCCATCGCTCCCAGCCCAATGAGCGCCACACTTTTTATCTCCATTTTCCTTCCTCCTTTTTTCATATTATACACGAAAATTTCTCTTTCGTATACCTCACTCGGCGAAGCCAGCTATTCGGAATGGAATAGAATACGGGATACTTGTATGATATACCTTATCGGACGAATCCCGCTATCCTGTAACAAATATACTTTCATCTTGTATTTTCGTAACTGTTCAGCCATACAGTGTGCGGAAAGCATAAAATATGCTTGCATGTTTTTGCGAGCGTACATCTGTATGAGCTTAAGCGCCCGTCAATGAGTAAAACGGTGGTGTCAGCCACGATAAGCACGCAGTGCGGTTTTACGAATGGCGCGGACTGAACTGTTACGTATTTCCTAAAATTTATTTCAAAACCTATTTGCTTTATTCTGTTTTTTTGCTATAATAGCTAGGAAAACTTTACATGGAGACGTATCGAAGTGGTCATAACGAGCCGCACTCGAAATGCGGTTGTCCTTTTTGGGCACGTGGGTTCGAATCCCACCGTCTCCGCTATCGAAAAATCCAGTAACCATGCAGGTTTCTGGATTTTTCTTTTCACCCAAATCTATTGACGCAAAATATAACATTAGCTATAATACAAAACAGAAATAATGTTATATTTTTGAGGTGGCATATGCAGATGCTTATTAAACAAATAAGAACCTATTTGAATGTGAGTCAGACCGAGTTTGCAGAGCAGCTGACTGTTACCTTTACAACTGTAAATCGTTGGGAAAATGGGAGTGCTGTACCGAACAAATTAGCGTAGTCCAAAATATATGACTTATGTAAGGAAAATCACAATCAACAATGATGGAGGTGCAATATGGCACTTGGAAATAAATTAGGGCTGACCAGTTCTGCCGACCTTGCCCGTGAGGAAGAGCGAATCAGTAAGAAAAAAGCTGCGGAGCTTTTTGAAAACGGAATTCTTGATAAATTAGAAGCTGGGAAGTTTTCTGCTCTCAAGACAATTCATAAATATCTATTTGACGAAATTTATGACTTTGCCGGAAAAATCAGAACGGTAAACATTGCAAAAGGCAATTTTCGTTTTGCGCCGGTGATGTATTTGGAAGCAGCAGTTGAAAATATTGATAAAATGCCGCAGTCAAACTTTGATGAGATCGTAGAAAAGTATGTAGAAATGAATATCGCCCACCCTTTCCGTGAAGGAAACGGACGCAGCACTCGTATTTGGCTGGATTTGATTTTTAAAGCTGAACTTCACAAGGTCGTTGACTGGAGTAAGGTGGATAAAGAAGATTATTTGCTCGCTATGGAGCGCAGTCCAATTAAGGATATTGAAATCAAACATCTGCTCAAAAATGCCTTGACCGATGACATCAATAGCCGTGAGGTCTATATGAAAGGCATAGATCACAGTTACTATTATGAGGGGTACACGACTTTTAAGACGGAGGAATTGTAAAAAGATTGGAGAGAATGACTATGGCAATTAGTAAAAAACTTGAAATGATCTATCACAATGGACAACCGGACGGCATTCGTTCCATTCGTCGGAATCTTTCCACTATGACAACCTATGTCATTCCAAGACCGCTACTATCAGAAGCCAAAAATATCTCTGGTATCAACCGTCCGGGAATATACTATCTCATTAACGAAGATGACGGAAACAAAATTGTTCAGCTTTATATTGGGCAAACTCGGAATGGTATTGCTCGACTGGACGACCATAATCGTTCCAAAGATTTTTGGAATAAGGCAATAATGTTTCTTGCCGAAAGTAAAACCTTTACACTGGATATGATCAGTGGTCTTGAAAAATTTGCAATCATAAAAGCACAGAAATCCAAACGGTATAAGGTTGAAAATAATGTTGTACCTAAATATGAGATTGACGAGTATGATCTTGCGGCAGTCGAGGAAATCTACGATGAAATCCAGTTTATTATGGCAACACAGGGCTATAAGATGAATGATGCTAAAAGTACTATAAACGAAGTGGATATTCTACATACTACCCGTAACGGAATTACAGCTTTCGGGATATATGACGGTGAAAAATTTGAAGTGCTGGAAGATTCACAAATAAACATAGAGAAACCTGCGCGTTTACAAAGATATAATCGTCAAAGGGCAGAACTTCTATCCCAACAATCTATCGTGGATGTTGACGGTAAATATATTTTGAAAGTAACATTAGATTTTAAAACGCCCAGCGGAGCCAGTGATTTTGTTCTCGGCGGTTCAACAAACGGATGGGTTGAGTGGAAAAATAAAGACGGTAAGACTTTGGATGAGTTGTATAGAAAATAGGAGGATTAGGCTTTATGAAATCTAACTTTGAATTTCTAAACAGATATTGGCCTGTGCTGGCACAATTAGGCGCTAATGCCGAAAACTATTTATATTCAGATCCTAATGCTTGTATCTATAAACTTGGAATGTTTGCAGAACGGCTTGTTCAGGAGATATTGGTATTTGAGCATATAGATGAGCCGCAAATAGATAATACCCACGCTAATCGTATTCGTTTGCTGAAGCGTGCCGGTCTTCTCCCTCATGAGATCGATAATACTCTCTATGTACTTCGCAAAACCCGAAACTCCGCAGTACATGCGGGAACAGATTCTGTAGACGAAGCGAAAACACTTCTTTCTATAACATATAATTTAGCGGTTTGGTTTATGGAGATCTACGGTGACTGGGGATATATTGCTGAAGATTTTGTCATGCCCGAAAAAGTACATCAGGCAGATTTAAAATCCATCATAGAAGATCAGGAAAAAAAGATTGCCGAACTGTTGAAAAAACTTGCGCAGGTAACAACAGCGGTTTCGGGTACAACGCAGAAAGAGCGTGCAAAGCGAGCCGAGACGGTTTCTTCTATGATGCAGTGGAATGAGGCACAGACACGCTGTCTGATAGATGAACAGCTTCGTAAAGCAGGCTGGGAAGCAGATACCACCAATCTGCGTTACAGTAAAGGTACTCGTCCTGTGAAAGGCAGAAATATTGTTATCAGCGAATGGCCTACCAACTCTGCTTTTTGCAAAAATGGATATGCAGATTATGCCTTCTTCATTGGAGAAAAACTTGTCGCTTTAATGGATGCGAAAAAGGTTTCGGAAGATGTTGCCTCCACCATTGATGTGCAGGTAAAAGACTATGCAACACACATCAAAAAAGAACATGCAAAGTATATTATAAATTCTTGGGATGACTATCAAGTGCCTTTCCTATTCGCCTCAAACGGCAGAGCTTTTTTGGAACAGCTTCGGACAAAATCCGGCATATGGTTTTTAGACGCACGAAAATCGTCCAATCAATCCTATCCAATCCGAAATTGGTTCAGCCCCAGCGATCTGGAAGAAAAATTGAGTCAGAATATTGATAAGGCAAATGAAAACTTGGCAACTTATAACGATTCTTTTATGGAAGACTCTACCGGTTTGAGTCTGCGTGATTATCAGATCAAAGCGATCAATAAAACAACCG
>ERZ857801.3809-NODE-3809-length-9923-cov-10.684536_pt1 | contig 9923 bp, 6 predicted proteins | sample MGYA00519762_ERZ857801 | MGnify/ENA primary metagenome ERZ857801 (study PRJEB31778, sample SAMEA3449368) | human gut metagenome | biome: human gut; feature: human-associated habitat; material: faeces | place: United Kingdom | collected 2010/2012 ...
AATTCGGGTCCCGTAAGGAAGTCCTCGACCACGACCTTGCCTTCGCCGAACTTGTCGTCGAGCAGCATGTCTTTCAGTGCGGCGTCGGCCTCTTCCAGCGTCTCGGCGATCACCACGCCCTTGCCGGCCGCCAGCCCGTCGTACTTCAACACTGCCGGAAGCGGACGCGAAGCCACGTAATCCAACGCTTCGGCATACTCCGTGAAAGCGCGGTACCCCGCCGTCGGAATAGCGTATTTGGCCATCAGGTCCTTGGCGAACTCCTTGCTCGATTCGATCCGCGCGGCGGCTTTCGTCGGGCCGAAGATCCTCAGCCCGGCGGCCTTGAACGCATCGACGACTCCCGCCGCCAGCGCCACCTCCGGCCCCACGACCGTAAGGTCGATTTCGTTGGCCGCTGCGAAGTCGCGCAGTCTCTCCACCTCGGTCTCCTTGATCGCCACGCACTCGGCCTGCGCCGCAATGCCCGCATTGCCGGGGGCGCACCAGATTTTCTCCACCTGCGCCGAGCGTGCGAGGGCGTCTACGATCGCATGTTCACGGCCGCCGCCGCCTATTACCAGAACTTTCATATCCGTTTATTTTATCCGTTCTTTCAAAGAAATTTCAAAAAATATCCATGTTTTTTTCACAGATGAATCAAGCGACAAATCTGACAATCTTTATCCAAAGTCCCCCTTATCAAAGGGGGATTCAGGAGGATTATCAATATAGTTCGCCGCATGGTCAAGCACAAAAGCAAGGTTTAGTGCTTGAAATGCCTTTCGCCCGTAAATACCATGGCGATGCCCTTCTCGTCGGCCTTCCGGATCGAATCCTCGTCGCGGACCGAACCGCCGGGCTGCACGATCGCCGTCACGCCGTATTCGGCGGCCAGCGTCACACAGTCGTCGAAAGGGAAGAAACCGTCCGACGCCAGCACGAGACCCTCGGTGACGCCTGCGGCATGCGCCTGCTTCAGGGCGATCTCCGCCGAGCCGATGCGGTTCATCTGTCCGGCGCCGACGCCCAGCGTCCGGCCGTCCTTCACCGCCACGATGGCGTTCGACTTCACGTGTTTGACGATATGCCAGCCGAAATTGAGATCCTCCATCTGCTCCGCAGCGGGCTTCGCCTTCGTGACGCACATATCGGCCGTAACGGCCTTCGTCGCCACGTCAAGGTCCTGCACCAGCAGGCCGCCGTTGACGCTCACATACTGTTTCGGGTCCACGTCGCCCTTGTCCATGCTGACCTCGAGCAGGCGCAGGTTCTTCTTCGCCGAGAGCACTTCGAGCGCCCCCTCGTCGAATTTCGGGGCCATGATGATTTCGAGGAAGATCGGCTTCATCAGCTCGGCCGCTTCGCGCGTCACCGTGCAGTTCGTCGCCACGATGCCGCCAAAGATCGACACCTTGTCGGCCTCGTAGGCCTTCGTCCACGCCTCGACGACATCCTTGCCCGTCGCGGCGCCGCAGGGATTCATGTGCTTGAGGCCCACGCAGAACGGCTTGTCGAACTCGCGCACGATGCACAGCGCGGCGTTGGCGTCCTGGATATTGTTGTACGACAACTCCTTGCCGTTGAGCTGTCTGGCGAATGCCAGCGAATAGGGCACCTCCTTCCCCTCGCGGTAGAATTTGGCCGACTGGTGGGGGTTTTCGCCGTAGCGCAGCGACTGCACGAGGTCGAACTCGAGGAAAAGCTTCTCGTTCAGACCCGCCTGCGCGCGCATATAGGCGGCGATCATCGCGTCGTACTCGGCGGTATGCGTATAGGCTTTGGCCGAGAGCTTCAGGCGCGTGGCCTTTTCGGTATTGCCGCCGGCGCGAATCTCGTCCAGAATCGCGTCATAGTCCGCGGGGTCGCACACCACCGTCACGTCGGCCCAGTTCTTGGCCGCCGAGCGAAGCATCGAAGGTCCGCCGATGTCGATGTTCTCGATGGCGTCCTCCATCTTCACGCCGGGTTTCGAAATCGTCTCCCGGAACGGATAAAGGTTCACGCAGACCATGTCGATGAACTCGATATGATTATCCTTCAGGGCTTTCAGGTGCTCCGGATCGTCACGGCGGGCCAGCAGTCCGCCGTGCACGTTGGGATGCAGGGTCTTCACGCGGCCGTCGCAGATCTCGGGGAATCCCGTCACGTCGCTGATGTTGATTACCTCCACGCCGCTGTCGGCCAGGAGCTTCATCGTACCGCCCGTGGCGATCACCTCCCAGCCCAGAGTCCGCAGCCCTTTGGCAAACTCCACGACACCGGTCTTGTCACTTACACTAATTAATGCGCGCATTATTCGATCAGTTTTTTAATAGTTTCAATGTATAACGGATATTCCACGGCATGAATCATCGCTTCCAGTTCCCCGATGTCATCGCCCTCGTAGGGAAAGGCCCGCTGGGCGATGATGCGTCCGCCGTCCAGCTCGGCGTCGACGTAATGGATCGTCACGCCGAAGACCTTGACGCCGTATTCCAGCGCTTGCTCGATGGCATGCGCCCCGCGGAAGGCCGGCAGCAGCGAGGGGTGGATGTTGATGATCCGCCCGCCGTAGGCCCCCAGCAGCTCGTCGCCCACAATGCGCATATAGCCCGCCAGGCAGACCAGCTCCACGCCCGCGGCATCCAGCCGCGCGACGATCTCCCGCTCGTAGTCGGCCTTCGAGGCATATTGCTTCGGCGCGAAGACGAACGCCCCGACCCCGTGAGCGGCAGCCCTTTCGACCACCTTCGCACCGGGTTTGTCGCAGACCATCAGCACCACTTCGGCATCCAGCACGCCCCGCTCGCAGGCCGTGACGATGGCTTCGAAGTTCGTGCCGCTGCCGCTGGCGAAAACCGCAAGGCGCCGCATCCCTCTATCGGATGACGACACCCTCGGTGTCGGTTACGCGTCCGATGACCGTGGCACGCTCGCCCTGCTCCGTGAGGATGCCGATGGCCTTCTGCGCCTCGGCGGCATCGAGGGCAATGACCATGCCGATGCCCATGTTGAAGATGTTGAACATCTCGCGGTGGGCCACCTTGCCGTACTTTTCGAGGAAGCGGAACACGGGCAGAATCTCCCACGACCCTTCGTCGATCTCAAGCCCCTGCCCCTCGCGGAGGATGCGGGGAATATTTTCGTCGAAACCGCCGCCCGTGATGTGGCTGATGCCGTGCACGTCGCAGTTGCGAACCACCTCCAGCACCTGCTTCACATAGATTTTCGTCGGCGTGAGCAGCACCTCGCCGAGCTGTTTGTTCGACAGTTCGGGATAGGACTCGCGCAGGTTCAGGCAGTTGTCCGCGACGATCTTGCGCACGAGGCTGAAGCCGTTGGAGTGCACGCCGCTCGACGCAACGCCCACCAGCACGTCGCCCGCCCTGACCTTCGAACCGTCGATCAGCTGCGACTTCTCCACAACGCCCACCGTGAATCCGGCGATGTCGTATTCGCCCTCGGCGTACATGCCCGGCATCTCGGCGGTCTCGCCGCCCACCAGCGCACAGCCGGCCTGACGGCAGCCGTCGGCGACACCCGCGACGATGGCCTCGATCTTCTGGGGTTCATTGCGCCCCACGGCCACGTAGTCGAGGAACACCAGCGGTTCGGCGCCCTGCGCCAGCACGTCGTTGACGCACATGGCCACGGCATCAATGCCGATCGTGTCGTGCTTGTCCATCTCGAAGGCCAGCTTGAGTTTGGTTCCCACGCCGTCGGTCCCGCTCACGAGCACCGGTTCCTTCACCTTGAGGGCCGAAAGATCGAACATACCGCCGAAGGCGCCGATGTTGCCCATCACACCCAGACGCGAGGTCGAGGCCACATGCTTTTTGATGCGCCGCACCACTTCGTATCCGGCTTCGAGATTCACGCCGGCCTTTTCATAACTTTGAGCCATAGCAATATATGGTTTAAATAATTTAAATTCCCTGTTTTTATCCCCATTCTCCGGGCCCGTCATTGGGAGGCATCGCCAGATGCCGTGGCAATCCGGGAAAAATGCCGTAACGTCACAACACCGGTTCAGATTGCCGCGTCGGACCTGCGTCCTCCTCGCAATGACCGCTTCGCGTCCGCTAACATTTTACGTCCTTGTTGGCCTCCTCGGGCGACTGGTAGAGCGCCGTGGGATACTGCCCCGTGAAGCAGGCCATGCAAAGTTCCTTGCGGCTGCCCGCCTTCAACAGCGACTCGGGCGAGAGGAACACCAGCGAATCGGCGCCGATCTCCTCGCAGACCCCCGCCGTGTTCTTGCGGGCCGAGATCAGCTCCTCGCGTGTCGAGGTGTCCACGCCGTAGAAGCAGGGATCGGTCATCGGGGGACTGGCGATGCGCACGTGCACTTCGGTGGCTCCCGCCTCCTTGAGCATCGTGACGATGCGCCGCGAGGTCGTGCCGCGCACGATCGAGTCGTCGACCAGCACCACGCGCTTGCCCCTGACAATCGAACGCACGGCCGAAAGTTTCATCCTCACGCCCTTCTCGCGCAGCTCCTGCGAGGGCTGGATGAAGGTGCGGCCGATATACTTGTTCTTGATAAGTCCCATTTCATACGGCAGTCCGCTCGCCTCGGCGTAACCCATCGCGGCGCTGAGGCTCGAATCGGGCACGCCGACCACGATGTCCGCCTCGGCGGGAGCCTCCTTCCAGAGCAGGCGTCCCGACTCCTTGCGGTAGGCGTGGACGTTGCAGCCGTCGATGTCGCTGTCCGGGCGTGCGAAGTAGATGTACTCCATCGAACACATTTCGTGACGCTTGTACATCGAGTAGTCGCGGCTGCGGATGCCCTGTTTATCAATCGTCACGATCTCGCCCGGCTCGACGTCGCGCACGAACTCCGCGCCCAGCACGTCGAACGCGCACGTTTCGCTCGACACCACCCATCCGTCGCCCAGCTTGCCGATCGACAGCGGACGCAGGCCGTACTTGTCACGGCAGGCGTAGATGCGGTTGGCCGTCATAATCAGGAAGGCGAAAGCCCCTTCGAGCATGTTCAGCGCGTCGATGATCGAGAAGATGCGCGGCCGGTCGTGGTAGCGCGTCTCCTTCTTGATCAGGTGGGCCAGGATCTCGCTGTCGGAAGTCGACTGAAACAGGCTGCCCTTGTTTTCGAGGTGGCGGCGCAGCAACTCCGAATTGACGATATTGCCGTTATGCGCCAGCGCGAAGTCGCCCGTGTTGTGGCGGAAGAGGAACGGCTGGACATTCTCCATGCCGCCGCCTCCGGCCGTGGTGTAACGCACATGGCCGATGGCCGTGGAACCTTTCAGCGTGGCGAGTTTCGCCTCGTCGAAAACCTCCGTCACCAGCCCTCCGCCCTTGATGCGGCGGAACGTGCCGCTCTCGTCCACCGAGACGATGCCGGCCCCCTCCTGCCCGCGGTGCTGCAAGGCGTGGAGACCGTAATAGGTCAGCGACGCGGCGTTCGGCACTCCGTAGATGCCGAACACCCCGCACTCCTCGTGCAATTCACGGTCGCGGATCACTTCCATCATACTACCCGACGATTTTTTGCAGGCGCGCCAGAATCTCCTCGTAAGCCTCGCGGACCTTGCCCAGGTCGCGGCGGAAACGGTCCTTGTCGAGTTTCTCGTTGGTCGTGGCATCCCACAGACGGCAGGTGTCGGGCGACACCTCGTCGGCCAGCACGATCTCGCCGTCCGACGTCTTGCCGAACTCGATCTTGAAGTCCACCAACTTGATGTTCATCTTCAGGAACAGCTCCTTGAGCACCTCGTTGATCTTGGCCGTCATGGCGTACATCTCGTTCAGCTCCTCGTACGTAGCGGCGCCCAGCGCAACGGCGTGATGGTCGTTGATCAGCGGGTCGCCCAGCTCGTCCTTCTTGTAGCAAATGTCGAAAATGACGTTCGAGGGCTGCGTGCCCTCCTCGATGCCGAGACGCTGGGCCATCGAACCGGCGATGACGTTGCGCACGATCACCTCCAGCGGAATGATCGTCACCCGGCGGCAGACCTGATCGCGGTCGTTGATCGTCTCGATATAGTGGGTCTTCACGCCGGCCTTATGCAGCTCCTTGAAGATCAGGGTCGAAATGGCGTTGTTCAGCACGCCCTTGTTCTCGATCGTAGCTTTCTTGATGTTGTTGAAAGCCGTAGCGGCATCCTTGTAGTGGATGATGATCTTATCGGGATCGTCCGTGCGGAAAACCTGTTTTGCCTTGCCCTCGTAGAGCATTTCGAGCTGTTTCATGTTGTTTGGGTGTTTTTTGATTATTTGATTCGTTGTCTCATTTCATATTGAAGTCCACCACGATCGGACGGTGGTCCGAGGGGTGCCAGAAATTCGAAAGTTTGGCCGGGTCACGGACCGGCTCGGTGTAGGCGTCGGTCACCACGTCGGCATGCGTGATGCGCTCGTAGAGCGGCGGCGTGCAGTAAACGAAGTCGATGCGCGACTTGCCGCCCGTCGTGGTCTTGAACTCCCCGGGATATTTCCCGGCGATCACGTCCACATAAGGCGTGTGCCGGAGAATGTAGTCGTGCACCAGGAAACGCGTGTCGCCCGCCGGATATTTGTAGAACCAGTTGTCGCGCGACGAACGCGCGTTGAAGTCGCCCATCATCATCCAGAACTGCTTTTCGGCGCCCGGAACCGAATGGATCGTATGGTTGCAGATGTATTCCATCTCCATGCGGCGGTATTTGTCGCCGCCGTTCTCGGCACGGCTCGCATCGCGGTCTTTAGCCTCGAAGGCATACCCCTGCGGCCAGGTGTGAAGCGTTACGATGTTGACCGTCTTGCCGTTCTTCTCGATGCGCGCCCAGCCCGCTCCGTGCGTCACCACGCTGTCGGGTTTCGAGCCGACGATACGTTCGACGTTCTCGATCGGGTATTTCGACGTGATCACCTGCGGGTAATTGTCGCGGTGTCCGCCCACATACCAGTATTTGTGGCCGTAACGGGCGGCCAGTTCGCCCCAGTTCCCGACCAGATAACGGTCGGCGACATCCATCTTGTCGGCCGTGCCGGTCTTGTAGATCGACTGCGCCTCGCACCAGACGCAGACGTCCGGATCGTACGCCCTGACCCACTCCACGAACTTGTCGTAGTTGTCGCCCTGCCCAGACCACATTCCGTTCTGAATGTTCCAGTACAGCAGGCGCATGTTGTTTTTCGGGTTCTTCGGGTTTTTCCGGGCATGAACGCAGACCGGAGCGAGCATCGCCGCAAGAAGCAGCACGCCGCAAAATCGGAACAGGGAGGTTTTCATCGGTTATCGTTTTTTTAAGGTTATTGCACTTTGCGGAAATAGGCCACGGCATTGGCGAACAACGACTGCTGCTTGTTGCCGGCGATGTTCTTGAACAGGTTGTTTTCGTAACGCTCCGTGTGGCCCATCTTTCCAAGAATCAACCCGTTCTGCGAGATGATGCCCTCGATGGCGTACGACGATCCGTTGGGGTTCCAGGGAGCCTCTGCCGTGGGGTTCCCTGCGGCATCGGCGTACTGGAAGGCCACCTGCCCGTTGGCGAACAGCTCGCGGGCAAGCTCCTCGCTCACCACGAACTTACCCTCGCCGTGGCTGACGGCAATCGAATGCAGTTCACCCGGACGGAAGCCGCGGAGCCACGGGGAAGCGGTCGTCGCGACGCGCGTCGAGACGATCTGCGAAATATGACGGTTGACGTCGTTGCGGAACAGCGTCGGCGACTCCTTGGTGACCATGCCCAGACGTCCGTAAGGCAAAAGGCCCGACTTGACCAACGCCTGGAAACCGTTGCAGATGCCCAGGATCAGGCCTCCGCGGTCGGTCAAAGCGTGGATTTCGTCGCGAATATCCTTATTGTTCAACACATTGACAATGAATTTGGCGCTTCCGTCGGGTTCGTCGCCCGCCGAGAAACCGCCTGCGAGCACGAAGATGTGCGCCCGGCGGATATGCTCCTTCATTTCGGCGATCGAGCGCAGAACGTCGTCGCCGGCGATGTTGCACAAGACGCTCGTCCGGACCTCGGCCCCCGCCGCGCGGAACGCCTTGGCGGTGTCGTAGTCGCAGTTCGTGCCGGGGAACACCGGAATATAGACCACCGGGGTCTCGACCGCCTCGCCGGGATAAACGAACGTTTTCGGGGCGGGTGCGGAGGTCATCACCTCCGCCGAGTTCCGGCCCTTGTCGGGGTAAACGGCCGCAAATTTCTCCGTATTGGCCTTGTAAAGCTCTTCGAGCGGCATCTTCACCCCGTTGACCGTCAGCGCCTCCTCGGCGACGGTGAAGCCCAGCAGTTCGGCATGCGGATATTCCAACGTGCCCTCGCACTCGACGAGGATCGAGCCGTAGGCGTATTCATACAATTTCGGCTCGTCGAGGGTGATCTCCGCGCCGACGCCGTTGCCGAAAGCCATCTTGGCAAGGCCCTCTCCGACGCCGCCGAAGCCCACGGACCACGCCGAGAGGATTTTCCCGGACTCGATCCGCCCGCTGACGAACGCAAAGTTCTCCTTCAGCTGCGCCGTGTCGGGCATCCGGTTCTCCAGCGGAGTATGGCGGACGAGGTAAATGCGATGTCCTGCGCCTTTGAGGTCGGTGGAAATGACCTTCGAAGCGTCGACCGTCGTGATGCCGAAGGCCATCAGCATCGGCGGAACGTTGATGTCCTGGAACGTGCCCGACATCGAGTCCTTGCCGCCGATCGAAGGCAGGCCCAGTTCGACCTGCATCTTCAGCGCACCGAGCAGCGCGCCGAGCGGCTTGCCCCACGACTCGGGATTCCGGGTCATACGCTCGAAATACTCCTGATAGGAGTAACGCATCCTCTCGTAACGCGCACCCGCGGCCACGACCTTCGCCGCAGCTTCCACGACGGCATAGGCCGCGCCGTGGTAGGGACTCCACGAAGCCACGTAGGGGTTGTAGCCGAAGGCCATGATGCTGGCCGTGTCGGTATAGCCGTCCGTGGGGAGTTTCTGCACCGAGACCTGCGTCTCGCTGCGCTGCATGCGGCCGCCGAAGGGCATCAGCACCGTCGAGCGGCCGATCGTCGCGTCGAACATCTCCACGAGGCCCCGCTGCGAGACGACATTGTTATCCTTGAGGTTGTTCGTAAAACGCTCGGCGAGGGTCTCCCCCGCCACTTCACGGGTAAAGGGATCGCGGTTTTCCACCGCGCCGATCCGCGCCTCGGCATAATGCTTCGCCCCGGCGCTGTCGATGAATTCACGGGCGAGGTCTACGACTTTGCGCCCTTTGTTGAACATCCGCATACGGGCCGTATCCGTCACGTCGGCCACCTCGACCGCCTCGATATTCTCCTCGCGGCAGTAGCCCATGAATTCGGCGACGTCCTTCGCCTCGACGACCACGGCCATACGCTCCTGCGACTCGCTGATCGCCAGCTCCGTCGCATTCAGACCGCTGTACTTGGTCGGCACGCGATCGAGGTAAATATCCAGGCCGTCGGTCAGCTCGCCGATGGCTACGCTCACACCGCCCGCACCGAAGTCGTTCGACTTCTTGATCAGGCGCGTCACTTCCGGACGGCGGAACAACCGCTCCAGCTTGCGCTCTTCGGGGGCGTTGCCCTTCTGCACCTCACTGCCGCACATCTCGAGCGACTTGTCGGTATGCTCCTTCGACGAACCCGTCGCACCGCCCACGCCGTCGCGGCCCGTGCGGCCGCCGAGCAGCAGGACCACGTCGCCCGGCACGGGGGACTCCCGACGCACGTTTTCGGCTTTCACGGCGCCCACCACGGCACCGACTTCCAGACGTTTGGCCACATAGTCGGGATGATACACCTCGCGGACGTGGGTCGTGGCCAGTCCGATCTGATTGCCGTAGCTCGAATAACCGGCGGCGGCCTTAAGGCTGATGACGCGCTGGGGCAGTTTGCCGGGCAGCGTTTCGCTTACGGGTTGATAGATATTTCCCGCACCCGTCACACGCATCGCCTGATAGACGTAGCTGCGACCCGACAACGGATCGCGGATGGCAC
>ERZ857801.3810-NODE-3810-length-9920-cov-3.018145_pt1 | contig 9920 bp, 6 predicted proteins | sample MGYA00519762_ERZ857801 | MGnify/ENA primary metagenome ERZ857801 (study PRJEB31778, sample SAMEA3449368) | human gut metagenome | biome: human gut; feature: human-associated habitat; material: faeces | place: United Kingdom | collected 2010/2012 ...
TGGCTGTCACTTCGAATGGCAATGGATGGGGTTGTATTTAGAATATTCTGGCTGGTACTGATTTACAGTTTCGTATTTTGCATTGTCTGGTTACTGTATAGAAAATCCGGTACAAAAGAAAAGCCATATCTGGTTACAAACAAAGAATTGGCAGCGTACATTATCATTGGGCTTGCAGTTTTTTCTATCAGTAATCTGGGATTTGTATCTGCAGATACGATATTTGGCGGACAGCAGAGCGCAGAAATTTTTAATGTACGGACTCTGGTAGATTTAGGAGGCATTGTAATTATGTATGCCTACCATGTACAGCGGATAGAGCTCCGCACGCGGCATGAGCTGGAGAGTGTGCAGAGTATTCTTTACAATCAGTATATGCAGTATCAGCAGTCACAAGAGGCTATGGATCTTATCAATTATAAGTATCATGATCTAAAGCACCATATTATAGCGCTGCGCGCAGAGGAAAACGCACAGAAAAGAGAAGCATACCTGGATAAAATGGAAGAAGAAATCCAGAACTATGAAGCGCAGAACCGGACAGGGAATAAAGTATTAGATACTCTTTTGACATCGAAAAATCTTCTCTGTATGAAAAACGATATTTCTATGACCTGTGTGGTGGATGGAAAGCTGTTTGAATTTATGGACGTTATGGATATATGTTCTATTTTCGGAAACGCGCTGGATAATGCGATCGAATGTGAGAAGCAGATACCGGAGAAAGAAAAAAGGCTGATTCATGTCAGTACATTTCTACAGAAAAGTTTTTTGATGATTCGTTTTGAAAATTATTATGAAGGGAGCTTAGAGCTCGAAGAAAGTCTTCCTGTTACGACTAAGAAAGAAAAAACATTTCATGGATATGGCTTAAAAAGCCTGCGCTATACAGTGCATAAATATAAGGGAGAAGTAGATATTCAATGCTGTGATAATTGGTTTAATTTGAAAATATTGATCCCTATGGATATGAATTTTTTGCAAAAATGAGGAAAGAAAATAAAGGGAAAAGGGAACTGCTCAGGGAAAGCAAATGGCGTCAAAATAAGCATAATGCATAAATTTTGGCGCTGTTTTTGTATAAAATACACAATACTATATACAATTTAAGCAGAAAAACAACAGTTTATGCAAAATGAGGCACAGAAAGAAAAGAACTGATAGAATCAAAGACAAGCAGAAAGCGTGTGAATGAAAGCACGAAAATAAAGGCAGCCGGAAAAGTAAAAAACGAAAATGGACTGCCGAAGAGGAAAAGGAGAGAGAAAGATGGAAAAAAAGGTGAAAAAACCAAAGAAAACCAGTGTAGTGATCATAAGTATCCTGCTGGTAGTTCTGCTTGCTGTAAATATTGCCGGAGGAATGTTTTACAATGTTATTACACAGTTTTTTTCTAAGGCAGACGTAGATAAGGAGAAGACGGCTGAGGCGTCAGAGGCTGCGGGTAAGGTGGTAGAAGAAATAGTGGATGAAGGTGCAGTGCTTCTTCATAATGAAAATGAGGCGCTTCCTTTAGACATGGACAGTGAAAAAGAGAAAAAAGTAAATGTCTTTGGATGGTCATCTGTGCATCCGGTGTATAGCGGAGTAGGAACGGGAGCAGGGAATACGGAAAACTGCATCAGTCTTTATGAAGGATTGGAAAATGCAGGGATTTCAGCGAATCCTGAACTTGAACAATTCTACGAAGAAAGTGACCTGGAAAGTAATACAGTAGACAGTATGGGAACATTTAATACAGACTATTGTAAGATTCAGATCCCAGTAGATGAGTATTCTAATGAGATGCTGGAACAGGCAAAAGAATATTCAGATGTAGCGCTGATATTTCTGAGCCGCACAGGAGGGGAAGGATATGAAGATCTACCTCTGGATATGAGCAGTCTTGGAGGTACACCTGACGAACATTATCTGGAATTAAGCCAGGAGGAAAAAGAGCTTATCAACATGGTAGATAACATGGGATTTGGTAAAGTGATTTTATTGTTGAATTCCAGCTATCCTATGGAATTAAGATTTTTAGAAGAAGGTAAAGTAGACGCAGCGCTTTGGATCGGTGGAATGGGAGAGACAGGCATGAACTCCGTAGGCAGTATTTTAAGCGGAGAGGTGAATCCATCGGGGCGTACAGTAGATACATATGCTTATGATCTGACTTCTGCTCCGGCGGTTGAGAATTTTGGGAGCTTTTCGTATACAGATTCTGAATTTATGGCGAGTGTTTTCGGAGGAAAGGAAGAAGAAGTACGGCAGGGATATGCTGATTATGCAGAGGGAATCTATGTCGGGTATCGATATTATGAAACACGTTGGGTAGATAATGAGACAGGTGAAGTAAATGAAGAAGAGTATAGAAAAGCAGTACAATATCCCTTCGGATATGGTTTATCTTATACAACCTTTGAGCAGGAGATAGCAGACTTTACGTCAGATGATAAAAATATCAATATGACGGTTAAAGTTACGAATACCGGTAATGCGGCAGGAAAAGAGGTAGTGCAGGTTTATTATACAGCTCCATATCAGACGGGAGGAATTGAAAAATCTCATGTTGTATTGGCTGATTTTGGAAAGACAAAATTGTTGGAACCAGGCGAATCAGAAGAAATTAAAATTTCTTTTGCTGTAGAGGAAATGGCATCATTTGATTACATTACAAATGGCTGTTATGTATTAGAGGAAGGCACATATGAAGTCAAATTGATGAAAAATGCACACGATATAATCGATACAAGAGATTATACAGTGGATAGTACAATCATTTACGATGAAGGAAATAAAAGAGATTCGGATGAAACAGCTGCTGTAGCAAGATTTAAAGATATTGAAAACGATGGAGTAACGGAAATTACGTATGTATCCAGAGCAGATTGGGAAGGAACGATTCCAAAAGATGTACCGCATGAAAGAGCAGCATCTGAAGAATTAAAGAAAGCATGGGAAGATCTGACTCCCCCAGAAGATCCAGAAGCGGAGGATATAGTGATTCGGGATAACGGATTGAAGCTGCAAGATTTAATAGGAAAATCCTATGATGATCCAATGTGGGAAAAACTTTTGGAACAGCTTTCCGTTGAAGACATGCAGTATCTCATAGGATACGGCGGATTCGCGACACAGGTGATTGAATCAGTGGATAAACCGTATACGATAGATTTAGATGGACCGGCAGGAATTAAGGCTCTGGTAAATGAAACAGCATATGAGGGTATTTCCTATACAACGGGTGTTGTATTGGCAAGCACATGGAATCAGGAGCTGGCGGAAAAGATGGGAGAGGCCTTTAGTGCAGAAGCTGTTGCGTGGGGAATCAGCGGTATTTACGGGCCGACTATCAATATACACAGGACACAGTTTAATGGCAGAGGATATGAAGGATATTCAGAAGATCCTGTAGTGGCAGGAAAGATGGCTGCGGGCCTTATAACAGGGTTTAATACAAACAAAGTATATAATTATGTAAAACATTTTGCTATTTATAACCAGTGTGCAAATACGTTGACAGGTCTGAATATATGGGGGAATGAACAAGCAATTCGGGAAATTTATCTGCGGCCGTTTGAAATTGCGGTTAAGGAAGGAAATGCCCACGCCATGATGTCATCCTATAACAGGATCGGTGCAAAATGGAGTGGCTCAGTAAAGGAACTGATGACAGATGTTCTGCGTGGAGAATGGGGCTTTGAAGGTATGGTTATTTCAGACTGGGTAACAGCGGACTGTATGAATGCAGATCAGGGAATTCATGCAGGAAATGACTTGATGCTTGATACAGTAGGAAGTCCTGTAAATGATACGAGTAATGCAGGAAAACAGGCGATGCGAAAGGCTTGCCACAATATTTTGTATACGGTGGCAAATTCCACAGCTATGGACATCGGTTATTATGGCCCTACACCATACTGGCTCTATATACTGATAGCAGTAGATGTGATTGCTGTTGTGGGAGCAGGTGCATTTTACTGGAAATGGAGGAAGAACTGGAAGAATTTTAAAAAGAATGTTCATGTAGGAGAAAATGGAAAGTAAACAAAAAACGGTTATCGAGAAGATGACATTAAAGGAAAAGGCTGCTTTTTTAAGCGGGAAGAACGAATGGGAGACGAGAGATTTTTCCCACTTTGGAATCCCTTCTTTGTTTTGTGCCGACGGACCTCATGGAGTCCGTCGGCAGGATGGGGAGGGAGATCATCTGGGGCTAAATCCGTCTGTGCCGGCTACTTGCTTTCCCACCGCTGCTACTATTGCAAACAGTTGGGATGAATCACTGGGGGAAGAACTGGGCGAAGCACTTGGAAAGGAAGCTGTTGCCTTGCAGGTGGATATTCTTCTTGGACCTGGCTTGAATGTGAAAAGGAGTCCTCTGTGCGGCAGAAATTTTGAATACTTTTCGGAGGATCCCTATCTGGCAGGAAAAATGGCAGCAGCCTATATACGCGGAATACAAAGCCAGGGTGTATACGCATGCCCTAAGCATTTCGCGGTAAACAATCAGGAATTACACAGAATGTCTGTGAACTCTGTTTTAGATGAGAGAACCTTAAGGGAAATCTATCTGACAGGGTTTGAGATTGCTGTCAAAGAAGGCAGAGCAAAGTCAATTATGACAAGCTATAATAAAATAAATGGCGTGTATGCAAACGAAAATTCATATCTGCTCAAAAAGATTCTTCGGGATGAGTGGGGATTTAAAGGAATTGTAGTAACAGATTGGGGAGGCTCCAACGACCACACAAAAGGGGTAAAGGCCGGCTCTAATCTGGAAATGCCTTTCCCGGGGCTGGATTCGGCGCGGCAGTTGGTTCAGGCAGTGGAAGAAAAGAAAGTATCTATGGCAGAAATAGATTTTTGTGTAGAGGGGCTTCTACAAGCAGTAACAGAACTGTCCGGAAAGGAAAGCAGAAAAAAAGATTTTGAGGCGACACAACACCATGAATTGGCGAAGAAGGCGGCAAAGGAAAGTGCAGTACTTTTAAAAAATGAAGCGCACATTCTGCCGCTTCAAAAAAATACGTTAGTGGCTATAATCGGCGATTTTGCAGAGAATCCCAGATACCAGGGCGCAGGGTCATCTCTGGTCAATCCTACGTTTCTGGAAAATATCAAAACAGTAGTAAAGGATTATGAACTGGAGGTTTTGGGGGTTGCGAAAGGCTACAGGCGAACAGGAAAAAGAGATGAAAAGCTGAAAGCGGAAGCGCTTGCACTGGCAGAAAAGGCTGACATTGTGCTCTATTTCTTCGGACTGGATGAAATAAGTGAGGTAGAGGGAAAAGACAGAGAAAATATGCAGCTTCGCCAAAACCAGACTGCATTATTAGAAGGGCTTTGTAAAGTGAATTCTAATATTGTAGGCATATTAAGCGGAGGCTCTGCCATTGAGATGGAATGGAAAGACTGTTGTAAAGCAATTTTGCATGGATTTCTGACGGGACAGGCAGGCGCGGGGGCTATACTGGATATTTTGACTGGGAGGTCAAATCCGTCGGGAAAACTAAGTGAGACATATCCGATTCGCTGTGAAGATACTCCGGCTTATTTCTATTTCCCAGGCAAGGAATATTCGGCTGAGTATAGGGAAGGGCTCTATATAGGATACCGCTACTACGATACGGCAAAGATTCCGGTGTGCTATCCTTTTGGCTATGGACTGTCTTATACGACATTTTCCTATTCCGATTTACAGGTAAATACGACTGGAATTACATTTACAATTACAAACACAGGAGAATATGACGGGGCTGAAATCGCGCAGCTGTATGTCGGTCTGCCGGATAGTAAAATATTTCGCCCATTTAAAGAATTAAAAGGCTTTACAAAAGTATATTTAAGGGCAAAAGAAAGTAAAAAGGCAGAGATACCATTTGATGACAAGACATTTCGATATTGGAATGTAAAAACGCAAAAGTGGGAAACAGAGGAAGGAACATACCGGATCATGGTAGGCGCCAATATAGAAGATATACGATTGGCAGGAGAATACAAAGTCCAGGGAACAACGGAGGAATATCCATATAAAAAAGAGGAGCTCCCTTCGTACTATGCTGGAAAGATACACCATGTGGAGGATGCAGAATTTGAAAAGCTGTTAGGGCATCCGCTTCCAGATGGCAGATGGAAAAAAGCGCTGGATATCAATGATACCATTTCCCAGATGTACTATGCAAAGAGCATATGGGCGCGGCTGGTCTGGAAGTGTCTGGATCACAAAGAGAAAAGCAGCACAAAGAGAGGAACCCCCAATTTAAATATTCTGTTTGTTTATAATATTCCCTTTCGTGCTCTGGCGAAGATGACAGAGGGAATAGTCAGTATGGGTATGGCAGAAGGGCTTCTACAAATTGTGAATGGACATTTTTTTAAAGGCATAAAGAAAACAATTGGAGAATTTATAAAAAACCGCAGGGAAAATAGGGAATATGAAGCATATTTAAAGGCTGCGGCAAAAGCACAGACAGGAGGCATAAAACGGGAAGAAGATGCCAAAAAATAGCAGAAAGTTGGGGAAGAAGCAAGTATGAGAGGAATATCAGGATGGTGGGAAAAAGAGTGGAAAGCGTTTGAAAGAAAATATCCTCGGTTTTCAAAATGGCTGTATCAAATTTTCTGCTTTCTTGTATTTAGCATAGGAGTAACTGTATTTCAATATCTGGTCTTTACTTTTATGCCGGGCATATTGGGAAAAGAACTGGCAGGAATAGAATTTATGTGGCCAAAGATACCGGTGGATATCTGCAATGTAGAATTTACCTGGAGTCTTTTGGGATACAATATTCTTTACGACACGTCGGGGGCCGTTATGATCGGCGGGGGGCTTGGATATTTTATCAGTTACGAGACTGGCTCTTTTCTGGCACAATGTATTAATTTTCCGTTACAGAGGAATATTACCTTTAAAAGTAAAGGAAATGTTTTTTACCAGGCGTTTTGGTATTTTTTTTCCTGGATTGTAATTTCACTTATCTGTAATGGGTTTAATAATCTGTGGATGCCGGTTGCGGCTGTGTATGTATCGCCGGCGGTCTATAATATTTTAGTGACGGTGATTACCGGTGGCGTATCTATGGTGATTTTCTTCTTTGTATTTAAAATTATTTTTCCGGAGGGGAAAAAGAGATAAAAAGCATAAATAAAAGAGGCTGCAGTTCTAGAGGACTTTCTCCAAAAGAGCTGCGGCTTCTTTGCACATAGGGAATATCCCTGGCATATACTGTTTATATAATGTCTGAATGGAAGTGTGAAAGTATGAATCATAAACTGCCGTATTATATGGCATATCCCATGCCGTTTGCGTATGATGACGACAAGATTGAACAAAGAGACATGGACTATATGAAAAGTATGTACCCAGATATTCCAAAAAAAATTTTGCCTTACGTGGAAGAGGAATGTGATCGGCAAGAGTACGACAACAGCATGATATATGATGAATATCCGGATAAATTACAGCTGCGTATGATGTGCAGCCGCATTTATGAAAAAGTAATGAAAAATGAAAAACTATTTTACGGTACAGAATATGCAGAGATGGTTTCCAATGAGAGGCAAAAAGAACGTCCGCACCAGGGACCGCCAATGCCGCCTCCGGGGCCAGGACAAAACTGGCTGCGGGACATGGTAGAAGTGATGCTTTACCAGGAACTTTTCAGACGCCGTTGTGACAACCGCAGATGCAAGCGCAGATTTTACTAAACAAAAAAAATATGATATACTTACAATCAATGGAAAAAAGCATATAAAAGGATGGAATACATATGAAGAGTAACCTTATCTTTATTGGAATGCCGGCGGTGGGAAAGAGTACGGTTGGCGTTGTGGTAGCGAAAAGGCTTGGCATGCAGTTTGTTGACACGGATTTATTGATACAGGAACAGGAAAAGAAACTGCTTCGTGAAATTATTGAGGAAGTAGGAGAAGAAGGCTTTTTAAAAATAGAAAATCAGGTCAATAAAAGTGTAAACGTGGAAAATTCGGTGATATCGCCGGGAGGAAGCGTTATCTACTGTGAGGAAGCCATGCAGCATTTTAAAGATATCGGTATTGTCGTATATTTACAGGCTTCTTATCAAACAATAAAAAGGAGGATACGAAACCCGAAAAAAAGAGGGGTCGTGCTGCGGGAGGGGCAGACGCTGCGCAGTCTGTACAATGAGAGAGTAAAATATTTCGAAAAATATGCGGACATTGTAGTATGTGAGGACAGATGCAGGATTGAAGAAACAATCGAGAATGTCCTTGACAAGATTGCAAAATGTAAAAAATAGCCCGAAACGGTTACATTAGCAAAAATGATTTTACAAATGCCGTTTTTGTGGTATAATGTCACAGTGTATTATGAAATAAGACTGATAAGAGTTTACCTAAAGGGCATACCGTAATTTATTCCCTATGGGATAGCGGGCTTCGCTCGACAAGGTATAAGCGGATATAAAGAATAAAACGGGAAAATAGAATATACGACTATAATTTATAATATCGAATAATCGAGGTGCGAAATGGAGCAATATATTATCAAGGGCGGCAATCCGCTTGTAGGGGAAGTGGAGATAGGCGGCGCCAAGAACGCGGCTCTCGCGATTTTGGCCGCGGCGATTATGACGGATGAGACCGTTTTGATTGACAATCTGCCGGATGTAAATGACATCAATGTCATGCTGGAGGCAATCAGTGGAATTGGAGCGACAGTCCAGAGGATTGACAGGCACACAGTGAAGATCAACGGAAGTGCTATCGGCAGTTTTAATATTGAATATGACTATATCAAAAAGATAAGAGCCTCCTATTATTTATTAGGGGCGCTGCTTGGAAAATATAAAAGAGCAGAGGTTGCACTTCCTGGAGGATGTAATATCGGAAGCCGGCCGATTGACCAGCACTTGAAAGGCTTTCGGGCACTGGGGGCGGATGTAGACATAGAGCATGGGAAGATTGTCGCGGATGCAGAACAGCTTCGAGGAACGCATTTATATTTCGATGTAGTTTCAGTGGGAGCTACGATCAACGTTATGATGACCGCTGCAATGGCAGATGGGATTACCATTATGGAAAATGTGGCAAAGGAACCCCATGTTGTAGACGTCGCGAACTTTTTAAACAGTATGGGTGCGAATATCCGCGGGGCAGGAACAGATGTTATTAAGATACGCGGAGTGAAGTCTTTGCATAAGTCAGAATATTCTATTATACCGGATCAGATCGAGGCAGGGACATTTATGTTCGCGGCGGCCTGTACAAAGGGTGACGTGACAGTGTTGAACGTGATTCCTAAGCATTTGGATGCAACGATTTCAAAATTGATAGATATTGGATGCGAGGTAGAGGAATTTGATGACGCTGTACGTGTAGTGGCGAAAAAAAGGCTTAAGAGTACGCAGGTGAAAACACTGCCGTATCCAGGATACCCCACCGATATGCAGCCGCAGATTGGTGTGGCGCTGGCGTTAGCGGATGGAACCAGCACGATTACAGAAAGTATTTTTGAGAATCGTTTTAAATATCTGGATGAGTTGGCGAGAATGGGTGCTGTTATTAAAGTAGAAGGAAATTCTGCGACAATAGAAGGTGTGGAAAAATTTTCGGGTGCAAGAGTAAGCGCGCCGGATCTTAGAGCAGGAGCAGCTCTGTGCATTGCAGGACTTGCTACAGACGGTATTACAGTTATTGATGATATTGTTTATATCCAGAGAGGATATGAATGCTTTGAACAAAAATTGCAGAGCCTGGGCGGTATGATTGAGAAGGTGTCCAGTGAAAAAGAAATACAGAAATTTAAATTGAAAATAGGCTGAAAAGCTAATAAATAGCGGGCCTCACCCGATAAGGCAAATAAATCTAAGCGTGCAGCATTAAACTGTATAAATTCAGTATTATGCGGCACGTTTTATTGTATTTAGGATTCGGGTGTCAAAAGTTACCTTTTG
>ERZ857801.3827-NODE-3827-length-9873-cov-3.173050_pt1 | contig 9873 bp, 8 predicted proteins | sample MGYA00519762_ERZ857801 | MGnify/ENA primary metagenome ERZ857801 (study PRJEB31778, sample SAMEA3449368) | human gut metagenome | biome: human gut; feature: human-associated habitat; material: faeces | place: United Kingdom | collected 2010/2012 ...
CATGAAATTCCATGCTATGAGTTCAGTATGCCGGAGGCAGAAGGTAAAGAACGTATGGCAGTATTCCAGATTGCTTTCCCATTTGAGAATATGGGAGCAAATCTTCCACAGGTACTGACTTCTGTAATTGGAAATATTTCTATGGCAGGGAAGTTAAAACTGATTGATATTGATTTCCCGAAAGTATTTACGGACGGATTTAAAGGCCCGAGATTTGGTGTAGAGGGACTGCGCGAAATCACAGGCGTTCCGAAAAGACCGTTCATTGTCAGCATGATTAAGCCGTGTACAGGGGCAACACCGGAAAATGCAGGAAAACTGATCCGTGAGCTTGCAATGGCGGGAATCGATTGGATCAAGGATGATGAATTGTTTAGTGATACGGACTACTGCACAGTAAAGGCAAGAGCAAAAATTGCAGCAGAGATTTTAAAAGATGTATACGAAAAGACAGGAAAACGTGTGCTGTATTCTCCGAATATTACTGACAGACCGGATAGAATGTTAGACAAGGCAAAAATGTGTAAAGAGCTTGGAATTCCGGCGCTTATGATCAATACTTTGACAGTGGGCTGGCCGGCAATGCAGATGATTGCAGAGAATGACGAGGTGGCGCTTCCAATTCTGGCGCATCCGGCATTTGCAGGAGCAATGTATGAGTCACATTATTCAGGTATTTCCAGTCATCTTGTACTTGGAAAATTTATGCGTATGAGTGGGGCGGACATTGTGATTTATCCATGTGCATACGGAAAAGTCAATATTCAAAGAGAGCGTTATATCCGTATCGCACAGTCTCTGCTGACGGATTTCCGCGGTATGAAGCGTACCTTCCCAGGGCCGGCAGCAGGCGTGTACCAAGGATTGATTCCAAATGTTGCAAACGATCTTGGAATGGACTTCTCTATCTCGGCAGGTGCGGCAATGCACGCACATCCAATGGGAGCAGCGGCAGGAGTAGAAAGCTTAATCAAAGCGGCAGATGCTACTGCGGAGGGAATCCCGCTTGAGGAAGCGGCAAAAGATTGTGAGCCGTTGAAGGTAGCGCTTGACCTTTGGGGAATTGGCGTTCATCAGGATTTGTTTGATTTGAAGAAGTAGGAAGCTATGAAAAGAAAAACGGTGGATTTACATATGCACAGCGGATATTCCAGCGATGGGACATTCAGTGTACAGGAGCTTTTTAGGCAGGCAAAAGAAAATAAAATGCAGGCGATTGTTATTGCAGACCATGATACATATGAGGCTGCCGGCGAAGCAGAGGAGGAAGCACGGCGTACCGGAATTTTGACAATTCCGGCGCTGGAGCTCTCCTGCATTGATGAAAACAGGATGGTACATATTCTAGGATATGGAATAGATACCAAGGGAAAGCATAGCCTTTTGGAACTAATTGAAAAGATACAAAAGTCCCGTATCGATATTCTTCCGAAGATAAAAGAGAATCTGGAAAAAGAGGGATTCTATGTAGACATGGAAGAAGTAGAAAGGCTGGCTTATCCGCATCCACCGGTTATTACAAATTTTGCAAATGCAATACTCAACGACACACGCAATGCCGGCAATCCAAAGCTTTGTGTATACCGACAGGGCGGGAGCAAATCTGACAGACCGTATATCCGTTTCATAAAGGATTATCTGGTGGCAGGAAGAAAGTGCTATGTTCCAGAATATATTGTAGATATTTATACGGGAATACGCGCCATAAGAGAAGCAAAAGGAGTGCCTGTGCTTGCACATCCTGGAGAGTGGTTTACCAAGAAAGATGAGCCTAAGATACCGCGTATGCTGGAATGTGGCCTTCAAGGAATGGAGGTGTACACACCGTATCATTCTGTAGAAAAAGAAGTGTATTTTAAACAGCTTGCAGAGAAATATGGATTATTCCAGACTGCCGGTTCAGATTACCATGATGAACAAAAGAAACCAGGTCATGTGATGGGCATGATAAAAGCGGCAGATATGGAAATGTTTTTCCGATTGAAACAGATGATAGAAAAGGCACACGCAGAAGAAAAAACAGCGTGCAGGAGGAATTGACCTGTGAAGTATAAATTGTTGGCAGTGGATGTGGACGGAACACTTCTGGATGACGAACACAGATTATCCAAAAAGAATATAGAAGCGATCAGGAAAGTTCAAAAAGAAGGCGTAAAAGTAATCTTGTTTTCCGGCAGAGGCTATCCGGCGCTAGAAGAGATCATAAAGCAGCTCGGACTAAAGGACGCTGTGGCGACACAGAATGGAAGTCTGGTTTTAGACTGTACGGGAAAGAAGGTTCTGAGAGAAGAATTGATTTCTGAAGAAAATTGTAGAAAAATTTTTTCTTATTGCAGAGAGTACGGCTTCGATCCCCTGATCTACCAGGGGGATAAGGTATATTCGAAGCTGCAAAATGGATACTTAAGTATTTTCGAACGGTGCATGAATCAGAAAGTAATCTTCACGGAGGACATAGAAGAATGCTATAATGGAAAACCTCTGGGGAAAATTCTGGTGTTGGATGAACCAGAAAAAATTTGTCAGATAAAGGACTGGATGGAAGCATATTTTAAAGGAAGTGTCAGTGCACAACTGGCGTATGATTTTTCTCTTGAAATCGGAGGAAGTGATAAAGGCAGAGCGCTGGAATGGATTGCTGACTATTACGGAATCAAAAGAGAAGAAATCGTGGCAGTAGGAGACGGTGAAAACGACAAAAATATGCTCCTATATGCAGGCTTAGGCGTAGCAATGCAGGACGCTATGGAAAATGTAAAAAGCTGTGCGGATAAGGTGACATTGTCCAACAATAAAAGCGGGGTAGCATTTGCGATTGAAACATTTATGTAAGGATACAGTGCAGGTGGAAGTGCACTGATGAAAAAGAGGTGGTGGAATGATTTACGAGGGAACGGCAGTCTCAGAAGGGGCGGCGATAGGAAGTGTATTCCAGTATAAACCCGGCGGACTGAAAGTAGAAGAAACATTCATCAATAAAGAAAAAATAGAAGAAAATATCTGTGCATATCAGGATGTGCTAAAGAAGGCAGAAGAAGAATTACAAGCTTTGACACAGGATATGGATCTGGATGAGGAACAGAAAAAAATCTTCCAGGCGCATATCGACATTGTTCGGGACGAAGAGATGGGACAGGAAATAGAAGACGAAATACGGGAAAATCTGCTTTCGCCAGAATGTGCTGTCAAGACAGTCTATGAAAGATATATTGAAATTATTTCAAAAGCAAAGGATGCGTTGATTCGGGAAAGAGCAGCAGATTTAAAGGATGTAAGCTTAAGGATTATCAGACTGTTACTCGGTGTGAAGGATAATTCCTTAGCGTCGTTACCAGGCGATGTGATTGTAGTTGCACACGATTTGCTTCCCTCTGATACGGCGGCAATGAAAAAGGAACATGTACTTGCCATTGTAACAGAGGTAGGAGGATACACATCACACATGGCAATTCTTGCACGAAATTATGGGATACCGGCAGTATTAGGAGTGCCGGATATTCTTGTAAATACGGAAAACGGACAAAAAATTGCTGTAGATGCACATGCAGGGAAAGTACTTACAAATCTGACGCAGGATCAGGAAAAGCAATATCAGGTAATGCGGGACGTACACTTGAGAAAAATGAGCGATATGAAGCAATACCTCGCTGTAAATCCAGTTACTGTAGACGGAACCAAGATAGATGTATGCTTAAATATTGGCTCCGCCGACAAGAGCGAGCTGGAACTGGAGCAGTATACAGACGGCGTGGGACTGTTCCGCACAGAATTTCTCTATATGAGCAAACAAAAGCTGCCGACAGAGGAGGAACAGTTTCAAGTATATAAGAAAATTGCGGAGGTGTATAACGAAAGACCTGTGGTAATCCGGACACTGGATATCGGTGGAGATAAAAAACTGGATTATTTAGAGCTGCCGCAGGAGGATAATCCGTTTCTTGGGTTGCGCGCTCTAAGGCTTTGCTTTGAGATGAAACCAATTTTTAAAACACAGCTTCGTGCAATTCTAAGAGCAGGATACTACGGAAATATCTGGATTATGTTTCCAATGGTAGGGAGCATCGGCGATATTCGTTTCGCAAAAGAGATCATACGGGAGGGGCGCAGTGAATTAGAAGAAGAGAAAGTGCCCTATGGCAGAGATGTGAAAGTAGGAATTATGGTGGAGATTCCGTCTATCGCTTTGATGGCTGACATTGCGGCATCTGAAGTAGACTTTGCAAGTATTGGAACAAACGACCTGTGCCAGTATCTAATGGCGGTAGATCGGTTGAATCCCAGCGTGGCGAAGTATTACCAGAGTTTTCATCCGGCAATGTTCCGACTGATTAAGCAGATTGTAGAGGAATTTAAGAAACAAGGAAAACCCGTGAGTGTGTGCGGTGAAATGGGCGGAAATCCACAGGCCGTTGCGCTTTTGGCAGGGCTTGGCATCCGGAAATTCAGCATGAATGCATCCTCAGTAGCGTCAGTGAAGAAAATGATTTCTCAGCTGAATATCTGCAAAGCGCAGAGGATGTCCCGAACGGTGCTGGAGTTATCGACAGCCGTCCAGGTAGAAAATTATCTGAACAGCGAGTTTTTGGAGTAAGGCACGAAAAGGAGTGAAAAACCATGTATGCAAAAAAAGTAATGATTGAAAATGAGACTGGGCTGCATGCCCGTCCGGCTTCAGATTTTGTAAATCTGGCGAAAAATTACAACAGCAAAATAACTATTCAGAATATGGATGAGGAAGGAAGCTGCAAGGCAAATGCAAAATCGATTGTGATGCTGATTGCACAGGGACTGTGCAAAGGAACAACGGTAGAAATCAGTGCAGAGGGTGAGGATGAGCAGGCAGCAGTGGAGGACCTTGTCGCCTTGATTCAGACAAAATTTGGAGAAGATTAAAGGAGGAACAGATGGAAGCGATAGGGTTGTACACGAATCAGACAATGATACTGACGGAAGTAACTGCAGGAAACGCAGAGGAGGTCATTCGTCTGCTCGCTGGAAAAGCAATGGAGAATGATTTGATAGAGCCGGAATTTATCACGGCGGTTCTGGCAAGAGAAAAGGAATATCCGACCGGACTTCCCACCGCTGTTCCGATCGCGATCCCACATATACATGACGGGTGCCTGAAATCCTTTTTTTCAATGGTGGTATTAAAAAATCCGGTTTCCTTCCGTTGCATGGGCGATCCGGACGAGACAGTGGAGGCGCCGCTTGTATTTCTGTTCGGAATTACGGATCCAAGCTATCAGACGGCAGTGCTGAAAAAATTCAGCACGATATTCCAGGATGAAGAAACACTCGAGAAACTAAAAAATGTGACAGATGCAGAAGAATTGATGAACCAGATGAAAGGACTTCTGGATGAGTATTTGGTGACAGACTGATGCGAAATGAATCATAAAAATGAAGGAGGACTTGAATATGAAAGCAAAAATTAATATGGCTGTGGCGTGCGGAGGGGGAATTTTTACAACCACAGTGGTGACAGATAAGATAAAGGAAATTTTAAAGAAAGAAAAAATTCCGTTTTCTATCTCTCCACATAAGATTACAGAAGTGCCAAATCTAGAAGGGTATGACTTGATTGTTGTGACAGGAAAAACCAATGCGCAGAACAAAGCCGGTGCTCCAGTTATGCTGGGATTGCCGCTGTTCACGGGGGTAGGGGCAGATAAGTTTACAGAGGAACTGTTGGCAGAGGTAAAAAGGATTATGGCGGAATAAATACATAGTAGAGAAAATAGTTAAGAGAAATGAGATAGGAGGTAGCAGCATATGCAGATATTAATAGACATAGGTAACGCCGTCAACAATGTGATGGGAATTTTTGGCAGTACAATCATCGTACCAATTATCATCTTCATCATCAGTATGTGTATGAGGGTTGGGGTAAAAAAATCATTTCAAGGCGCTATCTATATGGCGGTGGGCCTGACACTCTTCAATGCAGTTCTTGGAATATTGATGAATGCGATTACGCCTTATGTAACGGCAATGGCAGATACTGTGGGCATTTCCCTTCCGTATATCGATATTGGATGGCAGGGCGCATCGGTTGTCGTGTATTCCAACACATTAGGTTATATTTATCTGGTACTTGGTCTTGGATTAAACCTGCTTTTGTTTGGATTGAAATTAGTAGATACGTTCCAGCCGACAGACATATGGAATTATTACCAGTTTGTATTTTGGGCAGTGATTGTGCAGTTTACAACAGGAAGCTTTGCCCTGGGTGTTGCAGCGGCAGTGATGTGCAACTTAGTTGTCCTGCTGATTGCAGATATTATCGCGCCGTCTCTCCAAGAATTTAATGGATATGACAACCTGACATTAACAAGTGTTCCGTCGGGTGGAGCTCCCTTTGCCATGATTGTCAGATGGATTGTAATAAAACTGAAAATTAAGACAAAGCCAGTCAGTGCGGAAAGTCTGCAAAATAAATTTGGATTCTGGGGAGAACCTCTGATTATAGGACTGATTGTCGGAATCCTGATTACAATTTTAGGTTCCTTGACAGGTCTGACAGAGGCTTCTACCTGGTCGGGAATTCTGACTACAGCGATTACAATCGCAGGTGTAATGGTCATTTATCCGTCCGTATCTGGATTGTTTGTAAAAGGCTTAATTCCGCTGAGCCAGTCTATGCAGGCAAGGGCGCAGACAGGAAAGTCGAACCGTAAATATTTTCATGTTGCAATGGATCCGGCGGTTTTCTTTGGAAATGGAGATAACATGGCAGCGGCATTGATTTTAATCCCGATCGTATTCTTTACATCCTTGATTATGCCGGGAAATAAAATTCTTATGCTGGCAGATATTCCGGCGATGGCATTTATGACAGCAGGCTTGATTTGTGTATTTAGAGGCGATATTTTGATGACGATTATATCAGGAACGATCTGGTTTAATATCGCCAATGTTTTGAACTCCGACGTGTGCGCGGCGTTTACAAAAGCGGCAGAATCAGCCGGCGTGGCATCTCAGATGGATTCAGTGGCAAATGCGTTTTCACAGGGACTGGGAATCGCGGCATGGACTGTAGGAACAAATCCAGTACTCTATCTTGTGTACAAAGCATTTTCCGCGGAGGGAGCAATGCGCATTATCGGTGTTATTCTTGTAGTTGCAGTATTCCTTCTGATTTATCTCTCCTTCAGAAGAAATAAGAAAAAATGGTGGATGGCAGCCGGTGCAAGTGAAGAGTATCTCGCAGAGAGAGGATATATTGAATAGACAGTAAAGGGCAGGCAGGAAGTGTGAACTTCCTGCCTGTTTTGCTCTTGAACTCCGCCTTTTTATATTGGATTTATACCCGGGAAATGGTATAATATTCCAGTATGCTCTATATACCGGGGGGGGGGTAAAAGAAGCTGGAAAATCAAATACTATGCAGAGGTAAAATTTAAATTATTGAAGGCGGTGTGAAAATGGCAGACAGATTCTTTCAGGGATATGTATATCAGTTACAGAACAGTATCTCGAGAACCTTTGGTGTAATAGACAACAGGGAGATTATTTCATGCAGCAATCAGGAACTGATTGGACAGAAAAATACATTCAATCTTATGTCACGGACAAATGAAGAAAACGACGGATTTATTGTGGGGAAAAATACCTATCGGATTTTTTATGAGAATAGTTTGGTGAAGTTTGCGGTCTTTGTAGAGGGAGTTGACAAAGAAGCAAAAGATTATGCGACCATTTTGTCAGTTTGTTTTACCGGTATGAAGTCCTATTTTGAGGAGAAATATAACCGGCATTTATTTTATAAAAACTTGTTTCTGGAAAATATTTTGTCAGAGGATGTAAACGTGAGAGCGAATATGCTGAAAATTCATCTGCTGAAGCCAAGAGCAGTATATCTTCTCAGGTTCGAGTATATCGATCCGCAATGGGAGCTGCATCATCTGTTTCTGGCAATGGATAGACCTGGAAAGTACGAGATTTTCTCTATGACAGAGACGGATGTGATTATTATAGCGGAGGTGCGTTCGAATACTTCGAGGGAAGACTTAGAAAATATGGGGGCATATTTCCAGAAGAAGGCAGAAGAACTCTTTGGTGTTTTACCTGTGGTTGGCATTGGAAGTATTGTGACAGATATACGGCAGTTGACAGAATCTTATAAAGAATCTCTGTACGTGCTGGCGCTTTTGTATTTGTTTGAAGATGGAACAACGGTCATCCATTATAACCATCTGGGGATTAACCGCTTGATTTATCAGCTTCCGCTTCCTTTGTGTGAACGGTATTTAAACGAGGTGTTCATAAAGGGGAGCTTTGCGTCTCTTGAAGAGGAGACACTGGAGACAGTAAAATGCTTCTTCTCCAATGATCTGAATGTGTCGGAAACAGCGAGACAGCTTTTTATCCACAGAAATACACTGATGTATCGGCTTGAGAAGATAAAAAGGCTGACCGGACTGGACATCAGGATATTTGATCAGGCAATTATATTCAAGCTGGCAATGGTGATTTATCGGCACGTGAAATATAAAGAATGATACTCTCATGCAGCCTGCGTTATATCTATGCTTTACAGAAGAGGTTGAATGTGATAAACTATGATAAAAAAATAAGAAGTTTAGCAAGTGAACGGTGGAATAAAGGCGGAGGGGCTGCTATGAGAAAAAGAAGAATACAGGTCGCAAAAGGAGAGATTCCTGCTGACCTCGTGTTGAAAAATGCAAAAGTACTCAATGTTTTTACAGAGGAATTTATCGATGGAGACGTGGCGGTTGTAGACGGCGTCATAGCCGGTGTGGGGAGCTATGAGGGGGCCAGAGAAATAGACTGCACAGGGAAATACATTGTACCGGGATTCATTGATGCCCACGTCCATATTGAATCTTCTATGGTAACGCCACTGGAATTTGCCAGATTTATTGTGCGTAAGGGGACTACCGCTATCGTGGCAGATCCTCACGAGATTGTCAACGTTTGTGGAATGTGTGGTCTTGATTATATTCTGGACGCTTCTGAGCATTCTCCAGTGGATACCTACGTCATGATTCCATCCTCGGTTCCTGCGACAGATGTAGATACCAACGGCGCGGGAAAAATTTTAGCGGAGGATATGCTGCCTTATAAAAGACATCCGAGAATCCTGGGCTTGGGAGAGATGATGCGATTTGTGGATGTACTGAATGGACATGAGGAGACGCTGCGAAAGCTGGATGCTTTTGAGGACATGGTGATAGATGGACATGCACCTAGCATCAGGGGTAAAGAGGTGCAAGCGTACCGCGCGTCTGGTGTTATGGATGAGCATGAGTGCGCGGCTGCAGAGGAAGGATTGGAAAAACTACGTGCAGGGCTTAAAATACTGGTGAGGGAAGGAAGCGGTGCGAGAAATGTAGAGACACTGATGAAAGGCTTTGTAGAAGCTGGGGTATCTCTGGAGAACTGTATGTTTTGTACGGATGATAAGCATCTGGAGGATATTGAGAAAGAAGGACATATCAATGCTTGTATCCGCAAAGCAGTGGCGGTGGGGACACCGGTCATTCAGGCATATAAAATGGCGTCCTGGTATGCGGCGATTGCTTATGGATTGAAGGATATGGGAGCAGTGGCTGCTGGATACGCGGCAGATATGGTTGTACTTGAGAATTTGGAGAAGGCGGAGCCAGAGTTTGTTATTAAGGGGGGAAATGTTGTCACTGATAAGTGGCTTCAGTCTTTTACCTATGAACTGAAAGATAAGTCTCTGTTAAAAACGGTGAAAATCACGAAATTGAGTCTGAAGTCCTTATATCTGGAAAAGAAAGCGGAAAATGATGTGCTAGAGCTTGTGCCGGACCAGCTCTTGACCCGTCATTTAAAAGAGGAAATTCCTGGGGAAGACGGTGTGTTCCGTCCTGACGAGGAATA
>ERZ857801.3831-NODE-3831-length-9865-cov-2.980224_pt1 | contig 9865 bp, 8 predicted proteins | sample MGYA00519762_ERZ857801 | MGnify/ENA primary metagenome ERZ857801 (study PRJEB31778, sample SAMEA3449368) | human gut metagenome | biome: human gut; feature: human-associated habitat; material: faeces | place: United Kingdom | collected 2010/2012 ...
GCCCATCCGTCTGGTCGTGCGGGAGCGCGGCTCCGGCGAGGTGGGTGCCAAGGACGTATAACACGTCAGGGAGGCTCAGATGATGAAATCTGTTCTCATCGCTGCGGTGTCCGCTGTACAGGCGTATCTGCTGGGCAGCATCGACACCGGTATCCTCGTCAGCAAGTTTTTGTACCACGATGACGTACGCAAGTACGGCAGCGGCGCTGCAGGCATGACCAATATGCTGCGCACCTTCGGCAAAAAGGCGGCGGCACTTACCGCTTTTGGTGATGTGCTCAAGGGTGTGCTGGCCGTGTGCATCGGCCGCTGGCTGTTCACCCTGATGCCGGAAAGCACCACGCTCTCGCCCTATCTTGCGGTGTATCTGGCTGCGATCTTTGCCATTATCGGCCATTTGAAGCCCCTGTATTTCGGCTTCAAGGGCGGCAAAGGCGTGCTGGTGGCGGGCGGCACTATTCTGGCCATCCAGCCGGTGCTGATCCCTTTTCTGGCGGTCATCTTTCTGGCCTGCCTGCTGCCCACCGGCATGGTGTCACTGGGCAGCGTGACCATGGCAGCACTCTACCCGGTGCTCACCATCCTGTACGGGGTGTTCCGGGGCTATTCTGCCGCCGACCTTACCGTGTGCACCATCGGCTCGGTGATTATGGCCGCAATGGTCATTTATATGCACCGCTCCAATATCCAGCGCATCCGCGAGGGCAAGGAGTACCGCTTTGGCCGTCACGGCAAAAAGTAACAGAAAATAGTAAACCACCCCGCAGCAGCCGTTCACCGGCCGCTGCGGGGTGGTTTTTGTATATGCTTATTCCTTTGTCTCGGTCTCTTCCTCAGGCTTTGCTTCGGAATGCCGCCGACGGAACCAGTCGGCGGGGATGCCGCTCTGGGCGGGGGTAAGATCCGGCGCAGGATGACCGTCCGGCAGGTGTGCGCCAAAGGCCGGGACAAAGAAGAACTTGCGCACAATGAAGATCAGCGCAATCGCGCCAACGCTGAGCAGGTTCTCCACGGCGGAATCGTGTCCCACCACCAGATGGCGGGCAATGGCGTACAGCAGCACCTCAAGGCTGCTGCCGGGGCTGTGCTTGGCCAGCATCTTGATGAACTCAATGCCGATCACAATGTCCAAGCTGCGCTCCAGAAAGGTGCGGATCTCTGCCTCGTTGCCATCGAACAGCAGGCCGGGCATCCAGCGGATCAGGGGCACAACGCTGAGCAGCAGACCAATCAGCACCAGCCCGGATAACAGCACTTCCAGCAGACTGGAAGCCTGAATAATGCGGTTGCGCAGGGAGGTACGCCAGTGGCTTTCTACCGGGTGAGAGGGATGTTCCATAGTAAGACCTTCCTTTCGGCATTCTGCTGCATAAAGATCGACAAAATCCTGCCTTTATTGTAGCAGACGAGAGAAGGTCTGTCAATTTCAATCCACGATGGTGACGGTGGTCTGCGGGCCGACGGCCACATAGCCGGACTTTTTGATGCAGTCCTGCCCGGCGTCGGTATCCAGCCAGTCGTACAGACGGCGCTCCGGGCTGTCGGCGGCGGCATCTGGGTGGATGACGGCGTAGAAATCGTTGCACAGGGGGTAGCTGCCGTCGGCAAGAGTGTCGTTGCTGGGGGTCACACCGTCCACCGCCAGCAGCCGCAGCCCGGGCTTGGAATACATCTGGTCGATGTAGTAATACACGGAGAAACCGATGGCGTTGGCGCTGTTGTTGTAATCGGCAATGCTGTCCACCAGCTCGCCCATGGCGGCAGGTGCCAGCTCAGAGGGTGGGGTCATCAACTCTCCGCCCTGAATGAGCAGCTTTTTGAACAGGGTCTGGCTGCCGGAGTCCTCGCCGCGCTGGAAGGCAACGATTTCCTGATCCTTGCCGCCTACATCCTTCCAGTTGGTGATCTTCCCGGCGTAGATGTCCCGCAGCTGCTGCTGGCTAAGCGCCTGCACGGGGTTATCCTCGTTGACGATGAACACCAGCGCGTCCACCCCGATGGGTTTCTGCTCCAGCTCCACATTGGCCTTTTGCAGCTCTTCCTTTACATAGTCCGGCGCTTCGTACACCACCAGCATCCGGGTGGTGGTGTCGTACAGGCCAAAGTTTTCCCATGCGTAGGCGGTGGTGCTTACCGTAATGCTGCTGCGGGCTTCCTCCAAGTCCATGCCGGTGGTATCGGCCAGCATCTGCGCCATCAGCGGAATGCAGGCGGTGCTGCCGTCCAGCGGGGGAAACTCCGCTTCGGTCAGGAACGGCTCAGGCTGCTGCACAGTCGAGGACGCTGCAGAGGACGCGGGCGGCTCTGCGGCAGAGGAAGCGGTGCTGCCGGAGGGCGCATCCGTGCCCTTGCAGGCGGTCAGCACCCCGGCGGCGGAGCAGGCAGCTAGCCCCAGCAGAAAACTGCGGCGGGAAATTTTAGCGTTTTTCATAAGAAAGCCCTCCTAACTCAATAGCCATAACTCGGTACATCGTCCGCAGTGGCAGACGAGAAAATGCTCTGGCAGTACAGCCAGTTGCCGCTCGTGTCCATCCAGCCCACATAGAAGCCCCGCTGTGCGGCAAACACATGGTCGGGCAGGGCATTCAGACTGTTGGAATAGTACCCGGTGCAGCTGGAAAGTCCCTGCAGCACCACCTTGCCGTCTGCATTCAGCACATCGCATACGCTGCCGTAGGCGCTGCCCGCAGCGGCGCGGCTGCCGTAGAACATGGGTCTGCCGTCGGGGTCGGTGGTCAGGTAGTTGACGTAACTGTACTTGCCCTGCAGGGCGGTCAGGTCGCTGACAAGCCCCTGCGGGCCGTACAGCCGGGTGGCGGTGGTCTCGTAGCGGTCGTTATCCTGCAATTCCAGCCAGACGTAGCCGGTGCCGCAGTTGCTCATCCGTACTCGCTGCTGGTGCTCCACCGGTTCTACGGTGGTGTCGGTCAGCAGCTTGCCGTTGTCCTTACTGTACACCCGCAGACTGCCGTCCAGCGCGTAGACGGCTACGGTGTTGTCGGTGGCGTCCACATCGTACAGCGGGGTCTTTGCGCCTGTCTCCAAATCATAGAGTTCGTAGCCATGGCCCTCGCCGCTGTGCCATGTTACCACATAGCCCGGGAAATACTGGCTGGGCTGCTCGTCAAAGGTGGAGATCAGTCCGCGGTCCTCTGTGGTCATGTCCCGCAGTTCGTACCGGCCGTCACTGGTGGAAAAGCTGGCAAGACCACCCGGATAGACCTGCAAAAAGCCCGTGTACTGCTCGCCGGTCTGGGTGTTGTACAGGATTTGGTCGGTGGTTTCCTCTCCGGTGGCAACGTCCAGCTTCACCCAGTCGCTCAGGGTGTCGCTGTCGTAGAAAAGGCGGTATGCCGAGGCGGCCTCGGCGCGGTAGACGGGGGTGCCGTCCTTCTCCTGCACCACCACCCAGCGGTTCTGCTGGTAGTCGGTATCCCAGTCGTAATCGTCCAGTCCCTCCGGGCGGGCGTAGCAGCTGAACACCAGCTTATCGCCGCATAGGGTGCAGCTGTATGCACCTTCCGGTACCGGCAGCGCTGCGCCGGTGGCAAGGTCGATGACCTGACAGGTGCCATAACCGGACTCCGGGACGTATCCGCCATCGATCAGGCGGCTCTCCTGCAGCACCAGCAGGCCGTTTTGCAGGGTGGCGCTCTGCTCGCCCTCAAAGGACATTACTTCGGTGCCGGTCTTGTCGTACAGGGCGGTGCGGCGTCCGCCCCGGCCGGTGGGGTCGGACCAACTGCGCAGCCAGTAGTCTGCGGTGCCGGTGACACTGTCCTCCACCAGCGAGACGTTCTCACTGCGGGTAGACTGGTGCAGCGGGGTGCTGCCGCACAGGATGGTGGTGCTGCTTCCGGAACGGCTGTCGCAGTACAGCACCCGCAAACGGCTATCGTTCAGCACGGCAGGGTCGTACAGGGGCTTGCCGCTGTCGTCCGTGGGCACAGAAACGGCAGAGCTGGCAGCGCCCGGCACGCCGGTGGCGGGCGGCAGCAGGGCGCAGCCGCAGCCTAAAGTAAGGGCAAGGGCAGCGCAGACCGCCCCGCAGCCGATACGCAAGACAACACGCTTCATAAAAAACACTCCTTTGCAAAAACAGGGAGGAAAATTTTTCCGTTCACTCAGAATACGAAGCAGCCGCATTTTTCATTGCAGGTCTTGCAGAAAAATGCGGCTAAAAACGGTTACAATTGCATTACAGCTGCGCCGGGGCATGGGACGCTTCTGCCTTGTCCATCTGCTCCAGCTGCCGCAGAAAGGCCAGCAAAAAGGGTAGAGAAATGAAGCAGGTGAGCGTATCCGCAATGGGCTGGCAAAGCTCCACGCCCACAAGCCCCAGCACCCGGGGAAGTACAAGAATCAACGGGATAAAGCACACGCCCTGCCGGCAGCAGGCCAGAAAGGTGGCACGCCCGGCCTTGCCCACGCTCTGGAAGGTCATGTTGGTCACCACGATCACCGGCTGCAGAAGGATGGCAAAGCACTGGTAGCGGAAGGCGGGCAGCGCCACGGCGGTGACCGCCGGGTCATCCCGGAACAGGCGGATCAGGTTTTCATCGTTCCACCAGCACACCGCGATCAGCACCACCAGCAGCGCAAAGGCGGCTTTCAGGGTAAAGACGGCGGCCTGCCGCACTCGGTGGTATTTGCGGGCGCCGTAGTTGAAGGACGCCACCGGCTGCAAGCCCTGTCCCACGCCGATGGCCACTGAGAGGATGAACATAAAAATGCGGGTCACGATGCTCATGCCCGCCACGGCGGCGTCGCCGTAGCTGCGGGCGGCAATGTTCAGCAGCATCCCGCCGATGCTGTTCAGACCCTGACGGCCAAAGCTGGGCGCGCCGCCTGCAAGGATCTGCAAAAACTCGCGCGGCTCCCGGGTGACGGCGGAAAGCCGGAACTGGCTGACCGTTTTGCCCCGCAGGAACATATACAGCAGAATGCCAAAGCTGATGGTCTGACTGAGGGCGGTGGCAATGCCGGCACCGGCAGTGCCCAGCCTAAGCCCGAACATGAACAGCGGGTCCAGCGCAATGTTCAGCAGCCCGCCGGTGACAAGCCCGACCATGGCAAGGTTCGCCTTGCCCTCATACCGCAGGATGTTGTTCATCACCAGACTGGAGATCATCAGCGGTGCGGCAAGCAGGATGGGGCGGGCGTAGGCGCAGGCGTGGGGCAGAATGGTCTCGGTGCTGCCCAGCAGCATCATGAAGCTGGGCAGAGTGGCAAGGCCCACAACGGCCAGCACCACGCCAGCGGCCAGAGCAGAAAAAAAGCTGGTGGAAGCAAAGCGGGTGGCGGCGTGGGTATCCTGACTGCCCAAGCGGCGGCTGATGATGGTGCCAGAGCCGTGCCCCAGCATAAAGCCCAGCGCCTGTATAATAGCCATCAGACTGGAAACGACACCCACCGCGCCGGAAGCACTGGTGGAAATGCGCCCCACAAAAAAGGTATCGGCCAGATTGTAGATGCTGGTGATCAGCATACTTAAAATCGTGGGCGCGGCCAGGCTGAGGATCAGCCGGGGGATAGGGGTCTCGGTCATTTTATGATACTGCACCGCAGTGCGGTCCTGCTGGGTCATGGAAAAATATCCTCCTTCAAAAACGAGAAAGCCGCCCCTTCCAGAGCGGCAGATAGTCCTGATAGAAACAGTATAACGCAGTTGCGGCAAAATGTCGAGAGGGAGAAAAACGGCCCTTTCTCCCCTGCGAAGGGGCGAAAAAGAAGGCGAAAACAGGGTGGTTTCTATATAAAGTGCTAAAGAATTGTCGAATTGCTTGTGAAAAATCACGATATGTGGTATTCTTTATAAGAAGGAATTGGAAAAATCTGTGCATTTTATGATTGGGAGGGATTTGTACATGAAATCCGTAGCACAAACTGTGATCGAAGCCGACCGCTTTTATACCATTGCCGCTCACACCGGCAACGTCATTCAGGCAGTGGAAGGCAGCAAGGATGGCGGCACTGTCCGTCTGGGCAAGTATGACCACAAGCCCGAACAGGAGTGGAGCTTTGTCCGCGAGGGCGATGGCGTGTACCGCATCCGCAACCGCGCTTCCGGCAAGTTACTGGATCTGACCATGACCGGCACTGCCAACGGCACTTGGCTGCACCTGTGGGAGGACGTGGGCGGCACGTCCCAGATGTGGAAGGTAGAGCACACCCCGGAGGGAACCGTGCGTCTGCGTTCTTCTTGGGCAGGCGGCAAGTGCGTGGACACCGTGGGCATGGGTGCCGAGGTGGGCGCTGTGCTGCAGATCTGGCAGGAAGTGCCCGGCGGTGGCGACCAGCTGTGGGTCATCTCTGAGGTAAAGGACCGCGTAAAGCGTGCCGCTAAGGCTGAGCAGGCAGCAGCCGCTGCCGAGACGAAGTCCGCACCGGCCAAGGAAGCCGCTCCCGCCAAAAAGCCCGCAGCCCGCAAGCCCCGCACCACCAAGAAGGCAGAAGAGAAGCCCGCTGCGCCCGCAGTAAAGGCCGCAGAGCCGGTCAAGGCAGAAAAGCCCGCTGCGAAGAAGGCTGCTAAGGCAAAGGCTGAGCCTGCTGCCCCCGCCGCAGAGGTGAAGGCTGCGCCCGCTGTGGCAACCAAGGCCGAGCCTGTTACTAAGGCTGAACCGGCTGCCAAGGCAGCGCCCGCAGCGGAAGCCAAGACTGCCCCTGCCGCCGCAAAGCCCAAGGCAAAGCGTGCACCCTGCAAAAAGACCGTAAAGAAGTAAGAGATCATAAAACGCAAAAAAATCGGACAGACCGCAGTCTGTCCGATTTTTTGCGTTTATAGAAGCTTTTTTATGCAGCAGGGGAGGAGGCATCATCGCTCTGGGCGGCGGTCTGCACGAACTGCACGATGCTCTCGATGGTCTTGCGCAGCTGCACAAGGCTTTCCACGTCAGAGTCCTGCATCCGGGAGGTGGGAGCGGTCACCACGGTCTGGGCGGCAGTCACCGTGCCGGTCAGCTCTGCATGGATGTGGTGGGCGGGCACGTCCAGCAGGATGTGCACCTTGGGGGACAGGGTCTTGAGCAGACCCTGCTTTTCGATGCCCAGAATCAGCTGCGGCGCGTCCTCCCCGGCGGTGAGGTTCGGCAGCTGAAGGTAGAGGTAGCCTTCCTTCGCGTTGGCGGGCTGCACGGTTTTAAGCTGCTTGAGATCCAGCTGGAAGTCATTCACCTGCTGCAAGCCGGTGGCGGCGGGGTCTACCCCCAGCAGGGTAGCCAGCTGGTTTTGGGAAATGTAGCTGCCCAGCGACCAGCCCGGCAGCAGCAGGCTTGCCAGCGGATATTCGGCAACAACCGTACTGCGCAGCTTGTTGTACAGCTGTCCGGCATCGTACAGAGTCTCTTCCTCGCTGATGTACATCCGGGTCAGAGGGGCATCGTTGACGGTGCTGGTGCCCGTCGGGTACAGCGCCAGCTGCACCGCTCGGGGGGTGTACTGGCCGGTCAGACTGCCGGTGGTGCCGCTGAACTTGTCCAGCAGGGCGTAAAGAGCAGGGGGCTCGGCCTCGGTGGAGGTAATAGTGTAGTCCAGCGCAAAGCTGGCACCGCTCTGGAATGCCTTGATCTTGCGGCTGACGAAGCTGTACAGCACTGCCGCAGCCACCGCGCACACCAGAACCAGACACAGCAGAACGATCAGCGCCGCACGCGGACCGGTGCGCTTTTTGTGGGAAGATGCCATGGAAAAACCTCTCCTTCCGGTAAAACGTATTTGTTCCAGCATAACGGAACTGCCCGCAAATGTCAAGCGCCGCAAACTGCGGACAAAACAAAAAACCTGAAACATTTCTGTTTCAGGTTTCTGGCGGAAAGATGGGGATTCGAACCCCAGAACGCTTTTGACACGTTACACGATTTCCAGTCGTGCGCCTTAGACCAACTCAGCCATCTTTCCACATCTTTTGTTCTGCCTTTGGGCGGGTGCCCTTGGCGCTCCACTATAATACCTGAAAGCAGGCTTTTTGTCAAGGATTTTTTTGAAAAAAATCAGACTTTTTTAAAAATGACGAAAAAGCGCGAGAAAACGTTCTGCCGCATGGATGGAAAGCACAAAAAGCCCTTGACGCACCTTTAAAATAGGTCTATATTGAGGGCAAAGAGCACTGCGGTGGGTCATTTTGTGCCGCAGCGGCGGGAAATATAAGGAGGATGCTTTTATGACTTATCCTGAAGTGCTTGCCAATGCCCGTACCTGCATTGGTCAATACTGCAAGGCCTGCCCGGTGTGCAACGGCGTGGCCTGTAAAAACCAGATCCCCGGCCCGGGTGCCAAGGGCGTGGGCGATACAGCTATCCGCAATTATAATAAGTGGGCGGACATCCGGGTGAACATGGATACCCTGTGCCCCGGCGGTGCACCGGACACCACACTGGAACTGTTCGGCAAAAGCTTCCGCTATCCCTTCTTTGCAGGCCCTGTGGGTGCAGTGAACCTGCACTACTCCGATACCTACACCGATATGACCTATAACGATGTGCTGGTGCGCGCCTGTGCCGAAAACGGCATTGCTGCCTTTACCGGCGACGGCACCAACCCCACCGTGATGGAGATGGCTACCCGCGCCATCGGCGCTGCGGGCGGCTGCGGTGTGCCCACCATCAAGCCGTGGAACATCGACACTATCCGGGAAAAGATGGAGCAGGCCAAGGCCAGCGGCTGCTTTGCCGTGGCCATGGATGTGGATGCAGCGGGTCTGCCCTTCCTGAAAAACATGACCCCGCCCGCCGGCAGCAAGAGTGTGGAGGAGCTGGCCGAGATCGTGCAGTTGGCAGAGCGTCCCTTCATCGTCAAGGGCGTGATGACCGTCAAGGGTGCCCTGAAGGCAAAGCAGGCCGGTGCCGCTGCCATCGTGGTGTCCAACCACGGCGGCCGTGTGCTGGATCAGTGCCCCGCCACCGCCGAGGTGCTGCCGGAGATCGCCGCAGCCCTCAAGGGCACCGGCGTGAAGGTACTGGTGGACGGCGGTATCCGCACCGGTGTGGATGTGTTCAAGGCACTGGCACTGGGTGCAGACGGCGTTTTGATCTGCCGCCCCTTCGTGACCGCAGTTTACGGCGGCGGCGCAGAGGGCGTAAAGTGCTACATCGATAAGCTGGCTGGAGAACTGGCCGACACCATGCAGATGTGCGGTGCCCATACGCTGGCGGAGATCACCCCGGATATGGTGCGGGTCTGAGGTTTCTATTATAAGTAACAAAAAGGAGATGCCCGGCAGGACATCTCCTTTTTTGTTACTTCAAAGTGCCGTCCAGCACCTGCTGGTAATACCACGGCTTCGGGGCGTGGAAGGTCTTGCCGCTGAGGAAGGCAAAGTCCGGCTGGGTGAAGCGGGGCATGGTCAGCTCCCAAGCGCACAGCGCCTGATACTTCAGCTTCAGCTCCCGGTTGGCGCTGTTGTTGCCGTACTTGCTGTCGCCAAGGATGGGGCAGCCGATGCTGGCCATGTGGGCGCGGATCTGGTGGGTGCGGCCGGTGATGAGCTGCACCTTCAGCAGGGCCAGACGGCCGGAGACGGCGATGGTCTCGTACCGGGTCTCCACCTCCTTGGCACCGGGCTGCTTGTCCTCCACGATCTTCACGATGCCGCGGTCAGCGTCCTTCAGCAGATAGCCGCCCAAGGTGGCGTCCGGCGGCATGGGACGGCCAAAGGTGACGCAGAGGTAGGTCTTTTGCACCTCACGGTTCTTGATGGCAGAAAGGAACAGCTCCTCGGCCTCCGGGGTCTTGGCAATGATCACAAGGCCGCTGGTGCCGGTGTCCAGCCGGTGGCACAAGGCGGGGGTGTACAGGTCGTTCTCCTTGTACTCGCCCTGCTTGTTCAGGTACAGCAGCGCACGGTTCAGCAGAGTATCGTCCTCCGGGC
>ERZ857801.3847-NODE-3847-length-9836-cov-5.527451_pt1 | contig 9836 bp, 10 predicted proteins | sample MGYA00519762_ERZ857801 | MGnify/ENA primary metagenome ERZ857801 (study PRJEB31778, sample SAMEA3449368) | human gut metagenome | biome: human gut; feature: human-associated habitat; material: faeces | place: United Kingdom | collected 2010/2012 ...
CTTTTGGTAGACCGACTCCCAAAACGGCAAAAAGAAAACCGCCGGAAACCCTTGGCGCGCAAGGCTTCCCGGCGGTAGACCTGGTAGACGGCTGGTAGACCGGCTGGCTGATCTGATTTCTGAATTGAGTTGTTTATAGGGAAAACGTCCCTGCATTATGGTACAAGGCTTTGGCAGGTTCAATGTTCTGCGCGGGGGGAGGTCATTGGTATGCAGATGCACGGCATCAGATTTATGAACTTATCTAGAGCGGATCAAAGGCCGGTGTTTGATTTAAACGATTGGAAAACGCATCCCTAATGCATGGAAAAATGACGAAAACAGGAAATCCGGATAGCGCATAGAAGCGTTTGCGGGGGACAAGATAGACGCGGATGTTCCATCCAAGGTAATATCCAACACCAAGACAAAAAGAAAAGGAGAGACAAAAATTATGTCTAGCAACGGTAACAGCAGCAACAAGCTGGTTGTCCCCAGTGCCCGTGAGGCCATGAACAAGTTCAAGATGGAGGCCGCCAATGAGGTGGGCGTCACCCTGAAGCAGGGCTACAACGGCGACCTGACCAGCAAGCAGGCCGGCTCTGTTGGGGGCCAGATGGTGAAAAAGATGATCGAGTCCTACGAGAACGGCCTGAAGTAAGCACTTCAAGCTGGGCATAAGCCCGCCTATGACTAGGTGAGCGCAGCCGGGTATGCCATCCCCAAGGGGGGAGAGCTGTCATTTGGAGCTGAACGATCAACTCTCATGACAGGTTTCCTCCGGCCGGGGTGGACATGCCCGGCTTTTTCTGCTAGGATAACAGTGTTTGTCCTGCTTTGAAGCGGACGAACGAAAACGTCTAATTATCACAAAAACTACACGGAATTTTTGGTGGAAACGGAAAAGACTTTTGGGGGCCGGAAATAATTCTTTACAATATTACATTAGCGTGCTAAAATGTGAAAGCAAGAAGGGGGTATCCCCCGACCTTACCACATGATTTGGAGGTTCGAACGATGAAAAAGACTCTGTCTCTTGCACTTGCTTTGACAATGGCACTCTCCCTCGCCGCCTGCGGCAACAGCGGCGGTTCTTCTTCCTCTGCTCCCGCAGATGCCTCCGGCAGCTCCAGCCAGGCGAATAGCAGCACTTCCAGCAGTTCCGCCAACACCGAGAGCGATCTGGCTTATGTCCAGGAGCAGGGCACCCTGTACGTTGGTATTACCAACTTTGCTCCAATGGACTACAAGGAAGAAGGAAGCGACGAGTGGATTGGTTTTGATGCCGATATGGCCAAGGCCTTTGCTGAGAGCTTGGGTGTCAATGTGGAATTCCAGGAAATCACCTGGGACTATAAGGTTCAGGAGTTGGAATCCAAGACCATTGACTGCGTTTGGAACGGCATGACCATCAATGATGAGGTTACTGCTGCGATGAGTGTCTCTAATCCCTACTGCACCAATTATCAAGTGTTGGTTTATTCTGCGGACAGAGCTGCTGAGTTTGAGGATCTGACTTCCCTGGAGGGGCTTTATGTGGCCGTAGAGTCCGGTTCTGCCGGCGAGGATGCTGCAGAGGCTCTGGGTGCTACCACTGTTCCGGTCCAGTCCCAGGCCAACACCCTCATGGAGATACAATCTGGCAACTCTGATGCCGCTGTTATTGATGTACTTATGGCGGCTGAGATGACTGGCGAGGGCACCAGTTACGCCGACCTGGTATACAGCATGAACCTCAATGAGGCGCAGGGACTGGAGTCGGAAAACTATGGTGTGGGCTTCCGCAAGGGCTCTGATTTGGTGGACGCGTTTAACAATTTCTGGGCCCAAGCTGTAGCCGACGGCACTGTTTTGGGAGTAGCCACCACCTATGGCCTGCAGGATGCCGTTATTCTGGAGTAAGCAACTGATACAACTGAACCCTCAGAAAGCAGAGAGCGTATTCGCTCTCTGCTTTTGAGCGGTATTGGTCCCACTATTAAAGACAGAGAGGACGACTCCCAATGGTCGAGTTTTTTCAATCATCGGTGACCCAGACTGTACTGGCGGCGCTGAACCAAGGTTTTATAGTTACTTTGGAGCTGTTTTTTGTTACTCTGATTGGAGCATTGCCCTTAGGGTTGGTCATTGCCTTCGGCTCCATGAATCGCTGGGCACCGCTGGCGCGACCCACCCGTTGGGTGTTGTTCCGTCATGGGCGGGAGCCTGGTAAAGTGGCCCGTGCACTTATTTCATTTCGGCCTATTAGCATGGTTACCAGAGTGCTGGTCTGGATTGTCCGGGGCACGCCTTTGATTCTGCAGATCATTGCCATATACTATGTTCCCGGTTTGGTTCTGGAGGGCGGGAGCCCCTGGCCCCGGGGCGAGATCGGGCGGATGACGGCTGTGTGTGCGGCCTTCATTGTGAATTATGCCTTCTATTTCTCTGAAATCTACCGGGGCGGTATCCAAGGCGTGCCTGCGGGGCAAAACGAGGCAGGTTTGGTCCTGGGAATGACAAAAAGGCAAATATTCTTCAAGGTCACCCTGCTTCAGATGATCAAGCGGATTGTTCCCCCCATGTCTAATGAGATTATTACGCTGGTGAAGGACACCTCCCTGGCACGGGCCATTGCCCTGCAGGAGGTCATTTGGGCAGCCGAGTCCTTTATGAAAGGCAATCAGGGCATCTCTGGCCTATGGTGGCCGCTGATGTTTACAGCTGTGTACTATCTGGCGTTCAGCGCCATTGTGACCATGGTGCTGGGACGGCTGGAAAAGAAGCTGGACTATTTCCGGGTATAAGGGGGACACGGATATGCCGATTTTGGAAGTACATAATATTGAAAAGCACTTTGGTGATACCCGGGTTTTGGAGGACATCAGCTTTGATTTGGAGCAGGGCCAGGCCCTGGCGATTATCGGCTCCTCGGGCAGCGGCAAGACCACTCTGCTCCGGTGCCTGAACTTTTTGGAGACTCCGAACCAGGGCCGCATCGCGGTAAATGGTGAGGTCATCTTCGATGCAGAGGACCCGGCTACCCAGAAGGAGAGTGAGGTGCGGAAGAAGCGCCTCCACTTCGGCCTGGTGTTCCAGTCCTTCAACCTGTTCCCCCAGTATACCGCCCTGAAAAATGTCACCCTGGCCAAGGAACTGCTGGCCCAGGAGCAGCCTGACTTTAAGAGCCGGAAGAAGGAGATCCTGGCGGAGATTGAAGCGGAGGGCAGGGATCTGCTGGCCAAGATGGGGCTGGCGGACCGGATAAACCACTACCCCAGTCAACTCTCCGGCGGGCAGCAGCAGCGGGTGGCCATCGCCCGGGCTCTGGCCCTTCACCCGGATATCCTCTGCTTTGACGAGCCCACCTCCGCCCTGGACCCGGAGCTCACCGGCGAGGTGCTGAAGGTCATCCGGGGGCTGGCAGAGCAGAAGACCACCATGATCATTGTCACCCACGAGATGGCCTTTGCCCGGGACGTGGCCGACCAGGTGATCTTCATGGACGGCGGGGTCATCGTGGAGCAGGGCGACGCCCGGCAGGTGATCGAGAATCCCCAGCAGGAGCGCACCCGTCAGTTCCTGTCCCGGTATTCCGAAAATTGACGCCCAGACAAAACGCGGACCGTTTTTTGCGGTCCGCGTTTTTGAATTTCTCTGGCCTTTTTTCGAGAATCCTGTATAATGGGAACTACCAAGACGCGGGAGGAGACCGACATGCGCAGACTTTGGTGCCACGGTAAGGTGGACTCTATGGCCCGCCCCATGCGCCGCTGTGAGGCCGTTGGGGTGGAGAACGAAACAATTGTATTTCTGGGGACCGACCAGGAGGCCCTGACCCAAAACTGGGATGAGATCATCGACCTGGAGGGGAGGCAGATGCTCCCCGGCTTCTCGGACACCCACATGCATCTGCTCCACTATGTGCTGTTTCAGAAGAATCTGGCCCTGTTTGGGGTGGACTCCATCGAGTCCATCGTCCGTATGGGCCGGGAGCGGATTGCCCAAAACCATCCCGCCTGCCTGCTGGGCATGGGCTGGAACCAGGAGCACCTGGCGGAGGGGCGCATGCCCGAGCGGCGGGATCTGGACCGCATCTCCACTGAAATCCCCATCTGCCTGCTGCGGGTGTGTGCCCACATCGCCGCCTGCAACACCGCCATGGTGGAGCGGCTGACGGAGATCCGGGACCAGGTGCCCCCGGCGGTGTGGGAGAAGGTGGACGTGGAGCACGGCTTTCTCCGGGAGGAGGCCATGCGCCTCTATATGGAGATCATCCCCCCGGAGAGCGACCAGGAGATCCGGGACATGATCCGGAGAGGGGCGGCCGACCTGAACGCCGCCGGGATCACCTGCGTCCACTCCGACGACCTGCAGGTGCTCTCCGGGACCAGCCCCGCCCACCTGGTGGAGCTGTTCCGGGAGCTGGAGCGGGACGGGGAGCTCACTGTCCGGGTGTACGAGCAGTGCCTGGTGGAGCCGGAGGACTTTGAGGCCTTCCAGGCCCTGCGCAGCGACCCTGGGGACCGGACCAGCCTGTTCCGCACCGGCCCCAGAAAACTGCTCCAGGACGGCTCCCTGGGGGCCAAGTCGGCGGAGATGATCGCCGGCTATGTGGACGAGCCGGATAACCACGGCATCCCCATCCACACGGAGGAGGAGCTGTATGAGTTGATCCGGGCGGCCCACCGCCGGAGAATGGACGTGGCCGTCCACGCCATCGGGGACCTGGCCCTGCAGAAGGTGTGTGACGCGGTGGAGCGGGTCCAGCGGGAGGACCCCTGGCCCCAGGCCCGCCACGGGGTGGTCCACGCCCAGACCACCTCCCCCGCCCTGCTGGAGCGGATGAAGGCATTGAACCTCCAGGCCTATATCCAGCCCATCTTCATTGAGGCGGACATGGAGATCATTGCCCAGCGGGTGGGGGAGGCCCACGCCCGGGAGTGCTACAACTGGAAATCTATGCTGGAACTGGGGATGCACGTCAGCGGCGGCTCCGACTGCCCCGTGGAGCCCTTTGACATCCTGGACAACCTGCGCGCGGCGGTGACCCGGCAGAACCGGGCGGGGACGAAAACCTATCTGCCCGAGCAGGCCCTCACCGTGGAGGAGGGGCTGCGGCTGTTTACCTCCGACGCCGCCTGGGCCAGCCGGGACGAGGCGGTCCGGGGCACCCTGGAGGTGGGCAGGCTGGCTGACCTGGTGGTGCTGGACGGGGACCTGTTCCATATGAATCCGGTGGACTTCCCGAAGGTAAAAGTTGTGGAGACGGTGCTCAACGGAAAAACGGTTTTTCGCGCATAAAACAAGATCGGCGCGGCCCTAATGGGCCGCGCCAAATGTATTTATACGGATTCCAGGGCCTGCGCCAGGTCGGCCAGCAGGTCGTCCCCGTGCTCGGTGCCGATGGACAGCCGGACGGTGCCGGGGAGAATCCCCTGCTCCGCCTGTTCCTCCGGGGGCAGCTGGGCGTGGGTGGTGGTGGCTGGGTGGATGACCAGGCTCTTGGAGTCGGCCACGTTGGCCAGCAGGGAGAACAGCTTCAGGTGGTCTAGGAAGCGGAAGGCCCCCTCCTGTCCCCCCTTCAGGTCCACAGTGAAGATGGAGCCGCCGCCCCGGGGAAGATACCGCCGGTACAGTTCGTGGTCCGGGTGGTCCGGGAGAGAGGGGTGGTTGACCCGCTCCACCTTGGGGTGGCGGGAGAGATACTCCACCACCTTCCGGGTGTTCTCGGCGTGGCGGTCCAGGCGGAGGGACAGAGTCTCAATCCCCTGGAGCAGGAGGAATGCGTTGAAGGGGGAGATGGCAGCCCCGGTGTCCCGCAGTAGGATGGCCCGGATGTAGGTGGTCAGGGCGGCGGGACCGGCGGCATCCGCGAAGCAGACCCCGTGGTAGCTGGGGTTGGGTGCCCCGATGGGGGCGAAGCGGCCGGCGGCCTTCCAGTCAAAGGTTCCCCCGTCCACGATGACCCCGCCCAGGGTGGTGCCGTGTCCCCCCAGGAACTTGGTGGCGGAGTGGACCACCACGTCGGCCCCGTGTTCGATGGGCCGGATGAAGTAGGGGGTGCCGAAGGTGTTGTCCACCACCAGGGGGATGCCGTGGCGGTGGGCGATGGCGGCGATGGCGTCCAGATCGGGGAGGTCGCTGTTGGGGTTGCCAAGGGTCTCCAGGTAGACCGCCTTGGTGTTGGGGCGGATGGCCCCCTCTACCTCCGCCAGGTTGTGGGCATCCACAAAGGAGGCGGTAATCCCGAAGGGGGGCAGGGTGTTGGCAAGCAGGTTATAGGTGCCGCCGTAGATGGTCTTCTGGGCCACGATGTGGTCCCCCGCCTGGGCCAGGGCCTGGATGGCATAGGTGATGGCGGCGGCGCCGGAGGCCACCGCCAGGGCGGCGCTTCCCCCCTCCAGGGCGGCCATCCGCCGCTCCAGCACCTCCTGGGTGGGGTTGGTGAGGCGGCCGTAGATGTTGCCCGGCTCCTCCAAGGCGAAGCGGGCGGCAGCGTGGGCGGCGTCCGGGAAGACGTAGGCGGCGGTCTGATAGATGGGGACCGCCCGGGCGCCGGTGGCCGGGTCGGGGTTCTCCTGTCCGGCGTGGAGCTGGAGAGTCTCAAAGTGATAGGCGGGGTTCTGGGCCATGGGAAGCATCCTTTCTGTATCTGGGAAGTGGGCGGCCGGGGAGAGATCAACCCTGCCCCGGAATATGTAGGGCAGTATACCACTAAAAACCAATTAAGTCAATGGGTAATAGAAGGGAAAAGCATGCCACCCATGGGGCGGCACGCTTGGAGGCGGGTCAGAGGACCACCGCCTCCTCCTCTTTGGGGCAGATCAGGTCGGCCAAGGTCACGCCGTCCAGATAGTCGTTGATGAGCTTGTCCAGCTCTCTCCACATGGGGAGGGTCCGGCAGTCCTCCGCCCGGTCGCAGCTGCGGCTGTCCAGCCCGGGACAGCCCACGGGGGCCAGCCCCCCCTCGGTCAGGCGCAGGATGCTGCCCACGGTGTACTCCTCCGGGGAGCGGGTCAGGCGGTAGCCGCCCCCCTTGCCCCGGACGCCCACCAGGTCGCCGTTTCGGGTCAGCAGCTTTACGATGCTTTCCAGATATTTCTCGGAAATATCCTGCCGGGCGGCGATCTCTTTCAGGGGGATGTACAATCCGTCATCGTGCTCCGCTAAGTCGATCATCACCCGCAGAGCGTAGCGGCCCTTTGTGGAAACCATCATAGCAGTCGTCACTCCTTTGGTGTCGAATGGTCGGTGTTATTATGCCATATGGTTTTTTGAATTTCAAGAGCCTTTTCCAGCCAAATTACACGGGCAAAAGGGAGAAAAACCCGGGCATTCAGCATAAATGTTTGCAAAAAACGGGCGGACCGCTGTGCGGAGCCGCCCGCCGGACTTTCAGATTTGCCGGGAAGGCACAGAGGATTGAATCAGGGTGAGCTTCTGCCTCCGAGGGAGCTGCTTGATGGCATACTCCCTGCGCAGGGCAGAGGATTTGTTGGAGAAACTTTCCCAGTATACCAGCTCCACCGGACGACGTCCGCGGGTATATTTTGCCCCCCTCCCGGCGTTGTGGGCGGCCAGGCGGCGGGCCAGGTCGTTGGTGAAGCCGGTGTACAGGGTTCCGTCCGCACAGCGGAGGAGATAGACGTAGTACATTACCCCGCCTCCTCCTCCGCCGGGGGTGTTTGATCAGCAGGCAGCAGGAAAGAGATCCGGGTGCCCACCCCCTCCCGGGAGACCACCTCAAACCAGCCCCCGTGGCGGTCGATGATCCACTTGGCGATGGACAGCCCCAGGCCGGTGCCGCCGGTCTTTCGATCCCGGGACTGGTCGGTGCGGTAGAAGCGGTCGAAGATATGGGGGATGCCATCGGGAGAAATGCCCATGCCCTCGTCCTGAACGGTGACCCGGGCGTGGCCGTCCAGCACCATCACCCGCAGATAGATGCGGCTGTCCGGAGCGCTGTATTTCACGCTGTTGTCCATCAAAATCCGCATCACCTGCTTGATGAGCCCCTGGTCGGCGTACACCGGCACCGGCTCCTCCCCCCACCGGGGCAGGAAGATTCGGTCCTCGTGGATCATCTCCTCCTCCCGCAGCACCTCCCCTGCCAGAGCGGTGAGGTCGAAGTGGGTGCGCTTCACCGGCTGGGTGTCGTTGTCCCCCCGGGCCAGGAACAGCAGCTGCTCCACCAGGTTCTCCATGGACTTGGCCTCGGAGCGGATGGCGTTGATGGACTCCTGGAGGGCCTCCGGGTCGTCCTTGCCCCACCGGTCCAGAAGGGCGGCGTAGCCCTGGATGACGGCAATGGGGGTGCGCAGCTCGTGGCTGGCGTCGGAGACGAAGCGCATCTGGGCGCTGTACGCCTTGTTGATCCGGTCCAGCATGGCGTTGATGGCCTGGGCCAGGGAGCGCAGCTCCTTCTGGGTGGCGGGCAGGTCGATGCGGCTGTCCAGATGGGTGGCGTTGATTTTCTCCAGCTCCCCCGCCAGGGCTTCCAGCTCCTGCCGGGACATGTGGGTCATGGAGTTGAGCCGGGAGGCGGTGGCGGCCAGATCCTGGATGGGCTTTAGGATCTTGTGGATGGACCGGTTGTTCCGGAACAGCCCGGTGAGCAGGGACAGCCCCTCGCACACCAGCAGGACGATCCCCGCCCAGTAGAGCGTGCTGGAGATTCCGGACAGGTCCACCGTGATGATGTAGGGCTCTCCGTTGTTGGGCAGCACAATGGTGTAGTAGGAGGACAGGTCCCAGGAGCGGGTGCCGCCCTCCAGCTCCGGATACTGAGGGAGAAAGGGGATCGGGAGGAGCGAGTACCTCGCTGCGGTCTCCTCGGAGAAGGAGGGCATTTCTCTCAAGGGGATGATGGTGTAGTCGCTGGCCTCCATCCAGGGGATGGTGTCGGCGGAGGGGACGCCCCGCTCCTCCACCAGGGCGGCCACCGTGGCGCACCGGTTCTCCGCATAGAGAAACAGCCCGGCGGTGGCCATGAAGAGCAGCAGCAGATCCATCACCAGGAAAATGACCAGCTGCCGGAAGAAAAAGCCGAAGTTCAGGCGAAAGACCAGAGAGGATTTGGCGCCGCTCAGGGGGTCCTGGGATGGGGGGGCTTGAAAGCGGTGCTTCCGCTGGGGCATGGCGTTCCCTCCTTTCTGTTGAAATTCAGGGGAAAATTACTGCTTGGACAGCCAATTCTGGAGGGCAGGCAGGTTGTCCGGGGAGACAAAGCTGCCCCCGTGGAGCAGCATATCCAGCATGGCCTCCTCCTGGGGCGTGCGGTCCGCCCCCTTGGCCTGGAGTTCCCTCCGGGTGGAGCGGGTCACCAGATTGACCATGGCTCGGGTCATGGGATTCACCTGGTCCGGGGCCCAGCCGCCCTGGAGATAGAAGACAGGCAGGTCCCCCAGCTGATTGCCCTGGCGCAGCTTCTCCGGCAGCTCCGGAGAGGGCAGGGACATCCCAACCCCGCACACCCCCCGGAGGACAAAGGCCTTTCGGGCCCGCTCCAGGCCCACGATCCGGCCGGCGGACAGGGGACCCAGAAACAGAACCGGCGTGCCGGAGGAGAGCTTCTGCTCCGCCTCCTTCAGAGGGAGGACCTCCACGTGCTCCGATGCCCCCAGCATTTCAGCGTACTGTTTGGTGAAACCGGTTTTGGATTGGTAGACGATGACCATTTTGTTTTGCTCCTTTCGGCAGGGATTGCACCGCCTTCTTCGCACTTTTGTAGGGGCGGCCCCGTGTGGCCGCCCGTTCCCCGTGGGGTGCGACGCCCGTAGGGCGCGGCCTCCTGGACGCGCCGCTCCGGTGGTTTTCCGCGGGGGATTTCGCCGCCTGCGGGCGGCGACCTTCTTTTTCCATGGCGAAAAAGAAGG